>Ga0315293_10003177_pt1 | contig 15821 bp, 16 predicted proteins | sample YL17G13_20_MG_FD_203071 | JGI IMG/M metagenome (GOLD analysis project Ga0315293, IMG submission 203071) | Sediment microbial communities from Yellowstone Lake, YNP, Wyoming, USA - YL17G13_20 | ecosystem: Environmental > Aquatic > Freshwater > Lake > Sediment | place: USA: Wyoming | collected...
CTCCAGGCTGTGCTTCTCGATCTCCTGGTCGATCTTGAGGGCCGTCCTCGTGTCCACGGCCGTGAGTCCGAGGGGGGAGAGGCCGACGGCCAGGGTCAAAAGGACGACAAAAATCCTATTTCTCATGGTTTCATTATTTTACAGAGATTTCCGGAAAAATTCCAGCCCGCAAAAAGAGTTGTCGGCCAAAAGAATTCACTCCCCGGCGAGATTAACGAAGGGAACCTGATGAACCCGGTTTATTTTTCCGGCTCTTCCGGATATTCAGGGACCTTTTTCGCGTATTCTTCCTTCTTCTTCTCGATGAATTCCTTGATGGCCTCGATGCCCTCGCCCGTCTTCTCTTTGACGATCTTGATCCCTTTCTCGGCTTCCTTGGCGATCTTTTCGTAGCTTTCCATGGCCATTTCCCCCGTTTTGGCGGCCTGGTCCTTGATCTTCTTCCGGGTCTCCTTTCCGCTGGCAGGAGCGAAGAGGATCCCCAGGACGAAACCGGCGGCGGCCCCGGCAAGGAACGTCACCAACGTGTCGGTGAAGTGGGTGTCATGGTTCTCGGACATGTCATTTCTCCTTTCGTTTTTTCAGCTGACGCCAACCCAGATGGATCAGGGGATAAAGGATGGGCCAGTATTTGGAGACCGGGCGGACCACCTTCGTGGTCAGGAAGAGGGTCACTTCGGAAAGGCCGGCGACGGCCTTCTTGGAGGATTCGAGGATCTCCCCGACGTCATCGATCCCGGCGTTCACCCTTTTCTCGATGCCCTTGAGGCCTTCGGCCAGCTCCCTGAGCTCGATGAGCGTCCGCTCACCCTCCCGGGCCGTCCTCCGGATCTGGACCAGGGAGAGGACAAGAAAGACGACGGCGACGACGAAGGCGAATGAGATGACGAGGAACAGGGCTTGGTTAAAAGTCAGCAGCATATTGATTTAACAATAAGACAAATAGCGGCCGTTGTCAATCCAGTAAGGGTCAAACCTACAATCTTAACAGAGCTGTTAAGATTGTAGGTTTGACCCTTACTTATATAAGATTTTCCGGATGTCCTTGATATTGTGCGCGTTCTCGATGGTGGTCAGGATCTCCGGATAACGCCCGACTTCGCCGCCGTGGACGGCTTCCTCCCATGCGGCCAGAAACGGGTCGGGGATGAACTCATGCTCCGCCCTTATGGTCCGGTTGATGCCCCGGAGGGCCAGCCACTGCGTGATCATCAGGAGGGCCAGGGCGTAAAAAGCGATGTTGGGGCCGGGGAGGAAGGCGGCCAACGCGCTGATGGGAACGAGGACCGCTTCACCGGCCAGGACAAGAATGTGTGTGGTCCGCTGTTTTTGCAGGAAGAGGGAGAACCGGAGGCGGACCTTGCTTTCGTCGGTGGAACCCGCGTGGACAATGGGCAGACGGCTCCTCTTGGTCCTCAACGCCCGTTCGAAGGCCTGCTCCATGCGGAGCGTCTTGTGCGGGAGGAGCATGAGTTTCTTCTTGGCCAGCTCCCAGACCTCCCGGGACCTCGAGAATTTGACCTGGATCGGCTTCGCGGGGTCCGAAGAAAAATACCGATAGCGGCCTTTATGGTCGCGGACAAAAAAGAATTTCATCTCCGGTCCTTACTTTCTTTTATTCAGCAGATAAATGAAGAAAGGGGCGCCGACGGCGGCCGTGATGACACCGATCGGAAGCTCGGTGGGAAAGAGGAGCGTCCGGGCCAGAAGGTCGCAATAAATAAGGAAAACGCCGCCCGCCAGCGAGGAAAAGACGAACAGATAGCGGTGGTCCGGCCCGATCAGGATGCGGACCCAATGCGGGACAACGAGCCCGACGAACCCGATGATCCCGCTCGCGGAGACCGAGAGGGCTGCAAGCAGCGTCGATAGGGCCAGGAAGATTTTGCGCACCCGGACGACCGGACAGCCGAGGGACTGGGCCGCCTCATCGCCCATGACCAGGAGGTTCATGTCCTTGGCGAGTCCCTGGGCCGCGCCCAGGCACAGAACGACGTAGGGAGCGATGGCGCCGATCTGCCGCCAATCGGCGAGGGCGAAACTGCCCAGCAGCCAGAAAACGGCCTGCTCGAAAGAGTCGGATTTCATGAAGAGCAGGAAGGAGGTCATGGCCGAGGCCATGGCGCCCGCCGCGATCCCCGTCAGAAGGAGGGTTTCCACCCTGTAGAGGTCCTTCCTCCGGGAGAGAACGTAGACAAAGGAAACGAGACCGAACCCGGCGGCGAAGGCGAAGACGCTTTGGCTGGAGAACCCAAGGACGGTGACGTTGATGCCGAAATAGATGCAGACGACGGCCCCGAACGAGGCGCCCGAGGAGGCCCCGACGACAAAGGGGTCTGCCATCGGGTTCTGGAAATATCCCTGGAGGATGGCCCCCGAGAGGGAAAGGGCTGCCCCGACCAGAAAGGCCAGAAGGACCCGGGAAAGCCTGAGCTCGATGAAGATCGTTGAGAAGGCCGAGCTCCGGCCGGTGAGAAGGTCCAGAAGGTCTGCCGCGGTCGTTCGGACGGGGCCCGTGAGCATGGAAGCCAGAAAGCCGGCCACGAGGAGGACGGCCAGAACGGCCAGGAGAAGGCGGCGTTTCGCGGCGGCACTCATGGCTTCTTATCGAACCTCTCGGGGTGGATGTTCCGGGCGGTCTCCTCCAGGGCATCGGCGAGCCGCGGACCGAAACGGCTGGCCACGTTCTCGTCCAGGAAACGGACCCTTGTGGTCCGGACCGCCGCGACCCCTCGGAGCCGCGCATCCTTGAGGAACCGGTCTCGCGCTTGTTCGAACTCAGGGATGGACCGGGCTAAGACGATGATGATCTCGGGGTCGTCTTGGACGAGCTGTTCAAGGCTGTAATGCAGCCAATTTCTGGAGATCCCGCCCGCGACGTTACGGGCCTTGCAGGAGGCGATGAGGTCGTTGAGGTAGCTCTCCCGTCCGCACGTCCAGAGGCCCGTTCCATGAAGGGCGAGGAAGACCCTCGGCCAGGTCGTCACGCCGCCGAGACGGTCGTGAACGGCGTCCAGCCGGCCCTTCAGCCGGGAGGCGAGCGCCGCCGCCTCCTTTTCCCGGCGCGTGACTCTGCCGATCTTCTCGAGGAGAGGGAAGAGCGAGCCGAGGTCATTCCCGATGTTCAGGACGAAGACCGGAAGACCGAGCTTTTTGAGTCGCTCCACGGTCCGGAGCGGGTTGCCGCGGAAGGCGATGACAAGGTCCGGGGAAAGGGACTTGATCATCTCCAGGTTCGGATCGACCAACCCGCCGATCTTTTCCTTCCGTTTCGCCGCCTCGGGATAGTCGCAGTAGCGCGTGACCCCGACGATCTCTTTATCCAGGCCCAGGGCGAAAAGGATCTCCGTAACGTTGGGAGCCAGGGACACGATCCGGCGGGGCGGACCTGAAAGAGTGAAGGGGGCGCCCGTGTCGTCGATGACGGTCTCGCTCTGGGCGGAAGCGAAAAGGGAAACGGCGGTGCAGAGGAGCAGGACGCGGGCGGGGCGGAGCATCAGGCTTCCTTCCCGGGACCGGCGACGAGGGAGATCTCCGGGAGCCCGGAACGCAGGTTCTCCCGGATGTCCACGTCGGCGTCGAAGATCCGCTTGATGTTGTCCTTCGTGATCAGCTCGGAGGGCCGGCCCTGGCCGCTGATCCTCCCGTCCTTGAGGAAGATCAGCCGCTGGGAATAAAGGGCGGCCAGGTTGATGTTGTGTTCGGCGGCCAGGATGGTTTTCCCCTTTTCTCTCCCGAGCCTCCGGAGGATCTCGTAGATCTCGACCTGGTAGCTGATGTCGAGATGGGAGCTGGGCTCGTCGAGGAAAAGAAGCGGAGTGTCCTGGGCCAGGGCCCGGGCGATAAAGACCCGCTGTCTTTCTCCGCCGCTGAGGTGGGCCATCATCTTGTCCTTGAGATGGGACGTCTGGGTCAGCCGGAGGACCTCCTCCAGGGCCTCCGAGTCCGCGGCCGCGGGGCCGCCGAGGCGTCCTTGGTGAATATAGCGCCCCATGAGGATGATCTCGGCCACCCGGAAATCGAACACGGGGTCGTAGATCTGGGGGACGTAAGCGATCGCGCGAGCCATCCGGCGCCTTCCCCAGCCGGCGATGCCGGCCCCTTCGATCCGGACCTCGCCCCGGACATCCCGGACAAGCTTCTGCAGGGCCTTGATGAGCGTGCTCTTGCCCGAGCCGTTCCGGCCCAGGACCGTGACGAACTCGCCGGGCTCGACGGAGAACGAAACGTCCCGGATGACGGGGCCGTTCCCATATCCGGCGGACAGGTCCTTGACTTCAAGTATGGGCATATTGTTTGAGAATCGATTATATAATAAGTAAGGTAATAAGTAAGGGTCAAACCTACAATCTTAACAGTCTTGTTAAGATTGTAGGTTTGACCCTTACTTGTCGATAAGTCGCTTACTTGTGGCCCCGGCTTGTTGACTTTTCAGGCCGGACACCCTAATATTAATCACTGATTATTGAGGCCTTAACCGGCCCGCCGATACGAACCATCGAGGACGCTGATGAAGGCGAGCTTCAACTTCCAGGAAGTCGAGAGAAAGTGGCAGAAGATCTGGGCCGAGGAGCGCGTTTTCGAGGTCCGTGAGGACCCGTCCAAGCCAAAATACTATCTGCTGGAAATGTATCCCTATCCCTCGGGGCGCATCCACATGGGCCACGTCCGGAACTATTCCATCGGCGATGTCATCGCCCGCTACAAATCGATGAACGGCCTGAACGTCATCCATCCCATCGGCTGGGACGCCCTGGGCATGCCGGCCGAGAACGCGGCCATCAAGCACGGCGTCCATCCCCGGAAGTGGACGCTGGACAACATCGCCGTCATGCGCGACCAGCTCAAGAAGATGGGCTTCGGCTACGACTGGTCCCGCGAAGTGAACACCTGCCTGCCGGATTACTACAAGTGGAACCAGTGGTTCTTCCTCAAGATGTTCGAGCGCGGCCTGGCCTTCCGGAAGGAAAGCTGGGTCAACTGGTGCTCGCAGTGCCGGACCGTCCTGGCCAACGAGCAGGTCGTCGGCGGGGGCTGCTGGCGCTGCGGCACTCCGGCCATCCAGAAGAAGATGGAGCAGTGGTTCCTCAAGATCACGGAATACGCCGAAGAACTTCTCTCCGGCCACGAGAGGCTCGGCAAGTGGCCCGAGCACGTCCTCCTCATGCAGAAGAACTGGATCGGGAAGAGCCGGGGCGCGATGATCGACTTCCCGGTGCCGTCCCTGGCGCGGACGATCGAGGTCTTCACGACCCGGATCGACACGATCTACGGCGCGACCTTCCTGGTGATCTCGCCGGAGCATCCCATGGCGCAGGACCTCATCGCCGCCTCCCCGCGCCGCGAGGAATTCAAGGCCTGGATCGCCAAGGCCGTCGCCGACGCCCGGACCAAAAGGGGCTTTGGGGAAGACGAAAAGGAAGGCATCGACACGGGGGTCCGGGCCGTCAACCCGTTCACGGGCGAGCCGGTTCCCGTCTGGGTCGCAAACTATGTCCTCATGGATTACGGGACCGGGGCCATCATGGCCGTTCCCGCCCACGACCAACGCGACTACGAATTCGCCCAAAAGCATGGACTTCGGACGAAGCCCGTCATCGTTCCCGCTGAAGGGTCCGCGGAGAAGGCCGAGGAAGGGAAAGCCTTCGAGACGACCGGGCGCCTCCGGGACTCCGGCCCTTTCACCGGGCTGCGGAGCGAAGAGGCCATGGATAAAATGGGGGCCTACGCCGAAGAGAAAAAGATCGGCCGCCGCAGCACGACGTTCCGCCTCCGCGATTGGGGGATCTCCCGTCAACGGTACTGGGGAACGCCCATCCCGGTCGTCACCTGCCCGAAGTGCGGGACCGTGGGCGTCCCTTATGAGGACCTCCCGGTCGAGATCCCGCACGACGCGGTCATCACGGGAGAAGAGGGCTCTCCCCTGGAGCGGCTGGAGAGCTTCGTCCGGACGACCTGCCCCAGGTGCGGCGGCAAGGCCAGGCGCGAGACCGATACCATGGACACGTTCGTCGACTCGTCCTGGTACTTCTTCCGATACACGTCCCCGCGGGAAGAAAAGCTCCCGTTCAGGCCGGAAGCGGCGGACTACTGGCTCCCCGTCGACCTCTACATCGGCGGCGTCGAGCACGCCATCCTCCACCTCATCTACTCGCGCTTCTTCACCAAGGTCCTCCGGGACCTCGGCCTGACCGGGGTGAGCGAGCCGTTCCCGCATTACCTGGCCCAGGGGATGGTGATCAAGGACGGGTCGGTCATGTCCAAGTCCAAGGGGAACATCGTCGATCCGGACGAGATCCTGAAAAAATTCGGCGCGGACGCCCTCCGGCTGTTCATCATCTTCGCCTCGCCGCCCGACAGGGAGTTCACGTGGGCGGAAGAGGGGCTGGAAGGGAGCTACCGGTTCCTCGTCCGCGTCTGGACGATCGTCCATGAAAACCTGGATGTCTTCGCGGGCGGGGCGCCGGGACTGCCGAACGACCCCCCGGCGGGGGGGAGCATCGACCGGGTGCTCAGGAAGATGCACCAGACCATAAAAAAGGTCGGCGGGGACATCGAAGTCCGTTTCCACCTGAATACGGCCGTGAGCTCCATCATGGAGCTCTACAACCTGGTCCGGAAGGAAACGGGCGCACTCAGGCAAAGCGCCGAAGGCAAGGCGGTCCTCCGCTCCGCCCTGGAGGCGCTGGTCCAGCTCCTTTCGCCATTCTCCCCGCACATCGCCGAAGAGCTCTGGGAGAAGACGGGCCACGCCGAGATCCTCATTCGCACGCCGTGGCCGGCCTTTGACCCCGCCCTGGCCAGGGAGGAAACGGTGACCATCGTCGTCCAGGTCAACGGGAAGGTCAGGGACAAGTTCGAAGCGGTCCGAGAACTTTCCGATAAGGAACTCGAAAGAGAAGCCCTGCGCCTGCCCAAGGTCCGGGCCGCCCTCGGCGGCAGGCCCGCGCGCAAGGTCATCTGTGTCAAGGACAAGCTGGTCAGTATCGTCATCTGAAGGGATTGAAAAACCGCATGAAAAGATATATCGGACTTCTCGCGGCCTGCCTCCTGGTGCTTTGCTGCGGCTACCGCTTGCGCGGCACGGGAAGCTACCTTCCCCCTCACATCAAGCGGATCAGCATCCCCATGTTCAAGAACCTGACCACGCGGTACGAGCTGGACCTCAAGCTGACCCGGGCGGTCATCAACGAGATGGTGGCTCGGGCCAAGGTGGAGGTCCTGGCCGAGAACGTCAGTGCCGACGCCGTCCTGGTGGGGGAGATCCGGACGTTTACCGTCACCCCCATCGCGTTCTCCGGGGAGGCTTCCGCCGACCGGTACAACATCACCATCGGGGCCAGGATCGTCCTCCGCGACCTCGCCAACCAGAAGGTCCTCTTCTCCAACCCCTCTTTCATCTACGTGAAGCAATACGAAGTGCCCCAGGGGTCCGACTTCCAGTCCCTGGAGACCGAGGCCATCGGAGAGGTGGCGGACGAGTTCGCCCGCACGATCGTGAACAACATCCTGGAAGGATTCTAGCTCTTGTTCAGCCAGGCCCTGGGCGAAAACCTCCGGGAGGAGTCCCTTTCCCCGGGCTATTTTTTCTACGGCGAGGAAACCTATCCCGCCGAGCGGTTCGTCCGCGATCTCCAGGCCCTGCTCATCCCGCCCGACGCCGGGGATTTCCACCCCGATCTGTTCTACCTCGACGAGACGAAATGGGCCGATATCCTCGACACGGCCAGGACCATGCCCTTCCTCTTTTCCCCCTTGCGGATCATCGTCGTCAAAGTCCCCGAGAAGAAACCGGACTCGGACAAGAGCGGCGAGAAGGAGGCCAAGCTCGTCTCCGAGGCGGAGGAAAAGCTCCTGAAGGCCTATTTCGCCTCCCCGCCTTCCCGGACCTTGATGGTGGTCATCCTGCCCGGCAAGATCAGGAAGGGCCACCCCCTGGTCCGCGTCTTCTCGTCACTTCCGGGCGTCGTCGCGAAGGAGCTTAAATCCCTGAAACCAAACCAGATCCGGCCCTGGATGGAGGAGAAAGCCCGCTCGGTGGGAAAAGCGTTGACCCAGGACGCGGCCCTGAGGCTTCTCGAGATCGTCGGCTGCGACCTGCGGCTCATGGAAAACGAGATCGAAAAGCTGGCCGTCTACGTGGATGACAAGAAGACCATCGATGCGGCCGACGTCAACCGGGCGACGGCCTGGGTTAGGGAATTCGATTCCTACGAACTGGACAACGCGCTGGAGAAAGCGGACCTTCGGGGGTGTCTTATCGTCCTGGACAATTTGTTCAAGGCCGGGGAGAAGCCCGTGGATATCCTCCGTCAGATCGTGGGCTTCTTCCGGAATATCCTCATGGCCCAGACGCAGCTTCGGGAAAAGAGCCCTGATAAAAAGGCGATCTTCAAGCGGTTCTTCCCTTATATCCAGGAGACCTATCGGAACCTCTACCAGGAGAAATACGCCGGCTTCTTTTCTCTGGTCGAGGGCATTCGGCCATCCGACCTCGCCGCGATCTTCGAAGACCTGGAGAACGTGGACGTCCGCATTAAATCGTCGGACGCCGAGGCGCAGAGATTGTTCGAGGTCTTTCTCTACAAGTACTGCCGGCTGCGGAAAAAAGCGGGGGTCACTTCGAAGGCTTGGGGGTGATCTTCGCTACCTGGAGGCTGAGCCTCGATTTGTATCGGGCCCCCTTGCTGGCGTGGACCGTTCGCTTCTTGATGGTCTTGTCGATGACGGAAAAGGTTTCGGGGAGGAGCTTCCTGGCCCCTTCGGCGTCTTTATTCTTGATCGCTTCCCTGACCTTCTTGACTTGGGAGCGGATCGCGGACTTGTTCTGCTTGTTGACGGCGGCTCGGCGGAGGCTGCGCCGCTCCTGCCGGATCGCGGATTTGTGATGGGCCATCGTTTTCTCCTTTTAAGGGGGATATGATAAACTATTCACCCCTTAAAGTCAACCGATGAAAATCGTCCTGCAGCGCGTGAAGGAGGCCCGGGTCGAGGTGGAGGGCCGGACGGTGGGCCGGAGCGGCCGCGGGCTCTGCCTTCTGGTTGGGATCGAGAAAGGGGACACCGAAGGGGATGCGGACGTCCTGGCCCGGAAGGCCGTCGAACTCCGGATATTTCCCGACGAAGCCGGGAAGATGAACTTGTCCCTGGCCGATGTTGGCGGCGAGGTCCTGGCGGTTTCGCAATTCACTCTCGCCGGATCGGTCAGGAAGGGACGGAGGCCGAGCTTCGACGGCGCCGAAGAACCGGCCCGGGCCGAAGCCCTGTTCACTCATTTCGTCGAATCGGTCCGGGGCTTGGGGATCAAGGTCGAGACCGGGGTCTTCCAGGCTTTGATGGCGGTCCACATCGTTAACGACGGCCCCGTGACGTTCATCCTGGAGTCGAGGCGGATGAACCCCGCGGGGAGCGCTTAAGGCCGGCCGGCATCGCCTTTTGGGGGGAGGCGATACGCTTGATTATCACCCCTGGAATCCCCCGCGCGGGCTTGCGCATCCGCGGAGATCTGCGGGAAAGAGGCTTTGGGGAGCTTAGTCGCAAACTTGAAAACGGTTTTGTCAGAAAAGCCGCCGTTGCAGCTTAAAGAAAAGCGAGCGAGATAAGGTTCAGCTAAGAACAGAGCGGCCGACTTTAATTAGGAAAAGACCGCCAACAGATCTTAGTCTCACAAAGCTAAGCTAAAAAAATATGATTTAAACAAAAAAGAACATAGATTTTTGTTCAAAAAATAGAAAGGAATAAATTCTCTGTTTTGGGAATCCTAGGACTGATTGGCATTATTCCAACAGGTGCCGCAGTGATCTGTAATCGTGGGGCCGTTGCAGGATCCATTATCGTCGTTGGCTGAAATGGCGTGTTGAGGTTGGTGTTTGCAATTAGTCGATTGTGCGACGGATTCTTCGGGTTTGCCCCTGTAGAGAATCGTTAGTTCGGGCTTTTCCCAGCTTTTTCTCAAATTGACCTCCTTAGCTCCTTTCTTTAGAAACCTGGTTAGATACTATATCATAAAATCAATAATGTCAAGCCTGAATTTTCTCTCTCGGCATGATCTCCTCAGTACAGCACCCATCTTCAGGTGGCCGCTTTTCTCAAGGCTTCCGCCCTGGCCTGAGCTACCTGACAGAAATAATCCACAGGAATGTCTATCCCCCCTGTCTCCAGATGGGCATGAGCGGGGCACCATAGGCAAAGATTAATAATTGGGCACACAAGGCATTTTTTCACAAATTGCTTTCTGTCTGATTCTTTCTTCCTCACTCTTGGGACGAAATTCAACCAGGCCTCCCGCAGAGTTCCAGTCTTGAGGTCGTATATGCAATCCGGATGCCAAAGGGAGGAGCAGAGCCGAAAGATTCCTTGAGAGCTCATGGCAAAGCCGCTATTTCCCGCCCCGCAGTAGAAGAGGTGGCGGCAGGTTTTTTTAGAATAACTCTGTACAATCAGCCGTTCGCAGTTCTCAAGGAGGCCACGGAACCTTGCTGGATCGGAACGTTCTAGATCGACAATTTCAGAAGGAGAGAGTCTTTCAGAGATGATCTCCTTATTTCTTTTCGGATCGCCGTCAAACCTTAGATGGAGGAACGGATCAAAACGAAAAAAGTCCTTTGTCCGCTCCTGGCAAAACCGGATGATTTCCTGCATCTCATGGATATTCGAACGAAGAGCCATCGCCTTTAACCTGACGGGAATCTTGTGTTTCAAAAGAAGGTCGAGCCCGCGGGCAAAGGCTCCGAACGCTCCTTTCCTTCTTGTGACCTTCTCGTATGTCTCCAAAGTGGCGCCATAGACAGTCACCTCAATGTCCCGGGGTGGATATTTTTTAAAGAAACGAATGTGTTCGTTTGTGATCAAGGTCGCGTTGGTGAAAAGCGAAAGCAGCAGCCCTCTTTTTTTGAGGCGGAGATAAATATCAAAAAAATCCTCCCGGAGAAGGGGCTCGCCTCCGGTTAGGGTGCACCAAAGGGCTCCCAGCGAGGCCGCTTCGCCAGCCATTCGTTCGATTTCATCAGCCGAAAGCTCCTTTTTTTTGGCCACGCTATCCCCGGCAGGCACGTTGATATAACAGTGGCGGCAGTTATTGTTGCAACGGTCGGTGATTTCGAAATCGAAATTCGTCAAGACCCGTTTGTTTCTAATCCTTTTCCAAAGGTTGAATTCCGGAAGAGGGATCCCTTTCACGATCGGGGGATTCATGATACCGGTTTCCTAACGACCTTAACCAGAAGACTTATTACCGGATAGACAAAGCCGCAGAAAAAATTCGTCCGGCTCAAAAAGGCAATAATAAATTTTTCGGGCCCCAGGCCCAGAAAAACCCTTCTGCCTCTTCTCTCGGTTTTTCTGACACAACCTAAGACCGCGTCTTTTTGAATCAGGCCATCCGCTTCAGGATTGTTGTCTCCTTTAGTGACCCAGCAACCCCTCTTTTTCCCTACGATCCTGTGGACGGCAACCTTGTTATCTCTGACACCGAGAAATGCAATCACATCACCTCGCCGGAGGGGGCTCTTTTTAAGGCCATGAACCGTCACTAGGTCCCCCTCTTTGATAAAGGGGAACATGCTGATGCCCTTAATCCGAAACCGGAACGGCACCCCTCGCCCCAAAACGGATAACATCAGCTCGGCCAACGCTTTCCCCGAAAGGGAGAGTTCACCACCCCTGCGGATGAGAAGGCCGTATTTATGTTCTGGAGGATTCAACGATCATGTTCCTCTTCAAGAGTTCTTCCAGGAGCCCCGCCGCATCCTTTTGGAGCTCAATGTTTGAAGCCGTGTACTCCTTTGACAGCTCTTCGATGATTTTAATGAGGCTCTTCCGGCCGTCCAGCTTTTTCCAGATGGCTCGTCCCGTCTCATTGAGCGTGTAGAGCTCGTCCTCCATGTTTCCGATTCCCGAGCTGATCGGAACGATGATGAGTTCTCCTTCAATTTCCCTTGCTACAACATCTTCCGAAGGCTTGTAAACGGCGCTGAGTTTGATCTTTTTCATATCCTCCTCCGTATTCTCTCCGGACTCCTATTCGGCCATAATCGTGCGGCACGATCTTTTTCGACGCGTTCCTTCCACTCCGTCACTTCCCATGACCGCTCGTTGTCCCCCAACAGGCCCAGCCTCCGGCCGCGTTCATGAGCGATTTCACACAGATATTCAACAGGGCTGTCAAGAGTTCCGGATTCCATCCAGGATTTTGCCGGGCATTGTTCACATAAACCTCTGAGAAAACAGCGGGCGCATCTGGCCAAATACTCAAGATTGGTTGCTCTTCTTTTTTGCAGCTCGGGAAAAAATTTATTCAGGGCTTCTCGCATCGAATCCTGCTTGAGATCAACCACAGTCTCCGGATGCCGAAGCAGGAGGCACATCTGGAATTTTCCGTAGGCATCCACACAACCGCTGTTCCGACCGGCTCCACAGGTGAAGAGCCGGTCCGACGGTCTCTGTAAAAATCTTTGGCAGAAATTGTCCAGGTCTTTATTAATTTCGTCCTGCCTTTGAGAGAAAATCCCGGCTTCTTCCTTCGCTGAAATCCTGAGCTTTTCGATGAGTTTATTTTTTGACCCATCCCGCCGTCCTCTGAGGTCAAAGAACATTGCGTACCTCGGTGCCGCTTCCATCTGAGGGATGCGAGAAGCCCAGGATTCAAATTCTCCAATCTCACCTAGAGTCTGCGGCAGGATAACGCCCTTGACAATAAAGGGAATTCTCTTTTTCAACAGGAGTTGAAGGCCCCTCTGGAACGCCGCAAAAGAACCGCGATGACGGGTTACGGATTCATAACTTTTCCTCGTCATTCCGTAGACAGAAACCTCGATGGATTCACCAGGCGGAATTCGAGACCAGAGTTTAGCAAAGCGCGGATGGATCAGCGTGGCATTGGTAAAAATGGTCACCTTGAGGCCGAGCTTCCGGGCAAAGATGTAGATATCTTCGAAATCTTCTCTGAGGAGCGGCTCGCCTCCTGTGAACCTGACCTTGAGACAGCCCAGAGAAGCCGCTTCTTTCAAAATCTCCTTGATCCGGACTGCAGAAAGCTCCCGGCTTTTTGCCTTCAGGTCCTCGGCGGGCAGGTTGATGTAACAATGGATGCAATTGAGGTTGCACCGCTCGGTGAGTTCCATCTCCAGCTTTATCAGAAGCGGCCGTTTTTTTCCCCAGAGCGGGCTCGAAGCGGTGCTCGCTCTTCGGACATAGGTCTTTCCTTCCATCTTGCCCTAAAGCTCTCTCAGCAGATCCGCAACGCTATCATCCTTCTCGAAGTGGAGCCGGTAGCAGGGGACCTCTCGCACGATTTGTTCAACCAGGGAAAGCGTTTTTTCCCACCAGTCCGCCGTTACGACGGGCTTGATGATACAGGCGAGCAGCCCTTGAAGGATTTCTTTCTTCTTCTCCAGCCTGACGATTCTGTTTTTTTTGGCTTTTTTTAGAAAAAATATGGCCTTCAGAGGAGCGCTTTTAGAAGAAACCTCTTGAATTTCTCCGTGGCTCCAGGTTCCATGAATCTTGAATCCCTCTGGCCATTTTCTGATGGCGACGCGATCATCACAAAGGATCCTGGCTTTATTTTTAAGAAGCTTGATCATCGTCGATTTTCCCGCATCCGAATGCCCGACAAAGAGAAGGCCTTTGCGGTTAAGGATGACGCCGCTTGAATGAACGATGCATCCCATCCTGTCGGCCAGGACTCTCGAGAGGAAGACCTGGTCTGTCAGAAGCATAGACAGCGACGTCACTCCGCCCTTTCGAAACAGCGTTTCATCAGAACTAAAGATTGTTCCGCGATTGTGCTGTTCGTTGAAAACGGCTACCCGATCGATCTGCTTCCTTCGTCCCGTCGAGTGAGCCAGCCGATATATCCAGGAATTCCCTTTCCTGTAAATCTCCCAGGGCGCCCTTGCGTAAAATCGCTGACCCTGATCCTTCTCAACCAACTCAAGGAGGAAAAAATGATGGCGAAGCATCACGACATCCAGGCCTGGTTTTCTGACCTCGAAGTCTTTGAATTTCGGGTGGAAAGTGGCATTTGTGATCGGTAGGTCGGAATCCACCTGGATCGTTACACCGGCTATTTGGTAATAGCGACGGTGCCTTTTGTCCCAATTCTCCTTGAATTTTCTGTTTTCTTTTGCCACAGAGCATAGATAATCGACTTTCGCCCCGTGCCTTCCATGCTCGAGATAGCCGTAGACGGGACACCAAAGGCAATCCTCGCGCAAGTCGCAGGAACGGCAATTCCGATCATATTCCTTGCCGCCCCTCACTCTGCTAGAGAGCGAAGGGATGAATTTCTCCCAACCTTGCTTGAAGTTTCTCTTCCTCAAATCGAAGCTGAGGCGGGGATCTTTGACCCGAGAGCAAAAACTCATCATCCCGTAAGGGTTAATATAAAATTGCCGACGGCTTTCAATGCAGCTGGCGTAAAGGCGATCATCCCTCCCGCATGGCCGGTCACGATTCGCGTTTTGACTCTTGGCCCATTCCTCGAAAGCAAGGTCAGGTTCGTCCAGCTCAACAACATGTCTCGGTCCGAGCCGCTGTCGTTTGATCTCTTTATCTTTTTCGGGATCTCCGCACGAAGATAGATGAAGCCAGGCCGCTCCGATCCGCCAGTAGGGGCTCAGCGACCCAGCCAGCTTTTTCATTTCTTGGAGCTGGTGATAATTATCCTTCATGGGGACGATCTGGACTGTGAATCCTGCGCCGGCTTCTTTTAAGGAGGCGAGCCCCTGCATCAACGCTTGATAGGAACCGGGAGTTCGGGTAATGTGGTCGTGGACATCCGCTGTCGCGCCGTACAGAGCGATCATTTTCGAACCTTTTCTCTTCATCAGGCGGGCAATTTTTGGAGTGATCAAAGTGCCGTTCGTGTTGATTGTATAGGATGCGGAATTCCTGGTTATAAAGTCGAAAATTTCAGGGAAATCCGGTCTCAGCATCGGCTCTCCACCGGAGATATTCCATTTGCGACAGCCCATGCTTCTGGCCTCATCTACAATCCTTTTAATCTCCTCAAAGCTGAGCTCCTTCTCTTTTTCCGGAAAGTTCGCCGGAATCCACAGCCAGCAGTGACGGCAATTGTTGTTGCACCGGTAAGTCAGGTCGATGCTCCCCTCGAGCGGAAGACGGGGGAGTGAGTTGACTGTTTTTGTCGTAAGATACTCTGTCATGAAAATTCCAAAATGCAGCCGCGGGGCTCTTTTTTTCTCATGCGAAGATACTCGTTTTCCTTATCTGCGCCCATAAATGCTTTAACGGGCTGCCTCTCTCTCGGCGAGAAGAATTATAGTGGGAAGAACTTGGCTGGTCAATTATCCTAAGGGATGAGCAGGGGGGTGATTTTCGTCGCTCCGCCTTCACCCTTAAAGGTGATATCTTTGCACGATCTGTTTAAACGAACCTCACTTCGCTCGCCTTCCTCAACCCTTCCTCGGCCGCCAGCCGCACATAGGGGCTCTGGTCCTTCTTCAGCCGCACCAGGAATCTGAGGGCGTCCCTCCCGCCGATCTCGCCCAGGGCCTCGGCGGCGCACTTCCGGACGTCCGCGTTGGCATCGCCCAGGACGCGCTCGATGTGCCGGACAGCCCCCTCCGGCCGCCTCGCGGCCAGGACGCGGAGGACGGCGCTCCGGGCATACCAGGGAGGTCCCGAGAGCTTGGCATAGGCCAGGTCCGGGTCGAAGGATTCCCTCTCGCCAAGCTCCCTGACGATGAAGTCCCGGATCTCTTCACAGGGATCGCCGAGGGCTTCGATGAGGACCTTTCCGGCGAGGCGCGTGTCCAGCCGGGCATAGGCCTTGAGGACCTTCAGTCTTTTCTGCTTGT
>Ga0315293_10003180_pt1 | contig 15816 bp, 9 predicted proteins | sample YL17G13_20_MG_FD_203071 | JGI IMG/M metagenome (GOLD analysis project Ga0315293, IMG submission 203071) | Sediment microbial communities from Yellowstone Lake, YNP, Wyoming, USA - YL17G13_20 | ecosystem: Environmental > Aquatic > Freshwater > Lake > Sediment | place: USA: Wyoming | collected...
GCGGCCGAGGCGTCGCCCCCCCCCCCCCCCCCCCCCCCCCCCCACCGCCGGGGGCCCGGGGGGGCCCCGGCGGGCCCCCCCCCCCCCCCCGCCCGCGGGCGCTGCGTGCACGTCGCCGCCTTTGGCGGCGACGCCGCCTGCCTCCTGCTCGGGTGGCGCCTCGCGCCGCGCTGGCCGGGCGCGCTGACCCTCGCCCCCGACGCGCCCGCGCTCGTCGCGCCCGACGGCGGCCCCGAACCCGACGCCATCGCGCTCGGCGTGCGCCTGCGCCCCGGCACGTCGGCCGCGGCGGGCGTGCTGCTGCGCACCGACGGCGGCGGCGCCGACGGCGTGCTCGCCGCGTCGCTCGCCGCCCTCGTCGCCGTCCCCCGCCCCGCGTCGGTCGCGCGCGCCGCGTCGGCGGCGGGCGCCGTGTGTGAGCCGCCCGGGTGGGACGTCGTCATCGTGGCGGCGTCGGTCGCGGCGGCGGTGGTGCGGCCCGAGGTCGCGCGCGCGCTCGCGTCCCTGTCGCCGCACGCGCCCCCGTTTGTGCCCGACGCCCTGGTCCGCCTCTTTGACACGCCCCCGCTCGTGCTGCATGGGCCGCCACCAGCCCGGCCGCGGTGCGCCCGGCTGCCGTCGCTCGCGGCGCGCGCGTGGTGGGAGCCCGCCGGCGCGGCCGCGACCGGGCCGCCGCTGCCCGCGGTGGCCGCGACGGGCGCTGCGGCCCGCATGCGCGCGGGGGCCGCGACGGAACTGGCGGGCGCGCCGCCGCGGCTCGCCGCGCTCGCGCGCGCGCTCGTCGCGGAGGAGGCTGCCGCCGAGGCCGGCGCGCACACCCTGTTTTTCGTGCGCGCGCACATGGTCGGCCAGCGCCTGCCCGCGCCCGGCGCCCGCGTGACGGCCGCCGCGGGCTGGCCCGCCGGGCCGCCCCTCACCTACCGCGGCCCCGACCTCGCCGCCGTCGCCGAAGACTCCCTGCCCGCCGCCCTGCTGGCGCTCAAGGTGCCCGGCGCGGCGGAAGGCGCGCCCGCGCTCGCGTTCGGAGACTGGGCCGCGCTGCGGCCCGCGCTCCTTGGCTGGGCCGGGGTCGAGCTCGCCGCGCCCGTCGTGTCGGTCGACGGTGGCCACGTGCTCGTCGCGCTGTCGGCCGACGCGGTCGCGGCGGCGGGCTCGGCCGCGGCAGCCGCGGCGGCGGGCGGCCCGCTCCTCTTCCATGTCCGCTTCCTGCCGCCCCGCACCGCGTTTGTGGCGGCGCACAAAGCGCTGGGGGTGGACGGGGTGGCGCGGTGGGTGCCGGATGAGGGGCACCAAGGGCCCGGCGACCGCGACCACGGCTGCAACCTCCCCCCGGACGACGTCGACCTCTGGGCGCCCGCCGCCCACCCGCCGCCCTCGCACGGTGACGGCCCGGCCCACCCACCACCGTCCCTGGCCGACGTGGTGGCCGCGGCCGACGCCGCGCCCACGCTCGGCCCGCGCGCGCTCAACCCGGAGCAACGCCTCGCGGTCGCCTCGTTCCTCCTGGGCGCCGGCGCGCCCGCCGGCGCCCCCCACCCACCTCCATACGCGCTCGCGGGCCCACCCGGCACCGGCAAAACGACGACGCTCGTCGAGGCCGCGCTGCGCGCGCTCGCCGCGGCGCCGGACGCGCGCGTGCTGCTCGCCGCGCCGCGCGACTTTTCGGCCGACGTCCTGGCGGCGGCCTTGGGGGCAGCGTTAGCCGCGGCGGCGACGCGGGCGGGCGGAGAGGGTGGCGACGGCGCCTCCTCTCTTCTCCCTCCTCCCTCGTCCGTCCTCCGCGCGTGCGACCCCGCGCGCCCGCCGTCCACCTCCCTCGCTGGCGCGCTGCCGTACTGCGAGCTGGACGACGGCGCAGCCGCGTTTGTGTGGCCGACGCTGGAGCGGTTGAGGGCCGCGCGGGCGGTCGTCACTACTTGTGAAGCGGCGGCGACCTTTCTCGCCGGCCCCGCCGGCCCTTGGGGCACCAGCGACGCCGAAAATCAACCCTGGACCACGTTCAGCCACGTGCTCATCGACGAGGCCGGCCAGGCGACCGCGCCGCTCGCCCTCGCCCCGCTCGCGCTCGCCGCGCGCGGCGGCCGCGCCCTGCTCGCCGGCGACGCGCGACAGCTGGGGCCGGGCGTGGTGTCGGCCGAGGCGCGCGGCGCTGGGCTGGGCTTGAGCCTGCTGGAGCGGTGGCTGGAGAGAGCGGCGACGGAGGGCGGCGGCGGCAACGCAGCCCCTTCTGCCTCCATGCTGCGCCGCTCCTACCGCTCGTCCGCCGCCCTGCTGACCCTGCCCAACCGCCTATTTTACGGGGGCGCCCTGGTCGCGGCGTCGCCGCAGGCCGCGCTCGCGCCGCCGGCGTGGGCACCGGGCGCCGGCCCCGCGCGCGGGCGCGACCTGGCCAACGCCACCCTCTTCGTCGGCGTGCGCGGCGCCGAAGTGGCGCCCGGCGATTCGGCCGCCGTCGAAAACCCGGTCGAAGCCGCCACCGTGGCGTCGCTCGTCGGCGCGCTCGCGGCGGCCGTCGCGGCCGACCCCACCGATTCGTCGCCCAGCGCGGCCGCCGACGCGGCCGCCACCGCTGCCCTGCTGGGCACACCGTCCCCCGCCCCTGGCGACGCCCTGGCGGCCGCGGCGGCGCGCGTGGCCGTCATCTGTTTGACCCGCGCGCAGGCGCGCGTCGTGCGGGCCCTCTTGCGCGCCGCCGCGCTCTCTTCCGTCCGGGTCGGCACCGTGGACGACATGCAGGGCCAGGAGGCCGACTTTGTGTTTGTGTCGACGGTCGCGGCGGGAGGGCGCGCGCGCGCCGCCGCGCTCGCCGCCTCCCTCTCCGACCCGCGCTCTTTCAACGTCGCCACCACGCGCGCCCGCCGCCTGCTGGTCGTCGTCGGCGACCCGGTGCGGTTGCTGGCGGGCGACGCGGCCGCGTGGGGGGAGCTGCTGCGGCACGCGGCGGGGCGGGGCGGGTTTGTGGGGGCGGGCGCGGCGGAGCTCGAAGCGCTGACAGGGAGGGCGCCGCCCGACGTCATGGCGGACGAAGACGACAACCCCACTCCCTTGGACGACGACCTGGGCGCGGCAGCCGCCCGCCTCGCCGCCATGGCGGTGCTCGGCGCGGGGGGGGAGGGGCGCGCGTTTCCGCGGACGCAGGGGGATGTGGACGCCGAGGAGGAGGGCGCATCCCGCGTGGATCTGGACCAGTAAAACTTGTGCGGCACATTCGGTGTGTGGGGGGGAGGGTGGGGGGGGGTCGGGCGGCGGCGGCGGCCGCCCCCGGGCGGGCCCGCCCCGGGCCGGCCCCCCCCCCCCCCCCCCCCCCCGGCGGGCCCCCCCCCCCCCCCCCCGCCGCCGGGGCGGCGGCGGCGGCCGCGCGCGGCGGGCCGCGCGCGGGCCGGACCCCGCCTCGCTCCCTCCCCCGCCCCCCCTCCCCCGCCAGCGACGGGGTTGAGGCGCCATGGTCGCGGCTCGCGGCGCGTGGCGCGCGGCGGGGCGCTCGATGCGCCTGGCGGAGCGGCCGCCATAGAGCGCGCGGAAAGAGAGGCGCCACCGCCACCGCTGGCACTTTCCACTCCGCCCACCGCCTCCCAGCCCCCACCCCGGTGCGCCCCCACGCGGCCACGCCGCGCACCGTGCGCATGCTGCCGCGGGGCGGCCAGAGTTTGGGCCCGCGCGCGCGCCGCCGCGCGAGCGCGCGCGCCGCGCGGCATCGTGCGCGCGCCCAATTCGACGCCTTTGCCCCTCCATCCTCGCCAGCTCCTCCTTCGCAATGAAGTTCACGTCTATCGCTGTCGCTGCTCTCCTGGCTGGTGTCGCCTCGGCCGACGTGAGTGCGGGAGAGCAAATTGCGCGCGGAAGCAGTTACGGTTCGACCGCGGCCTTCCCGCCCGCCCGCCGCGCCCCCGTCCGCGCCGACGCGGGCGTCGTCCGCGTCTTCGCTCGCGTGGAGGCGGCCGAGGCTTGGCGCGCGGCGAGGGCGGCGCGGACGCTCTCGCGCGCCATGCTCTTTCATGCTGCGCGCGGCGCCGCCGCCCCGCGCGTGGGCCTCCACGCCGCCGCTCGGCCCCGTCGCGCGCCACCTAAATCGGGCCGCTTGCGTCGCGGGCGGCGGGAGGGGTGAAGGGGGAGGGTGCGGCCGCCATGGCCGCCGTGGCGGCCGCCGTGTCTCGCGCGCGCCGCGCTCGCCGCCCTGGGGGCGGTGTGCGGCCGCCGCTGCCCCCCGCGCCGCCGCTGCGCACGCCGTGACACTCATGGCCTCCCGCTTGGAAGCGTGCGCGACGATCCGGCGCGCGGCCGCCGACCCCCCTTTTTTCTTCTCTTTCTCTTTCCCTCAGTCGACCTTCAACAAGACCGCCGCTGTCACCGCCGCCGTCGCCCGCGTCAACAACACGAAGACGATGGCAGTCGCGGCCGTGGACGCCAAGGTGGCGGCCCTCAACAAAACCATGGCGGCCGTCCCCGCCAAGAACCTTACCGCGTCCCTCGCCACCAAGGTCGCCGCCGTCAACGCGACCAAGAACATGGCCATGGCCGCCATCCCGGCCAAGAACCTGACGGCGTCGGCGGCCGCGCTCGCGACGAAAATCAACAACACCAAGACCCTCGCCGCGGGCGCCATCCCCGCCAAGAACTGGACCGCGTCCATGGCGTCGGCGGACGCCGCGGTCGACGCCAAGATCGCGGCCATCAACTCGACCAAGGCGTCGCTGGTCGCGTCCATCCCGGCGGTGCCGGCTAAGAACTGGACCGCCGCGATCGCCAAGGCCAACGCCACCAAGGCGTCCCTCGTCGCCGCCATCCCCGCGGGCAAGAACTGGACCGCCGTGCTCGCGCCGGCCGCCGCCAAGTGGAACTCGACCAAGGTCGCGCCCGCCGCGCTCTCCCTCCCGGCCTTCCCTAACAAGACGGCCGAGACGGCGGCCATCGTGGCCAAGCTCAACGCGACGCTCAACGCCAAGCCGGTCGTCGCGCTGCCGAACAAGACCGCGCTCCTCGCGCCGCTCCTTGCCAAGCTCAACGCGACGGGCAAGCTGGTCGGGCGCTGAGCGGAGATGGGTGTGAATTGATGGTCGAAAGGGGGAGGGTGGGACGCGTGAGGCGCGCGGCGCCCCCTCGCCGCCGCGCGCTGCGCGCCGCCCTTGCCCCGTCGCCCTTTGCTCCGCCGTTTCCTGCTCCGCCGTCCTCCGCCCCCCCCGCCCGCCGCGACCGCCGCCCTAACCACACACCCCGCGCCGCGCCCCGGGCGCATGCCCCCGGCGCGCGAGGATGGGACAGGCGCGCCCCCGAGACCGAGACCGGGGGCGCGCGCGCGGGCGCGGCGCTGGTGGACCCGTCCCCCCGCGCCGCCGCCCCGCGCGCGCGCCGCCCCCGCCGCGACCCACCCCCTCTGCAACATACCGGCTTGTCGCGACGTCCGAGGCAGGGGAGGGAAGGAGGAGGGCGGCGTCTCTCTCCGGCCGCCCGTCTCTCTCACGCCGGCGCCGCGCGCCCGCCACAGCGCGGCCTTGAGAGCCGCACGGCCGCGGCCGCGGTCGCAGGTCGCCTCGCGGGCCTCTGCAGTGTGCTTTGCGCGCGCCTCTCTCTCTCTGCACTCCCGGCGGCCGGCACCGCGCCCGCCGCCCTCTTTATTATATCGCCTTTCAACACCATGCGACCGCACACCGTCGTGCGTCTCGTTGCTCTCGCGGTCGCGGTCGCGGGCGCGGCCGCGGCCGCGTCGGCCCCCGCGGGCACGCCCCGCCGGCCCTTGGCCGCCATCCCCGAAGCCATGGCTCCCTCGGGCGCGGTGAGCAAGAATGTTTTGGAAGGGCTGGAGGGGTCGGGCTGCGTTCCGGCGCCCTGGGGCGTGCGCGGCATGCGAGCGCGCGCGGCGCGCCCGGGGGCGCGCGGCAAGCGCGCCGGCGCGCTCCCGCGCACTGTCGAGTCAACCGCGCGCTGGCCCGCGTGCGACGGCGGCCCGCGCCCGCGCAGCGCTCGGCGCCCCAAAACCCTGCGCCGAGCGCGCAGGGTTGGCCCCGCCCATGCGGCGCCGCCGTGCCGCGGCCGCCCGTCGCGCTCGCCCACCCGTGTCGGCGCGCATCGACGCGCCTGGCGCGGTGGCGGGCGGGCGGCGGCTGAGCTCCTGGCTCTCGGCGGCGCGCGCGCGCCGCGCGTGGCCAGCGCGGCGCGCGCGCCCGTTCAAACGCCCGCCCTCCACCGCCCACCCCGCGCCCACTTCCCCACCCCCAGGAGTCGGAGTCGCTGCTGGGGTGGCTGCATGTGAGTGTGGGGGAGGGTCGAGGGCGGGAGGAGGGGTTGAATAGGCGCGCGCGCGCGCCCACCACCCTTCCTCTCCCCAGGACGTCTTCCACGGCGCCCCCCCCCCTTCATCCGGCCCGCCCCCCCCCCCCGCGGCGGTAGCGGGCCCCGTGCTCTTCGCGCCGCCGTTGACCCCCTTTGCCGCGACCGCGCCGCTCGGCTTCCCGCTCGTGCCGGCCGACCCCGCGCCCGCGCCGCCGGCCGCCTCCGACCCCTCTCCCCCGGTCGCCGTCTCGTTCGACCAGAGCTGGACGGGGTGCGGGTCGGACGTCCCCCCCCCGGGGTCGCCGCTCTCGTGCGACGACCAAGCGGCGCAGGGCGCGTGCGGCCAGCCCTGGATGCAGGGCCACTGCAACATCGTGTGCGGCCGCTGCGCGTCGCCGCCGCCGCCGCCCCAGGTCCGGCGCGCCCCCGCGCCGCCCAAGGACTGCTCCCAAGACGTCCTCCCCCCCTTCTCCCCCGCGTCCTGCGCCGCCCAAGCCGCCTGGGGCCAGTGCGGCGCCGAATGGATGCAGGGCTACTGCGCGCGGGCGTGCGGGCAGTGCGCGGAAGGGCCGGCGATCGACTGCAGCGTCGACGTCCCGGTCCCCGGCTCGTCCTCGACCTGCGCCCAGCAGCGCGACTGGGGCCAGTGCGGCGCACCCTGGATGAAGGAGTCGTTCTGCGCGCGGTCCTGCGAGCGGTGCCCGGCGCCGCCGCCGCCGCCCGTGGCGACGGCGCCGCCGCCGCCGCCGCCGCCCGCGGTGTGGACCGGCTGCGGCGCCGACGTCCCGCCGCCGCCGTCGGCCCGCCGCCGCATGCTCTCCTCGCCCTCGTGCGCGCAGCAGGCTGCGTGGGGCAAGTGCTCGGCGCCCTGGATGGACGGCTACTGCACGATCACGTGCGGGCGCTGCGAGGGGCAGGTCCCTGCCGTCGACTGCTCCGTCGACGTCCCGGTCCCCGGCTCCCAATACGCCTGCTCCGACCAAGCCTCCTGGGGCCAGTGCGGGGCCGACTGGATGCGGGGCGTGTTTTGCGGCAAGTCGTGCGCGCGCTGCGCAGCGCCGCCGCCCCCCGCCGACCCGCCCATCACTCTGGCGCCGGCGCTCGAAGACCAGCCGGTCGCGCTGGCCCCCGCGCCCGAAGACCCGGTCGCCCTGTCCCCGTCGGCCGACGAGAGCGCGCCGCCGACGCCCGTCCCCGAGGAGACGCCGCCGCCGGTGTCTGGCTCCGACTCGTTCGATGTCCCGGGTCCGTCGACCGATCCGGCCGACCCCGGCGTCCCCACGGCGCGCGGCGGGCGCGCGCCGGTCAAGCCCGCGCCGCTCCAGGCGCCGCTCGCGCCCCAGGCGCCCCTCCTGGCGCCGGCCGACCCCGCCGTCGCCGCGGGCAACCCTGCCGCCGCCGCCACCGCCGCCGACCCGGCCGGCAAAAAGGCCCTCCTCGACGCCGCGCTCAAGGCCAAGGCGGCGTCCGCCTTTGGCTCGCTCAAGGGGGGGGTCGACGCGGTCAAAGCCAAGCTCCTGGCGCAAGGGTGAGGGCCGTGTGGGTGGGGAGGGGGGAGGGTGGGAGGGTGTCTACACTAAAACCAGCGACGCCCCGCCGCGGCGGGACGTCGCTGGTTCGCGGGGGCTGCCGGCGTCGAGCGTGGATTACGACAAAGTGGACGCTGCGAAAGAGGTATTGAGCGCCGTGCGACGGCAGATGGCAGTGGCCGCCGCCGCGACGTCCCGCCGCGGCGGCGGCCACGCGCACACCCCCTTTTGACCCGCCCGCCGGCGCGCGCGCGAGCTGGGGTGCGCGGACGTGCGACAGCACTCGTCCGCGCGCCCGCGGCGCGCGCGCGCGCCGGCGGGGCGCCGCGGTGTGTGGAAAAAAAAACTCGGCACGCCACCGGCACACCGAGCGCGCGCCGCACGCCCTCTCCCCGATCGCCGCAGCCGCCGCTCTCAAGCACCACTCGCGCCATGCGCACCAGCGGCCGCTAGCGGCCCGATGCTGCGCGCGGCCGCGTCGGCCGCGCATCGGCGCGCCGCGGCCGGCGCCGCGGCCGCCCTGCGGTCGCTCGCGTCGACACCCACGACCATCGTCGTCACCGGCACCGGCGCGGTCACCCCGCTGGGCGCAACCGTGGGCGCCACGCTCGCAGCGCTCGCGCGCGGCGCGGCCGCGCCGCGCCGGCCGGCGGTCGAGGAGCTGGGGGATGCGTGGGCGCACAGAGCCGATGTGCTGACGAGCCTGCCGGGCGTGGCGACCGTGTCGGACGGTGTCCTCGCCGACGCGGTCGCGGCGGGCCTCCCTCCCACCACCCCCGGCGCCGCCCGGGGCGCCGCCCGGTTCGCCGCGCTCGCCGACGCCGCGGCAGGGCAGGCGTTGAAGCAGGCCGGCCTGCGCGGCGACCGCGGCGCCCGCGTCGGCGCCGCGGTCGGGTGCGCGTTTGGCGGCTTCTCCGAGCTGGCGGCCGCCGGCGCCGCTCTGGGGGCCGACGGAGGGGCGGGGCTGAGACGGTGCGGGGGGGAGGGAGCGGTGGGGGAGGCGGGGCCGCGCGCCGCGCCGCCGCCGACGTGCCGCCCCCGCCGCCCCTTTTAGCCTGGGCCCATTCTTTGTCCCGCGCGTGCTGCCCAACATGGCGGCCGGCCACGTGAGCATCGGCCGCGGCCTGCGCGGCCCGCTGCACGCGCCCGCGGCGGGCGCGGCGGCGGGGCTGTCGGCGGTCGACGCCGCCGCGCGCGCGCTGGCGAGCGGGGACGCGGACGCTATGCTGGCGGGCGGCACCGAGGCGTGTGTGGGCGCGCCCGCGCTGGCGACGCTCGGCGAAGGCGGCTTCGCCGCTCTGGCCGAGGCCGCCGCCCTGCTCGCGCTGGAGACCGCGCCCGCGGCCGCTCGCCGGGGCGCGCCCGTGCTGGCCCGCCTGCTAGGTACGGCGACGGCGGCGGGCGAGGCGGGCGCCGCTGCGGCGGCCGCGGTGGAGCGCGCGCTCGCGCGCGCGCGCGTGCCGCGCGAGGCCGTCGCCGTCGCGCTCTCGCCGCTGCCCTTGCCGCCCGCCCTGCTCCCTCGCGCCTTGCGCCTCAACACCCGCCCCCACCTGGGCGACGCGGTCGCGGCCGGCGGCGCGGCGGACGCCGCGGTCGCCGTCGCGGCGCTCTGCGGCCACGCCGCCGCGGCGGCCGCCACCGGCCCGCTCGCCGCCCCGCTGCGCGCGCTGGCGGCGGGCGGCGTGGCGGTGGTTGTCGCGCCGTGCGCGCTGGGCGGCGGCGCGGCGGCGGTCGTGCTGGGGGCGCCGGCGTGAGGCGTGGGGGAGGGGGCGCGCGGTGGCCGCGGGCGCCGCAACGTCACTTGTCACACCGCGCGCGGACCACTCCCCCGCCGCTGCAACACCAGCCCCGCCGCGTGCGTCACGCGTACGCCGCCCGCCGCGTCGGCGAGGCCCGCGTCGGCGAGCGTCGCGGCGTCGGCCAGGGGGGCGCCCAGGAAGACGAGGTCGCAGCCCGCGACGGAGGCGCCGAGCGCAAGGAGCTGGCGCCGGGGGGTGCGTGGGCCGAGGGCGCGCGCGCGCGCGCGCGCCGACGCGGCGGGAAAAAAAACAAAAAAAAAACTTACCCGCGCCTTGACGTCGGCCACCGTCGTCCCGGGCTCGCACCCGTCGACCGCGTGTGTGGCGCCGCCGGGGGCGGCGACGTGGAGCAGCATGGCGGGGCGTCCGTTTTGTGTGGCCGTGGGTGTGGTCGGTCGGCGCGTCGCGGCCTTCGTACTCCGTCTCTCTCGTCCGCCCCCCCAATGCGCCTCGCGCCGGCATCGCCGCGCGCCGCCGCCCCCTCGCCGCCGGCGCCCGTCGCGGCGGCCGCCGCGGCCGCCTCACCGGGGCGGCGCGCCGCGCTCGCGGCCGGAGTTGTGGCCCTGGTGGCAGGCGCTCGGTGCGAGCATGAGGAGAGACGGTGTCCAGGAGCTCGTGGCGCGTGCGGAGCGTCGGCCAACGACCGCCTCGCCCGCCTCACCAGCCCTCCGCGCGCGCACGCCGCGCGCGCGCCCGGCGACGCCGCCTCGCCCGGCCTCGCGTCGGCCCCCGACCCGGCGGCGCCCCCATTTTTCGACGTGGGCCTGGGGGTCAAGGCGCAGGACGCGTTGGTCGGGACCGGGGCCACCGCCAAACCCGGCGACCGCGTGGAGATCGATTTCGCGCTGCGCCGCGCCAACGGCTACTTCATCTACTCCACCGTGGAGGGCGTCAGCTTTCAGCCGACCGACGTGCCGACCGGGGCGTTTGAGTTCGTCGTGGTGAGGGAGAGCGTTTCTTTTCTTTTCCTTTTTCTGTGGTTTGGTTCCTCGCCGCCGACTTTTTCGGCCTCACGCCCACCCTCCTCTCTCCCACAGGGCTCTCCTGACGTCATCCGCGGCCTCTCCGCGGCCGTGGCGGGCATGCGGGTGGGCGGCCGCCGCCGCGCGGCGGTGCCGCCGTCCGCCGGGTGGCGCGACGCGCCCGGCGCGGCGCCGGTGCCGCCCACGTTTGCGGGGAAGAGGCAGATCGCCAATCACAAGGGGGAGCCGCTGGTGTTTGAGCTGGCGCTGCTCGCGGTGCGGTGAGAGAGTAGAGGGCGACGAACGCTGGGCGTGCGCCCGGCGGCCGCCGGCGCGCCGACCTGCCGCCGGGCGCCCTTGCAAACCTGTGGGAGCGACGAGCGGGCGACGACGCGGCGGCGGCCCCTCGGCGCGCCTCGGGCGACCCTGTCTTGCGCCATAGCGCGGCCAACCACCGCAGCGCGCGCCCCCTCCCCACCCACTCTCGCGCCGCCCGTTCGGCCCCGCCCCCCGCGCCCGACCGACCGTCGGAGCGCCGCAGCCGCCCGCGGCGCCACCCGCCCCCCCCCGGCCGCGCCCCGCCCCCGCGGCCGCGCGCGCCATGCCGTCGCTCCGCATGCGGGCCGTCCTGCTGCTCGTCAGCGTGGCGCTCACGCAGGCGGCGCCCCAAGCGGTAAGAGAGGGTCGACGAGAGGGGTGGTGCGAGGGGGTGAGGCCTCCTCGTCCCCCGCCGCCGCACCATGGCGCGCGCGGGCGCGCCGCAGCCCCGCGCGCGGAAGGCAGGCCCTCCACCGCCCCGCTGGCCACTGGGGCGGTGGAAGGGTTTTAGGGCGCCCGCTTGGGGGGTGAAAGGCGGCGCTGGGCTGGGAGGGGCGGGCTGGGCGGGCGGCGGGCGCAATGCGCACGCCGCTGGCCGAGCGCTCGCGGCGCCGGCCGCGGCCCTCTTGCCCGGAGGCGTCGTTACTAGGCGTGCATGGCCCATTGGAGGGGCGCGCGAGGCGGAGCCCGGGCCGGAGGAGGCGCTGGCGCCCGTCCGGCCGCGGGCGTCGCGCGGCGCGGCGGGTGGCCGCCCCGCGCACGTTTTTCGTCCCACCCCCGCCCCCCCCCCCCCCCTCCCCAGACCTTCCGCCACCTGCTCCAGGCGCCCGAGATCGATGCCGCGTCCATGGAGGCCGCCATCGCGGGCGCGCCGGCGGTGGCGGAAATGGCCGCCGCCGCCCCCGCGTCCCCTCTGACGCTGTCGTCCATCATCGACCCCAAGAACCTGCAAGCCGCCGTCGACGCCCAGCTCAAGCTGCTGGCCGACAACCCCGCGGCCGCGCAACAGTTTCTGCAGACGACGGCCGCGTCGGCGGGCCTGGTCGAGGGCGTCGCCGCGTCGGAGACCGACGTCGCGGCCGCCAACCAAAAAGTGCTCGCCACCGCGCCCCGGCTGTCGGGCGCGCTGCAGACGATCAACCAGGAGATGAAGTTTCCCAACCCGTCCGACGGGCCGGCCCCGGAAGTCCTGGTCTCCAAAGTGGAGGACAAGATCCAGGAGCGCGCGCCGCTCGTCGCCAACAAGGCGCTCAAGCTGGCCAACGACGCCTACACCCACGTCGACTTCAACCGCCTTGTGGACCGCATGCTGTCGCTCAAGCAAGACGGCGCCGCCCTGGGCCACTGGCCGGGCCCCAACCCGTATGGGTTTGCGCCCGACGACGACAACTTTTGCATCTTTGCCGTGCCCATCCTCAAAAACGCGCCCAACGTGTTTAAAGCCGCCGCCGCGGGGTCGCCCCTGGGGCTGCCGGCGGGCGTGGCGGGACCGCAGGGGGAGGTTTTCTCCAAACTGCCGGCCGACGCCAAGCCGACGCTGCCGACCACGGCGGGGGCGAAAGCCGCGTTTGCCGCGCTGGCGTCGAAATTCGGTGCTCTCGCGTCGGGCGCCGGGGCTGCCGCTGCCGGCGCGGCCCCCGGCGGCAAGCTCCCCACGTTCAACCCGGACGGCCTCAAGTCGGTCGCCATGGGCGGCTCCCTCGCCCTCGACCAAGAGGCGTCCATCGGCAAAGCGTCCATGACCGCCTCCGACGTGCCCGAAGTGCGCACCTACTCGGCCGAGGGCAAAGAGTGGGCGTGCACGCCGTTCGACGCGGGCGCGCGCGGGCCGACCGCGCTCGCGCTCGCGGCCGGCGTCGCCGCGCCCGCGCCGGCGACCCGCCGCTCCCTGCTGGCCGAGGACCCGACCATTGCCGCGATGGCGGCGGCGGCCGACCCGACGGCCGAGCCGGCGGCGGCCACCATGGGCGCCCCCACCAAACCGTCGATGGACGACACGATCAACCCCGCCGGCGCCAAGATCGTCGACCCCGCCGCCCTCCTGGGCGCCCCCGCGGGCGGCGAGCCGCAGCTGACCAACCCGATCACCGGGGAGAACAAGTTCGCCAACTCGGAGGAACTGTCCGACGCGGTCGCCGAAGAATCGGCGGGCGCGTACAACCGCCTCATGGAGCGCGTCCAGTCGGGCGCCGCCGACGAGGAAGACTTTGGGCGCGAGGCGCTGGCCGACATGGGCGACCGGGTGGCGCTCCAGCAGTTCAACTCGTTCGCGTCGATCGCGGGGCTGAACGCGTCGCTCGTCGCGGGGCTCGCGGCCAAGAACGCCACGTTCATGGCCGCCCTGGCCGCCAAGAACTCGACCCTGGCCGCCGTCCTCGCCTCCAAGAACGCCACCCTGGCCGCGGCCTACGGCGGCGGCGAAGGGCTGGTCGACGCGGTGCGCGCGTCGCTCGCCAACAAAAACGCGACGCTGCGCGACATGCTCAAAAAGCCCGACCCCAAGCGCCCCCCCCTCATCACGTTCGACCCCGCCACCGGCACCGCGCGCGTGCACCCGCCCAAGTCGGCGATCGACGCGCTGGGCGTGCGCTTCGACCAGGTCGTGCGCGGCGAGACGGGCAACCCCTTCTTCGACTGCGTCGGCGTCAAGGACGCGCCCTCGGGCAAGGAGTGGGTGGCGACGGCCGCGTCGGACGCGGAGAAGCTGACGGCGCACCTGGTGTCGTTCCTCAAGGCGTCGTCGGGCAAGGGCACGCCCGTGCCGACCGGCTTCACCGTCAAAAACCCGTTCGACGCCGCCGCCGCCCCCGTCAACGTCCAGTTCTCGCAGGCCTCCCCCTTCCTTAAGGTGCCCGGCGGCGAAAAGCTGGGCGACAACCCGTGGGCCGCGGCCAAGGCGTTCATCGACGCGGCGCCCAAGCCGCCGCGCCCCGCGCGCCGCGGCGACGCGCCCGCGGGCGCGCCGCCCTCGGACGCCGCCCGCGCCGCGGCGGCCGGCACGCCCGCCGCGTCGTCCGCCAACTTTGGCGGGCACGACTGGCAGGAGGAGGCCGCCAAGATGGCGGCCGACGCCGAGGCGGCGCGCGAGGCGGCGCACGCCGCCGCGCGCGCGGCCGACGCCGCGTCCGCCGCGGCCAAGATGCTGCCGGTGGGGGCGGACGGGTCGCCCACGCTCATGGGGGTGGCCTACGACGGCTACGTGTCCGACTGCGCCCTGGTCGTGGGGTCCCCCCCGCGCGCCGACGGCACGTTTGACAAGGTCGACGGCTTCCTGACGACCGTCAAGGGCGGCCGCTTTGGCGTGCCGGCCGCGATCTTGGCGGACCACCCCGGGGCTGTCGCGTACGTCATCCCGGCCGCGCGCGGCAAACAGTACGCGTCGGTCTCGGCGCCCGGCGACTCGCCCGGCCACTGCTTCGACCGCGCCACCCTGCTCCCCTCGTTCAACCCGTTGGCCACTCCCCTGCCGACGACGCCGGACGCGGTGGCGCGCGGGCCCGCGGCGTCGCCCCTGTCGTCGCTGCTCGTCTTCGGCGGCGCGGCGGGCATGACCCAAGCGCACCTCACGTCCGCGTTCGGCCTCGACCCCTCCATCGACGTCGCCACCCACGACGCTCTGGCCTCTGCCCTGGCCGAGGCCAACCCGGACGGCCCCGCGATGACGGCCGCGCGCGCCGACGCGGCGGTCGCTAACACGGTGACCATGGCGGCCGCGTTGCTGGCGGGCGACACGCCGGCGTATGCCAATGCCGCGGTGCTGGCGTATGGCGCGGTGGCGGAAGCCGCGGTGGCTGCGGCCAAGGCGGCGGGCGTGGAGGAGGCGCCCGCGGTGGCGGCCGCGCCGGCGGCCGCCGACGCCGCCTCGCCCGAGGAGGAGGAGGAGGAGGCGCCCGCGGCTGCCGCCCCGGCGCCCGCTCTCGCCCGCGGCGGCCGCCGCCTGGCCCAGGCCGACGCCGCCGGCCCGCCGCGCCGCGAGGGCCCGCCCCAGGGCCCGCCCCAGCGCCGCGCCCCCCCGGCCCTGCCCACGCTGCGCCTGCCGGGCGCGGCCGACACGGCCGCCGCGCCCGCGGCCGAGCCGGAGGCCGACGCCGCGGCCGCTCCCGCGGCCGCCAACCCGGTCAAGGGCGCGACGCTCAACCTGGCCGACGCCGCCGTCGTCGCCTCGATCTTTGCGCGCGCGCAGGCGATGGCCGCCGCCAACCCCGCGGGCGCGCCGCCGCCGGTCGACCCGGCGGTCGCGGCCGCCGCGGCGGGCGCGGTCGCCTCGCTCAACGCCGAGGCGGGCGCGGCGCGCAACCCGGCCGACGCGCAGAAGACGATGTACGTCGCCCAGGCCCAGCTGGTGCCGGCCGTGGGCCGGCTGGCGGCCGGGACCGTGCCCGCGACAGCGTTTGCGGCGGCGGCGTCGCCCGACGGCGTGCGCGCCTCGCTCGCGTCGGCGTCGCTGCCGGGCGTGCTGGACGCGGCGCCCCTGGGCGGCGCCCCCAAAAAGGGTGGCCTGTCCAAGGGCGGCGCGGTCGCGGTCGGCGTGCTCGTGCCCGCCGTCCTGCTCGCCGCCGCGGGCGGCGCCGCGTTTGCACTGTCCCGCCGCCGCGGGCGCGCGCCCATGGGCGCGGTGCGCGGCTGAGCGTGGGACGAGGGCGTTTTCATTCCCCGCGCTGACCATTCCCCACCACGACACACGACCACAACAACGCGCGCGCTCTTTGGGACGCCGCCCGCGCCGCGTTTCATGGGCACGCCCCACCAACATCCCGGGGGGGGGGGAGGAGGAGGGGAGAGGGGGGGGCAGGGCCCGGACTCGAAAGCGGGGGGGGCCGGGGCGGCGCCGCCCGCGGGTGCAACGCCCCGCACCCCGCCCACACGCGAGCAAGTCACAGTCTCTGCCCTCGCCCGCCGCGCACGCACGAATGACTGCACGCCGTCCGGCGGACCCGCGCC
>Ga0315293_10003181_pt1 | contig 15816 bp, 15 predicted proteins | sample YL17G13_20_MG_FD_203071 | JGI IMG/M metagenome (GOLD analysis project Ga0315293, IMG submission 203071) | Sediment microbial communities from Yellowstone Lake, YNP, Wyoming, USA - YL17G13_20 | ecosystem: Environmental > Aquatic > Freshwater > Lake > Sediment | place: USA: Wyoming | collected...
CCGCGTGCCTTCGCTCTGGGGAGGCAGCACGGAGGCCATGAATTCTGAGAGATCCGCCAACTCCCGGGTCCCGACCAGGCACGCGGCGCCAGAGCCGCTTGCCTCTGAGGGGAATTGACTCTGAGGTTCAGTCGGCTGACTTGTAGGTTGGCTGGCCCCGCCGAGGAGGGAGGTCGGCAAGCTGCAGGCCAACAGCGCCAGGATCGTCACGCCGACAACTGTATGTGCCTTCCTTATGTGTCATTTTTCGCCCCGGTCATCCACCGTGTAGCGAGGGCAACCGTTGAAGAGGATTTTGGCCATAATCATATCAATAGGCGAAGCTTATCCCCCGTGTCCCTCCGCCCTCATTTGAGGGAGGCCCGTTTCCTGATTCTCGCCGGAGATCACCCGCCGGCTGGCACTTTTGTCGCTGGAAGGCTCACCCGGTAAGACGTAGGATGGCATGAGTAGAGCCCGCAAAGGGATATGATGAATGACATCCTTCCTGAATATTCCGCAACTGACACTCGCCGCGGGCGTAGATGAGCATGTAACCCAAGCGAAATGCCCACCGCGTGGCATCCGGTCCGCCGCGGCAGGGTTACATTTTCGAGGATGGCATTGACCCTGAGGCTGTTTTCTGAATCGTGAACCTGACATCTGCACGACTGGAGGTTTCCATGGCTCCTAAACGCAGGACGGCTCTTGCAGGCGGGATCATTCTCATTGTGCTGGGTGTGATGTTCCTGGCCGGACAGATCGTGCCCGAGCTCTCGCGCTGGCTGCGCATCGAATACTCCTGGCCGCTGTGGGTCATCGGCTGGGGCGCCTTCCTCTTCTTCCTTGGTCTCCTGACCGGTGCGCCCGGCCTGGCCGTGCCGGCCTGTATCGTGGGCGGCATCGGCGGGCTGCTCTATTGGCAGAATGCCACCGCCAATTGGGGCAGCTGGTCGTACGCGTGGACTCTCATCCCCGGGTTCGTCGGGCTGGGCACGCTGCTCATGGGCGTCCTGGGTGAGAAGCCGCGTGAATCGATCACCGGCGGTTTGTGGTTGATGTTCGTCAGCCTGGTGCTTTTCTTCATCTTCGGTTCGGTCTTCGGCGGCCTGGCGGTGTTCGGGCCCTACTGGCCGGTGCTGCTCATCGGGCTGGGCGTGGTGGTGTTGCTGCGCTCGGTCTTTGGGCGCCGCTGAGCCGTTCGCACAAGTCATGTTCCGGAGGAGGAAACGATGCGTTGGGGAGCGATGTTCTGGGCGATCGTCCTGATCGTTATTGGCAGCATGTTATTCCTGGATAACCTGGGTGTGATCTCGGTCAACGTGTGGGCGTTTGTGCCCGCCGTGATGTTGATCGTGCTGGGGGTGTGGTTCATTTTCGGATCCTTGTTCCGCCGTGAGGTGGCGAGCGAGGCGGCTTCCATCGCGCTGGGCGGCAGCTCGCGGGCGGCGATCCGCCTGCGCCACGGGGCCGGGCGGCTGACGCTCGGTTCGGGGGCGGCGAGCGGGGAACTCGTGCGCGGCACCTTCGTGGGAGGCCTATCGCATCGCGAGACACGCCAGGGCGACCTCATGGAGGCGGATCTTTCCGTGCCGGCGGATGTCTTTGGTCATTCTCCGTGGATGTGGGGACCGGGCCGGCCATTGGATTGGACGCTCGAGCTCACTCGCGAGGTACCGCTGACGCTTGATCTCGAGATGGGCGCCAACGAGGCGCGCCTGAACCTGGAGGACCTGCGCGTGACGGAACTGCGCGTGAAGGCCGGGGCCAGCAGCACGACCATCAGCCTGCCGGCTGCGGCTGGGCTGGTGCGCGGGAAGGTGGAGGCCGGAGCGGCCTCGCTCGCGCTGCGCGTCCCGGCGGGCGTGGCCGGCCGGTTCCGCGTCACCGGTTTGACGGGCACAACGGTCGACAGCGCGCGCTTTGCGCGCTCGGGCGATGAGTATCGATCGGCGGATTTCGATAGCGCCGCCAACAAAGTCGATTTCGAGATCACCATGGGCGCCGGGTCGGTCGACATCCGCTAACCGCGGAGCGTTCGACGGGACGGCAACGAGGAAAACAACATGCGCAAGGTCGATTTCCGTCTTCTGTTCGGCATCGTGCTTATCCTGGGGGGCGTGCTCTTTCTGCTGGAGGCGCTTGACCTGATCGCCATCGGCGGCTGGATCTGGGGGCTGGCCTTCCTAGTGGCGGGCGGCGTGTTCCTGTATGTGTATTTCGCTCAACGTGCGCAGTGGTGGCCGCTCATCCCGGGATGCACGCTGGCTGGGATCGGTGTGGGCATCCTGCTGGGCAGCCTCTCCCCCGTGCTCGACTTCCTGACAGGTGTGTTTGTCCTGGGTGGCATCGGCTTGAGCTTCCTGCTGATCTACCTCTCCCACCGCGATTTCTGGTGGGCGATCATTCCCGCTGGCACGCTGTTCACGCTGGCAGTGGTGACCATAGCCGAGCGCGTCTTTATCGACGATGTGGGTGTGCCCGGCGTGCTCTTCTTCGGACTCGGCCTGACCTTCGCCGCGTTGGCGCTCTTGCCGACCGCGCGTGGGCGCATGAAGTGGCCGTGGATCCCGGCGGTCGTACTCGGCCTGATGGGTGTCGTGATGATCGGGGCCGGGATCGACAAGGCGGGCATCGCTATCGCCCTGGTGATGGTCGGAGCCGGCCTGTATCTCATCTTGCGCACGGCGCGGCCTCGTTGAGCCGCGCCTCGCTCGCTGGAGGTGTCCAATGCAATCCCGTCTAATGCGCAGTCGCAGTGATCGCATGCTGGGTGGTGTGTGCGGCGGGCTGGCCGCCTACCTGCGGATTGATGCCACCATCATCCGCCTGCTGTTCGTGCTCATGGCACTTGGGTCGGGCGCAGGTATCTTCATCTACCTGGTGCTGTGGTTTGTCCTGCCGGCCGAAGGGGCGGGTGCATCGACCAGCCTCGACGCCAGCATTCGCGCTGGCGCCGAAGAGATGGCCGAGCGCGCGCGCACGCTGGGCGCCGACCTGCGCTCGCCGGATTCGGGGGCCAACCGCCGCGGCCTGATGGTTGTCGGGGCGGGCCTGGTTCTGGTGGGGGCGATCGTCTTTCTCAACAACCTGAACATCCCGTGGCTGGCCTGGCTGAAGGTAGACCTGCTCTGGCCGCTGGTGCTGGTCGCCGCGGGGGTACTCGTTATCGTGCGTTATCTGAGAGGAGAGTAAGCCATGGATAGTCATCATGATCGAGGCGGCCTGGTCGGCCCCATCCTGCTCATCGGCCTGGGGCTGATCTTCCTGCTGACCAACCTGGGCATGCTGTCAACGTCCATCTGGGGGGTTCTTGTGCGTATCTGGCCCGTGATCCTCATTGCCATCGGCGTCGACCTGCTTATCGGGCGCCGCTCGCTGTGGGGCCGCTTGCTGTCCTTGGTGCTCATCCTGGCCGTCCTGGCCGGCGGGCTGTGGATCGGCGGCGTGCGCATCGGGCAGATCCAGAGCGGGCAAGCCCTGCAGGGTGAAAGCCTGACCCAGCCGCTGGGCAAGGCCACACGGGGTGTGGTCTCGGTGGATCCAGCTATCGGAGTCCTTGATATCGGCGCGCTGGCGGCCGGTTCGTCGAACCTGGCCGAGGGCCACATTGCGCTTCCGCGCGGGGCCAACGTGACGCAGCAGGCCTCGGTGGCTGGCGATACGGCCAGTCTGACCCTGCGCATGAACGGGTCGTGGTTCGGTCCGACGATCAACATCGACGAGTCGATGAAGTGGACCCTCAACCTCAACCGCGACGTGCCGCTGGACTTACGCTTCAACGTGATCGCCGGGCAAGGATTGCTCGACCTTTCGCAGCTGAAAGTCGAGGCCCTGGACGTCACCTCGGTGTTCGGCCAGACCAAGCTGACCCTGCCCGCCGTTGGCAACTTCAAGGCGCAAGCGAGCGGTGTCTTCGGCCAGACGATCATTACGGTGCCGGCCGACCTGGGAGTGAAGGCGAAAGTCTCGGCTGTGTTCGGAACCGCGTCGCTGCCGACGGATTATCGCAAGCAGGGCGGCTGGTACTATTCGCCCAACTACAACACCGCCACCCACAAGGTGGAGCTCACGGCTGAAGAGGTCTTCGGCCAGGTGATCGTGCGCTGAGAGCGCGCAATTGCGTGTCACCTCTTCGACTATGCAGCCGTCCGCCCACGCCTGGGCGGACGGCTGCTTTGCGACCCCGACTGCTCAGAGCCGCGCAGGGGCGCGGCCGAGGGCTAAGCGGTCAGTCGCTTGCACGCGCGGCGTTGGGGCCAGGGAGCAGTAACAGGATTTCGCGCGCCACTTCCTCGACGGATTTGCCCGTAACGTCGACGGTCCGCCACCCCTGCTCGCGGGCGGTCTTCTGCGCGTGGTGCAATTCGCTGCGGATGGTTGCCAATGAGGCGTACGGCTCAGGGGGAACGCCCAGGTGCTCGGCGCGTGCCCGGCGAAGCTCGAGCAGCCGCGCGGGAGCCATCATCAGGCAGAAGACGCGCTCTGCCGGCACGCGGGCGAGCGCCTCCGGCAGCGCCACCTGTTCGACAATTGGGACGTTCGCGGCGAACCACCCGCGATAGGCCATGAAGAGCGTGGTGGGTGTCTTCATCGTGCGGGAGATGCCTACCAACACCACCTCGGCCCATTCCAGTTCTTCGGGCTGCTGGCCGTCATCGTGGCGGAAGGCGAATTCGACGGCTTCGATTTCGCGGCTGCGCGCCTCGCTGAGTTGCTGGAAGAGCCCGGGTTTCTCCTGCGGTGTGAGATGTAGATGAGTGGCCAGCCGGTCGAGCACCGGGCCGAGCAGATCGAGCGCGTCGACGCCCCGGCGGCGCGCTTCTTCCAGCATCACTCGGCGCAGCTCGTCGGAGACCAGGGTGTGCATCAAGAAAGAGGATTGCTGCGCCGCCTCGTGCACGACGGCCCGCACCTGCGCCGCGTTCAGGATATCGCCGCGGCGGACGATCGTTGCCGGTGCGCCTTCGAATTGGACGAGCGCCGAGCGCAAAACCCGCTCAGCGGTTTCACCGGTGGCATCGGATACGACGAAGATCGTCAGCATGGGTCCGCCGCCCACGGGACAACGCCCAATTCTTTGAAACGGACCGCGACGCCGCTGGTTGGCCCATGCGCGAGAGAAGTTACGCGAGGCATTCTATTCCACCCGGCCGCTCGCGTAGAAGGTCGGCACGTACAGCACGCGTTCGCCGCGCTCTCGCGCGGTCCAGTCCAGCATCCGCAACCGCTCCCGCACCTCGGGTGTCAGGTTTGCCTGAAGGTCATCTTCCAGCACGGACCATTCCATATCGAAGTCTGCGCGTGAAGGAGGCCCGGCCCACTGGGCGCCAAGAACGCCCACCTCGACTTCGCGCAGGCCCGCCAGCAGGAAGAGGCGCCCCAGCTCACGGCCGACATCCGGGTTGGCGCCCTGCTCAATGAGTGCGGCGCGCTGCGCACGTCCTATCTCGGCCAGGCTGTTGGGGAAGTCAATCCGGCTGGCATAGTCTGGCTCCGCCAGTGCCAACACAAATCCGCCTGGGCGTGTTACGCGGCGCATCTCGGCGACGGCTGTCGCCGGGTCGCGCACCCAGAGCAGGAGAAAATGGCACAGGCTGAGGTCGAACGAGCCGCTGCGGTAAGGCAGGGAATGGGCGTCGGCCTGCGTAAAGCAGGTGCGCCGGTCGCGGAGGCGGGCAAAGGCTAGCCGCGTCCACTCTTGGTCGAGGCCGAAGACGCGCGCCTGCCAATCCAGGCTGAGCTCGCCCGTCAGCGCTCCGGTTGCGGCGCCCACCTCTAACACGCTCCGCGCCTGGGCCATGCCCGCCCGGCGCAGCAGGCTCTGGCGAAGCTCGCGGGTCCAGCCCGCTTGCTGCCGAAAGCGCGCATGCCAGGTGGCAAGATCGAGGGCCACCGTGCCCCCTTACTTCCTGGCCGAGGCTTGGGCCTTCTGCCAGATCACATCCCACGAATCGCTGAGCATGTTGCCCAGCACCTGGTTATGTCCTTGGGCGGGGAGAACATCGCCGTCGGGTTCGAGGTAGAGCCAGGCGCGGCCCGCGCCCTCGGCCGGTTTATCGACCTCGAGCGCCACCGGATTGAAGCGCGAGAAGGGAACGGCCAGGTCCCACACGAGCGTCAGGCCGAGGTGGGCGGCGTGGTTGCGTGTGGCGAGGAGCACCTCGCCCAGCCGGTCCTCGCTAACGCTGAGCGATAGCGAGTGGACCATCATGCCTTTCAGGCGGTCGAGCACGCCGAGGGCGCTGGGCACCAGGTCCGGTGTCAGGGTCAGGTGGACCGTGGTGTAGAGGTCAGCGGCCACCGCGTTTTCGATTCCCTTCCAGGCCTCTTTCGACTCAGGCTGAAGCAGGAGTGTCAGGTGGTCTAGCCCGGCCTGCAGCAAGCTCTCGAGATACTTCGAGTCGGCCACGCGCACGCCGTCGCTGATGACGCCCGTGACCTGGCCGAGGCGCTCGGCGTGGCCGATCAGGTCGGCCAGGTCGGCCCGCCGGGTGGGCTCGCCGCCCGTGAAGATGATGTGCGGGATGCCGGCCGCCCAGGCCTTGTCGAGGATCATCTCCCATTCTCCGGTGGAGAGCTCGCGCCGCACGCGGCGCACGGCCTCGGGGTACAGCTCGGGGACGTAGGGCAACTCGTAAGTCACGGCGCAATCCAGACGGTATGGCGCCGAGAGGGGTGCGGCATAGGGCGCCTGGCGCTCGAACTCGAGATACGTCTCGGGATCCAGGTCGGGGGAGGTGATGAGCGTCTCAATCCGCTCTTTGAGATCGCGGTAGTGCGCCGCAGCCATCTTGGGACCGATGCGGTAGCGGGCCGCCAATGTCTGCCCCACCTCGCTCTCGCTCGTGCCGCGCACGAGGTGCCAGGCGTATTCGGCCGCCGTCTGGTTGAGATGCAGCACGGTCGAGGCGTTGACGATCAAGAGGCCGGCGCCGCCCGGGTCGAGGCGCAAGTGCAGGCGGTACTGGCGCGGCGCATCGGTCGGGGTTTGAAAGTGGTATGTGCCGGCCGGCAGCGGGTGGATGCGGGCAAACGGGTTGTGGAAGAGGTAGCGCAGGCTGGACATCGGCATCACCTCGAAGAAACGATCGGCCTAAAGCACGGCCTCCGCGGGAGGGCCCGAGGGGGAAGGGAGCGGCAACGGATTGGGATGCTGCTTGCCGGCCTGGCGCGCCAGCGGGCAGCCGCCGCCGCACTCGTGCAGCAGGGCACACGAGGTGCAGGCCGCGGGCACATCTCGCCGCTCGCGCAGCCGCCGCGCAAGCTCGTGATTCCAAATCGACTCCCACGGGCTGTCGAGCAGGTTGCCCAACGGGTGGTAATACGATTGGCAGGGCAGCACGCTGCCGTCGGGTTCGACGCACATGTTGTAGAGCGCGGCGGTGCACCCCTTGACCCCCAAGTCAAGCTGCATCGGGTCGAAGTGGCAGTACTGCGTCGGCGAGTACCAGATCAGGCGCTGGCCGTGCTTCTGGGTGCGCTCGCGCGCCAGCTCGAGCAGGGGCGGCAGCTCGCTTTCGGTCAGGCCGCTGCGCACCGAGAGCCCGCTGCCTGAATAGATGAGCGCATTCAACCCGATCGTGGGCACACCCATCTTGGCCAGAAAATCGAGCAGCTCGCCCAGGTGGGCGCTGTTCTCGCGCAAGAGGGTGGTGTTGGTCATCACGTAGAGCGGGCTGTCGACGGCGTGACCGAGCCCGGCAATGGTTTGCTGCCATGCCCCGCGGCGGCCGACCAGCGGGTCGTGGATCTCCGCCGAGTGCGATTCCACCGTGACTTGCACGTGGTCCAAGCCCGCGTCCACCAGAGACGGCAGGTAGGCCGGGTCGCCGAGCCGCCGGCCATTGGTGTTCATGCCGGTGATCTGGCCGTTGCGTTCGGCGTGGGCGATGAGCTGCGCCAGATCGTTGCGCAGCGTGGGCTCGCCGCCCGTGAACACGACATGCGGGATGCCTACCTGCCAGACCCGGTCGAGGATGCGCTGCCAGGCCGAGCTGTCGAGTTCGGGGAAGGTGCGCGGTCGAGCGTTGTAGCAATGACCGCAGTCGTCGTTGCAGCGGTAGGTGAGCGCCAGGTCCATGCGGTAGGGGGCGGAGGGCGTGGCGCTAAAGGGCGCCGTCACCTCCAGGCCCAGGTCGTGCAGCGGGCAAGCACCGTCGGGCCGTACGAGTTCGTGAATCTGCGCGGTCGTGGCGGCCCAGTCCTGGCGTACGCGCGAGGCGGGCACCCGGTAGCGGCCCGTGAGTTCGGCCACCGCCTGCGCCTCGCTGCGCTTTTCAAGCGCGAGGTAAGCCATGTGCACGGCCATCGGGTTGAGGTGCATCACGCGGTTGGCGTTGACGATCAGCACGCCGCTGCCGTCGGGGTCGACTCGCAAGTGCACCCGGCTGCGCTCCGCCTGGGTCTGGTGGACGTAGTGATACAAGCCGGGCGCCGGCAGGTCCGGCGGGCGCGGCACAGGTCTGGCACTCAAACGGTCAAACCAGCCCACGTTCGGCCTCCGCCTCTCGCGTTGCAGAGCTATCGGCCGCCGCCGGCGCAGGCACACGCGCAGCCGGCGCATGCGCAGGCGCACGCACATCCGCCGCCTCCGCCGCGGAAGCCGCCCCCGCTCGAACGCGATGGCGGCGGCACGGGGTTGGTCTTGTCGGTGATCTTGCTGGTAAAGGAGGACACGTTGCCGAGAATCCCCGCGGCGAAGGTTTGAGTGGAGTTGGCGATAGAGGCGGCGAAATCTGCCCCCGGCAAGTGAGGCATGGAGACCTTGCCCCCTCCGCCGAGCGAGGCAGGTGCCGCCTGGGAGGGCGCCGGCGCCCCACGGCCAAAGCCCGGGTCGTAGCGGCCCCACCACATCGGCACGAATACCGGCCCGCCGTGGAACACCTCCTGCGAACGGCGTCCGAAATCGCGGTCGAGCAGCGTCCAGTCCATCACCTCGTCGAACTTCTGGCTCTTGACCTCGGGTGTCTCGGCCGTCTGCACTTGGGTCCAGGCCCGCTTGATGATGTCTTCGTAATAGGCTACCGTCTCGTTGCGCGAGAAGCCCTTCATTTTCTCCGACACGCTCTTGATCAGCTGCACCATGAGCTCCTGCAGGGCGCCCTGTCTCTCGCGTTCGCTCGCTAGCAGAAAGGCCTTCAGGAAGTCGCGCTCGTAGGGCTGCAGCCCCTCGGGGATGGGCTGGACCACCTCCAGCTTGAGCGGCTGACGCGTGACCACGCTGGCCGCTTCTTTCTTGAGCACGGCGAACATCATCATCGTCAACGCTTGGTCGAGCGGCTTCTGCATGACCACCGCCGCCTCCACCGCGGTCAGCCCGCGCTTGATGCCGTGCCCCTCGATGGAAATCTTGGGCGGCAGATACTGCATGCGGCGGCGCGAATTGGACCAGGCCGAGAGGGCGACGATCAGCACGAAGAACAGCACGAACCCGCCACATGCGGCGAAGGGCGCGAGGGCGGCCAGGAAAACCCCGAGCGCCTCGAGCAGCGAAGTGCGCACAATTGAGTCGCCCGGGATGTACTGGGCCGGGAAGGAAGCGCCGAAGGAGTATTGGGTGGAGCCGTTGGCCTGCAGGCTGGACCAGGTGTAGGTGATGCGCCCCTCATTATCGAAGCCGGTTTGGGGTTCCTGGCTGCCCGGCCAGTTCTCCGGTATGTGGTAGCGAGGCTCCTCCGGCTTCACTCCCGGCGGCAGATGGAACGTCACGCTCACTGAAGTGCTGCCGTGAACGAATTGCGAGTCGAAGAAAGTGGGCGCAAAGACTGCGCTGGCGTAGTTTTGATCATTCGTGTCGGGGTAAAGGACCCGCTGGACCCGGCCGATGACCACGTGGACGTTGCCCGAGCTCCCGGCCGGAATGGCCAATTGCCCCAACCCCACCGCCACCCCCGGCGAGACATACTGGGAGGAGGAGATATCGCTCAGCGCGCGCCCGTCGACGTCGGCCGTCACGCTGCTCAGATCGTAGTTCGAATTGGGCACGCCCACGTCGACGAAGTCGATGGGCGAGACGCCGGGGTCGTTAGTGAAGGTGAAAAGGTAATCGATGGATTGCGTGCCGTCCGCATTCCAATAGACGTTGACGACTTCGCGGTCGAGGCTGAATGAGTACGTCTGGGCCAGCGCGCTTCCGGGGAGGGCCAGCAGCAGCAGCGCAACCAGGCCAAAGAGGGCGAGCCGTTTTGTGTTCATCGGTCCTCCGCGCGGGCAGAACCTACCACTTGGGGTCTTCGGTCAGTTGATAGGTGGTGTGGCAGTAAGGACAGGTGACCACCGGTGCGCCGGCGACCATCTTGATGTTGTCGGTGGTCAGGGCTCCGCCGCATGAGCGGCACTTGAGGATGTCAAGATTGACGTTGGCGGGCAGATCGACCTTGAGCGTGACGCTCTCGCCGCCGGGGGCGGCGGCCGGGCGGCGCGCCGCGAAGAAGATAAGCACGAAGGCAATCACCACGCTCACCAGGCCGACCACGATCCATCCCGCCTGGCCGGTGGTGCTGAAGGCACCCCAAATGAACATGACGCCGAAAAAGAGCAGGATGGCTGCCGCGATGTAGGCAATAATCTTTCCAGCGCTCATGGGTTCCTCCGTGTGCGATTAGTCTATCACTACTTGCCGATCCCGCAGGCCGTGCACGGCCCAAACGGGATGTCCGTTCCCATTTACGTAGAAGAAGTGCATGCGGTTGCGCTGCGCAGGCGGCCAACTTTGGGTGAGGTTGTGAGACGGAAGGCGGCGCAGGGTGGTAGGGGCCGGCGGCTCCTATAATGGAAGCGCGGGGGGGATATCCCACGTCGCCCGCGACGAGGATCCCAATGGCCGATCGACTCTCCGAACTCATTCGACAGGATGCACAAGACGCGTTACGCGAAGGCTGGGCGTGCGAGATTGCCGGGCGCGAAATCTACTGCCTGGTTGAAACCAGTTCGACGAACCACGTCGCGCTCAACTTGGCGCGGCAGGGCGCGCTGGAGGGCACGGTGGTGGTGGCCGATGCGCAAAGCGCAGGGCGAGGACGACTGGGACGCGCGTGGCTCGCGCCGCCGGGCACGAGCCTGCTGTTCTCGATCGTCTTCCGCCCGCCGTCCGGGCCGCACCCCTTCCAGACAGTCATGGCGGTGGCCCTGGGCGTCGTGCGCGGCCTCGCCGTCGGCACCGGCCTCGCGGTGGGCCTCAAGTGGCCCAACGACTTCCTGCTTGACGGGCGCAAGGCCGGCGGGCTGCTGGCCGAGGGCGAGGCAGAGGAGGGGCGATCCGGATTCATGGTGGTCGGGGTGGGTGTCAACGTCAATTTCTACCCGCGCAGTGTGGCTGGCATCCCCGCGGAGGCGACCAGTGTCTTGGAGGTGCTGGCGCGCGAAGTGGATCGCTGCGCGCTGCTGCGTCACATCCTTCAGGCGGTGGATGAGGAATACGCCCTGTTCCGCCGAGGCGCTTCGCCGCACACGCGCTGGGTTGAGGCGTTGGCGACGCTCGGGACAGAGGTGGTGGTGGAGCTTGCCGGCGAGCGCATCCGCGGACGCGCAGAACGCGCGGATGAGGATGGGGCCTTGTGGATTCTTGAGCCGGGGGGTACGCATCGGCGGATACTCACCGGAGATGTGACTCACCTGCGCGAGACGGGTTAGCCCGGCGTGGCGCTTGTGAGGCGCGCAATCGACGATCGTCGTTAGATCAGAACGGGCCGCCTCCAGGCGGCCCGTTGTGCGTGTAGTCGATTCATGTCTCTCGACGGCGCCTCATAGCGGCTCACGGCGGAGGAGGCATCAGGAGGGTATCGATGGTGTGCAGCACAACGCGCCTGATCTGGTAGTCGGGCTGCAGGATGAAGGCGCCGTTGACGCTAAAGCGCTTGCCCTCATCCTCGCGGATCGTGAGCAGCCCGCCCTGTAGGGAGACCAGGCTGGTAACTTGGGGCAGATTGCCGGTGGTCCATTTGCCCTCAACGATGTGATACCCGATCACTTGGCGCAGGCGCGCGGGGTCGTCCAGGATCGCCTGCCAGGCGCCATCGGGAAGCCTCTTGATGGCTTCGTTGACCGGGGCGAAGATGGTCACGCTTTGCGCGTCGCGCAATTCGTCAACGAGGCCGCTGGCCATCAGTGCCTTGGTAAAGTTGGAGATGCCTGGGGGAAAGTGCCACTGCCGCTCCCGTCGGGGAGTGGCAGTTACCTGGGGTGCGGCCTCTGTGGAGGCAGGAGGCGATGCCGGGGCGGGTGAAGAGACTTCCTCAGCGGGCATCGTCGAGGTTGCCGGCACAAGTGGGGCCCCCGCCTTCGGACGACACGCGCCAAGCAATAGGATGGCAATCCAGGCCGTCCACGCTAGTCGGGCAACTCGCATCGATATCGCCTCGCTTCAACCTCGGGATGACACGCCGTCCAATGAAGCATGCGGTTCAAGCATTCGCCTGCTCGCGCAGCACGCGCCGCAGCACCTTCCCGGCTGGGCTCTTGGGCAGCGCCTCACGGAATTCGATCTGGCGCGGATACTTATACGCGGCCAATTGCCCCTGGCAATGCGCGATCAGCTCCTCGGCCGTTATAGTCGCACCCGGTCGCACCACGACGTAGGCCTTGATCTCCTCGCCCAGCCTCTCATCGGGGATACCGACCACGGCCGACTCGGCCACCGCCGAATGCGCTTGGAGCGCACGTTCAACTTCGGCGGGCGAGACGGCGTAGCCGCTGCGCTTGATCATGTCCTTCAGCCGATCGACAATGAACAGGTAGCCCTGCTCGTCGAGCCGGCCGACGTCACCGGTGTGGAACCAGCCTCCGCGCATGGCCTGAGCGGTCTCCTCCGGCAGATTCAAGTACTCACGGAAGACCTGCGGCCCGCGCACGACGATTTCGCCCAGGCCGCCGACGGCGACGTTCTGGTCGTGCTCATCCACAATGCGGATTTCTGTGCCGAAGGCCGGTTGGCCGACGGCGCCGGTAGGTGCCGAGGCGAACATGTCGGCTGTGAGGTACACCATCGGCACGCCCTCAGTCATCCCATAGCCGGTGATCAGGCGCACGCCGAAGGTCTGCGCGAATTGGGCTGCCACCTGCGGATGCAGGGGTGCGCCGCCGAACATTACGGCTCGCAGCGAACTCAGATCAAACCCCTTGACGGCTGGGGAGTGCAGCATGAGATGGGCGAGGGTGGGCACGCCGGCAAAGAAGGTGACCCGATCGGTCTGGATGGTGCGCAAGAAGGCTTCTGGCTCGAAGCGCGGCAAGAGGCTGAGCGCGGCGCCGGTGACCATAGCCACATTGAGAATGGTCTGGCCGAAAATATGCGCGCCCGAGGCGACCATCAACATCACATCCCCGGGTTGAACTTCCCAGAAATCGCGTGCAACGAACTGAGCCGCGAAGTAAAGATTGAAGTGCGTCAGAACAACGCCGCGTGGACGCCCGGTGGTCCCGGCCGTGTAGAGAACTACCGCCTCATCGTTGGGATGGGTGGCGGCGGGCAGGGTCACCGGGTTGCTTTCGGCAAGGATCTGCTCGAAGCGCAAGGCCGAAGGAGGCAGCTTCTCCGCGGTACCAGCAACGATGAGGTGTTTGCAGGCCGGAGCCGCCTTCATGCCATCGACCGCGGCCGGCAGTACGGCCGCGGCGGTGATAAGCGCCACGGCTTGCGTATCGCCGAGGAAGAAAGCAATCTCGGGGCCGGGCGAGGTGACGTTCATGGGCACTGGAACTGCACCGATGAGCAGCACCCCGAAATACGCGGAGAAGAAGTCCGGCTCATTGGGCAGAAGGATTCCCACGCGTTGGCCGGGGCCAATCCCGAGTGCGGCCAACCCGCCCGCGCAATGCTGTGCCTGCTCATGCATCTGAGCGAATGTGCGGCGTTCTTTGCCGAGCATGAGACAGACCTTGTTCGGGTCTTGACGTGCGCGATGCTCCAGCAACATGGCCAGGTTCAACGAGTCCATCGTTCATACCTCCCTTGGCGATTGCCCGTCATACACCGGATCCGAGTGTACCCCAGCGGGCCGGTGAGCCGAGTCGGCTCTCCCCCGAGGCCGAGGAGCGGTCTTGGCCCGCCACCTGAACCGACGAACGGTGTGATTCCCTCAATCCACCTCTACTCCGCCGACCTTCCCGGGAGGCGAAGGAACTTCTCCCGGTTGGCGGAGCGCGCCACCTTTCCGCTGGGGGTCTTGACCACCCAGCCCTTATCCACGAATCGTACCTCCGATAAGGCCAGGTCCAGTTGCTGCGTCACGCGCCGGCGCAGCTCGCGTTCGACCGCCAGCCCAAGCGTTGGATCGCCCGCTTCGCGGAGTTCACACACCATCACAATGGCTTCGGTCCCGAGCGTCGCGTCCGGCAGGCCGAAGGCCACCGCTCGGCCGGGGCGCACACCCTCCACGGTTGCGGCCAGCGCTTCTAGGTCCTCGGGATACACGTTGCGACCGCCGGTAATGATGAGATCCTTGAGGCGGCCGGTCACGAACAGGTCGCCCTCGCTCATGTAACCCAGATCGCCGGTGCGGTGCCAGCCCAAGTTCATGGCTTGCTGGGTAAGATCCGGCCGGTTATGGTACCCGCTCAGCATGGCGTTACTTCGCACCAGGATCTCTCCGATATGGCGCTCGGGAAGAGGCCGATCCTGGGCATCGACGATTTGCGCTTCCACGCCCTGCACCAGGCGTCCCGAGCTGACGATGGGTGTTGAGCCGGGCTGTTCGGGGGGTGCCGGTTCGGCGCGTTGGGCCTCTTGAAGTGTACGCAACGAAACCCAATCCACACGCGGCGGGCGACCCATCGGTGTGATGCACACCGCCCCGGTAATCTCGGCCATGCCGTAGCCTGCACCCAGCGCGGACTCGCGAAAGCCCAAGGGGGCGAATCGATTCGTGAAGAGTTGCAGGCTGTCGAGGCGCACCGGCTCGCCGCCGTCGATGAGGGTTCGCCAGTGGCTCAGATCGAGCCCCTGCAAATCGCGTTCGCGGATGCTGCGTGCGCAGTGATTGAAGGCGAAATTCGGCATCCAGCACAGCGTGCCGCGATACTCGTGTATCGCCTTGAGGAGCACCGCTGGGTCGCGGACCCACTGGAAGGGCGAGATGAGCACGGCCGGGATGCCGGCCAGAATGGGCAGCATCATCCCGGTGATGAGGCCCATGTCGTGATGCAGCGGGAGCCAGCACACCACAACGTCGTCGGCGCGAATCTCAACCGCGCGCGCGATGGCCTGGACGTTGTTGAGCGCGGCCTGGTGCGAGAGCACGACGCCCTTCTGCAACCCGGTGGTGCCGCTGCTATATTGAATGAAGGCCGCCTGAGCCCCGCGCACAGGGGGCAGGGCTGTGCCCGGTTCTTCGCGGCCGGGTCGGGCGAGCTCGTCGGTGCGCAGCACGGCGACATCCAGACCCGCAAAGAGCTCAATCAGAGCCGGCTGAAATTCGGCGAAGGTGACAACGTGACGCGCGCCGGATTGCTCGACTAAGCGGCGTACGCGCTGACGATAGATGTCGGCATCCAGCTTTTCGGTTTGGTAAGGGAAAATTGTCGGAACGACACCGGCGAGCAGGGCGCCCCAGAAAGCGGGGATGAGCTCAAGCGCGTGGTTCATCACCAGGATGACAAGGTTGCCTGGGCCGGCGCCCAGGTCACGATACGCCCGAGCGTACCCCTGTGCCTGGCGAAGTAGCTGGCCGTAGGTCAGGAGCTCGACCCGCCCGTCCTCGTTGAGGAAGGTGACGGCCCGCTGGTCGGGCGATTGTGTGCTGCGTTCCCGCAACGCGTGGACCAGGGTCGGGTAGTCGGCGATGCTCATACGCTGCCCCGCTGCGCTATGTGCTCAGCCATACGATCGAGCGTGTCCAT
>Ga0315293_10003182_pt1 | contig 15815 bp, 15 predicted proteins | sample YL17G13_20_MG_FD_203071 | JGI IMG/M metagenome (GOLD analysis project Ga0315293, IMG submission 203071) | Sediment microbial communities from Yellowstone Lake, YNP, Wyoming, USA - YL17G13_20 | ecosystem: Environmental > Aquatic > Freshwater > Lake > Sediment | place: USA: Wyoming | collected...
GGCGGCGAGGGCCATGGTTTCCCGGGCATCGGCGACCCGGACCCAGGGGACCCTGGCGGTCTGGGGCTTCGGCCACTCGGAGAGAATGGCTGCGGCGCCCTTCGCTTCGGCCTCGAAGACGAAATTCATGCCGTCGTTCTTTTCGCCCTTCAGGGCGGCGAAAAGGGCGCCCGGCCGGACCTCTTTGGACGAGTAGGCGATGCCCAGGATCTCTTCCATCCCGCTCGCGTCCGAAGACAGGATGCCGGTTTCCTTGAGGACATCCTGGAGTCTCATGGCCGGCTCGCTTTCGCCATCTTCGCGGTGACCAGGGTTTCAGCCTTCGGCTTCGGGGCCGCGCGGAGGTAACGGAGGACGCGGGCCGAAATGTCGCGGAACGCGGGGGCGGCCACCTGGCCGCCGTATTGCATTAGGCCCTTGGGCTCATCGAGAACGACGATCATGCAGATGGCCGGATCGTCGGCGGGGACGAAGCCCACGAACGAGGCCAGGTGTTTGGCGGAGGAATACCGGCCGAGTTCCTCGTCGAACTTCTGGGCCGTTCCGGTCTTGCCGGCGATGTCAAACCCCTCGAGCTTGGCGGGCAGGCCCGTCCCTTCTTCGACGACACGCTTGAAGATCTCCGCCAGCTCCGAGGCCGTTCCCTCGGAAATGACCTTCAGGGGCTCCTGGTTCCCTGCGCCCGAAAGCCCGCGGACCCCGGTGCCGAGCGAAACGGAAGGCCTGACAAGCCGGCCGCGGGTGGCGAACACATTCATGGCCCTGAGGACCTGGACGGCCGTAACTGAGATCTCGTAACCGATGGCGGTCCGCAGTGAGGACTTCCTCCAGCTCGACAAGGGGCGGCAGATCCCGTACTCCTCTCCGGGGAGGTCGATCCCGGTCCGCTCGCCGAAGCGGAACGCCTTGATCATCTGGTAGAGGTTCCGCTCGCCGATCTCCTGGGCGATCATGATGGCTCCGACGTTGGAGGACTCGATGAACACTGCGGGGAAGGACAGGATGCCCAGGCGTTTGTGGTCCCGGACGAGATTTCCGCCGACGGAGATGGAACCCTCGCGGCAGTCGTAGGTTTCGCCGAGCCCGACCTTGCCCAGCTCCCTGGCGGCCGCGGCCGTGATGATCTTGAATGTCGACCCGGGCTCGAAGGTGTGCTGGATGGCCCGGTTCACGCCTTCGCTGGGGACGGCGGGCGGATAATCGTTCGGATCGTAAACCGGCCGGTTGGCGATCGCCAGGACCTCGCCGGTTTTAGGGTCGGCGATGACGACGGTCCCCCAGTCGGCGCCGCTCGTGGCGATCGCCTTTTCCAGCTCGGATTCGGCGATGTACTGGATTGTTTCGTCGATGGTCAGGTACAGGTCCTTTCCGGGCAAGGCTTCCTTGAGGATTTCAAATTGATAGGACCTCCTCCGGGCGTCCCTCAGGATGAGCCGCCGGCCCTTCTCGCCTTCGAGGAGCGGATTGTATTGGAGCTCGACGCCCGCCAACCCGTTATCGTCGATTCCGACCCCGCCCAGGACATGGGCTGCAAGCGTCCCCAGGGGGTAGGACCTTTTGTTTTCTTCCTGGAGAAAGATCCCTTTGATGTTGAGACTCATGACCTTTCCGGCCGCTTCGGGATCGATTTTCCTTTTGATCCAGATGAACGAGTCCTTTTTCTGGAGCCTTGTCCGGATGCGGGACAGTTCTTTTTCCGTTAGACGGAGCAGGTCGTTGAGTCGGATGACCTGTTCCATCTGCCCGGTGGCGGACTCGCTTCTGAGCGGAGAAAAAAACACGGACTGCGCCGGGAGGCTCCGGGCAAGAATCTTCCCGTTCCGGTCGAAGATCGTCCCCCTCTTGGGAAGGACTTCCAGGTCGGTCTGGCTCTGCCCCAAAACCTCGGCCTTGAGACGGCCGTGGTTGAGGATCTGGAGGTGGACCAGCCGACCGAAGGCCGCGACAAACCAGACCGCCAGGACCATGGCTAGGGCCACGGCCCTCGGCCTCATCCCGTTCGAGAACAGGCCCCTCATGGTCCCTTTTTCTCCCGCGGGATGCCGACGCCTTCGTAGAGGATCTGCCCGGGCTTGGGGTCGGTCAGACCGAGGTCCTCCCGGGCGATCCTCTCGACCCGGCGGAGAGAAAGCAGGCCCGCCTTTTTCGTCTCGAGCTTTTTGATCTCTTCCTTCATCCTGGCGACGCGGTCCTCGAGGCCGGCGATCCTATAACCCAACTGAATGGCCTCGGCCTGGTATAAAATATAGAGCGTGACGATGACAAGGAGGAACAGGATGAACGCCGCGCCAAGGGCGATCTCTTTGAGGTTGTATTTTCTATTGACCATTCAGACCCTCACCGCCGCCCTCAGCTTGGCCGAACGCGCTCTTGAATTCGACCTGACCTCCGCTTCGGAGGCCGTGACGGGCTTCCTGGTCAGCGCCTTCATCCGGGGAGGGCTCTCCCCGGACGCCGACAACGCCGCGAACGTGCGCTTGATGATTCGGTCCTCCAGGGAATGGAAAGCGATGACAACGAACCGGGTCCCCGGCCGCGTCAGGACCGCCAATCTTTGCAGAAATTCGGCGAGACCTTCCAACTCGCCGTTGATCTCGATCCTCAGGGCCTGGAACGCTTTGGCGGCGGGATGGATCTTGCCCTTTTGAGGCCGCCAGCGGTAGATCTCTTCAATGAGGCGGCGGAGCTCTTCCGTGGTCTCGAAGGGACGGAGTTTCCGCCGAGTGACGATCTCGCGGGCGAGCCTCCTCGTTTGAGACAGCTCCCCGTATCGGCGGAACATTTCGTCGAGTTTTGGCTCGGAGTATTTTTCCAAGACCTTGGTCGCCGTTGTCTTCGTTCTCCGGTCCATGCGCATGTCGAGCGGGCCGTTGGCGTTGAAACTGAAGCCGCGCTCCGGAGAATCGAGCTGGAAGGAGGAGATCCCCAGGTCAAGGAGAACCCCCCGGACGGAGGCAAAGTCGATCTCGTCCTCGGGGAGGTCCTTGAAGTCGGCGTGGTAGAGCCGGACCCGGTCCGCATATTCAACCAACCCTTTCCGAGCCTCCCGTAGCGAGGCCTCATCGCGGTCGAAGCCTACAATCGATGCTCCGGGGTTTCTTCTTAGGATCTCGACGGAATGGCCCCCCAGACCAAACGTTCCGTCGATATACGTTCCCGTCCTTCCCGCGTCCAGGAACGCTAGCGTCTCTTCGAGCAGGACGGGAATGTGTCCATGGGCGATCATTCCCGTTTCCTTCGAGGGACCAGCTGGGCGATGTTCTCGAAGTCCGCATCCGTCAGGGGTTTCTCGTCGAGAGTCCCGTCCAGGTTGTCCTTGTTCCAGACCTCGAGATGGTTGGAGAGGCCGATGACCTCGACCTCGTCCCGGAGCCCGGCCTTTTCCCTCAAGACCTGGCTTATCAAGATGCGACCCTTTGGATCGATCTCGTGCGTCGAACCTTTCCTGTTGACACGGAGCATGAACTTCCGGACGTCCGGGCGCAGGTGAAGGGCGCCCTCGGTGGCGATGCCGATCATCTCCTCCCACACGGAAAGGGGGTAGATCTGGATGGACTCATCGCTGAGGGACGTGATGAAGAGTTCCTTGCCGTAGACGGCCTCGATCGTTTCTCTAAATGTCTCGGGGATCTTGATCCGGCCGCTGGCGTCGAGCCGGGCCGTGTAGCTTCCGTTGAGAGAACTGGCCATGACAATCTATCCCAATTTGTCCCGTTTCATCCCGTTTTTACTCAAATATAAGGGAGAACATACTAAAAGTCAAGCGAAATAAATGAGAAAAAAGGGGGCTGGGAACGACCGGCGGCTAGAGCTCTTCCTCGTCCTTCGCGAACTCCTCGACATCCGCGGGTTTCGGAAGCTCATCCAGGATCGATTTTGCGGCTTCGTAGTCCTCTTCCAGGACGAAGATCTTGATCTCGCCGAGCCCGTTCATCGAGAACGGATATATGGAATGGAGGATGCGCCCTCTGAAGACGGAGCTGATGCCGTGGCTTTCGAGGAGGGCCTTGATGACATCGGCCTCGGTCTGCCCCCAGACGCTTCTGAGCTCCCTGAGCGGCTTTTCCTGTTCATGGGCCATGGCGGGTTTCCTTTTTCGAGGCGAAATAGTCGTCGAGGATCTTCCCGTGGTCGAAGGCCAGCGGGAACCGGACCTCATCCCGGGTAAAAACGCCGATCGCACGGGCGTCATCCCGGGCCAGGGGCTCCCCCGCAGCCCTGGCGATAAAGACCGTAGTGACCGTGTGTCCTCGCGGGTCCCGCCGCGGGTCGGAATACGTATGGAACTGGCGGACGAGAACGATATCGAGGGACGTTTCCTCTTTGGCCTCGCGGACGGCCGCTTCCTCGAGAGATTCGCCGTAATCGACGAAGCCCCCGGGGAGGGCCCAGCCGTGAGGAGGATTTTTCCTCTCGATGAGGACGACGCCTTCGGGGTGCCCCTCATCTTCCATCTCGATGATGATGTCGACCGTCGGGATAGGATTCCTGTGCTCAGCCATGTATTTCTATGTTTCTCTCTGGAGCTTAGCTCAAATCGGCCGGTTCCACAAGTTCAAATCGATTGGCATTTCTTTTCGTGCGACAAGGAATATTGGGCTCGGGGCGCGCCCTCCGTCGGCCGCGGCCTGTCCCCGCGAAGGGAAGTGCGAGCGGCCTGGAGCCGCCCTTGGCCCCCGGCCCCCCGGGGAACCAGTCCCGTCGGTTCCCCCCGTCGCACCTCTGTCGGCGACGCGGACAATTTCAGAGCCCCCCTCAGATTATTGTACAGACCGGATACATAGGTAACAAACGTTCGGATACATAGGTAACACTTTGATAGGATTCGGGTCCCCCCTCCGCTACGGGGGCTTACGGGCGGCATCCAGGCCGCACCGTAAGAATTTGGATGTTACCGCATACCCCCTTCCCGGCCCGCCCTTCTCGGCGCCTTCAGAACTCGCGTGTCTGATGGCCGTCCTGGGAGGGCATGGGGAAGGGCTTTGCTCCCGGCTCCGATCAAGAAACGCCTGAGACTCGCGTCCTTCTCGGCTCCTCCGGCCCAAGACTCCAGGCTAATCTAATGAGCTGAAGGAAACCCATCCTCGGAGCCTTGGACCATCGGAGGCCTGCGGCTACCTTCGGCGGACGCTTCGTCTCAGGCTGATCTCCGCATGGTCGCTGCAGCCCTTCCCCATGCCCTCCCAGGACGGCCATTTAAGGACGGTCCATCCCGTCCAAGCCCCCAGCCTATAGAAAGACACTTGTCCTAAAAAAATGACAGGCACGCCGCCTCGGTTGACGCGTTTCCTCAGACGGAACTTGGCACGGAATATGCTACAATTAAGTTGGCTGAACCCGTCAGGGAAGGAGAACCGGTCATGAAGCAAAAGGGTTTTGGGACGTTGTCTCTTTTAGGGATCTTTGTTGTTGCCATTTCTTTGTCCGCCTCCGATCAATACAAGGTCGTCGATGATTTCTACTTCGGGCATATCAGTTTCACCGAAACCGGGCCGGACGGCGACGGGCCGGTGATCCTGCGGGAAGGGATGACGGCGCCGGAGCCGGCCGTCCTGAACGCGCCCCTGGGGCCCGGCGATATCATCCGGACGACGGACATCAGAAGGTGCGAGATCCAGTTCGACACCGGGACGATCGTCCGGCTCGATGTCTCGACCGAGCTCAAGATCGAGACCATCTTCGCCCGGAACCTGAGCCGGATGAACGGCATCTCGAACCTGGCCCTGACCAAAGGCCGGGTCTATATCATGTACAAGCAATATGACTCCCACGAGCTGTTCCAGGTCTTGACCGCGAACGCCGCGGTCAAGATGAAACACGACACCGTGGCCATGATCAAGGCCCTGGAGGACGGGTCGACCGATATCCAGGTGAGGTATGGGAAGGCCTCGGCCATGTTCGGGCCGGACGCCCGGACCGCCCGGGAAAAGGACATCAAGAAGCTCCAGCGGCTGGTCGTCCTCAAGGACCATCAGTTCGAAACGGCCGATTACGTCGAGGGGACGGAATTCGAGAAGTGGAACGACGAGATCAACGCGAGTTTCGCGGGCCTCCATGAAGGAAAAAACGCTCTTCCCAAACCCATCCAAAAACTGCCCAAGGCCGTCTTCTATTTCGCCCAGAACTACGGCAACATGTACGGCGAATGGCTGTGGGACGCCCTCTACGGCTATGTCTGGCGCCCCTTCTACAACGACAGATACCCCTGGGGGAACTGGCAGCCCTACTTTTACGGCCACTGGGCCGCCTACCAGAACCAGATGTTCTGGGTGCCGGACGAGCCGTGGGGCTGGGTGCCCTACCATCTGGGGATCTGGCAGTGGGACAAGAAGCTGGGCTGGGTCTGGCTTCCCGGCTCGTTGTTCGCTCCCGCTTGGGTCGATTGGGACTATTTAAACGGCTACTACTGCTGGCGGCCTTGGAGCCTTTGGGATTGGTATTTCATGGACTCGTTTTGGGGCCCTTGGGGCGCGTATGGTTTTTATGCCCAGGGAGACTCTTGGACCTACAACTGGCCTCCGGAGCCTTCCCGGCCGTCCGAGCCGGTCCTGACCAAGATCCGCAAGGACCAATTGAAAAAGGGCGGGTCAACTTACCTGCCCATGCCTAAAGAGATCAAGGGGAGCTTCAAGAACGTGATCGCCGGGCTGGAACGAAAGGACCCGCGGACCCTCGAATCCCTGAACCGCGTTCCCGCCCACCTCGTCTTCATCGACAAGGCCGGACTTAACGCGCGGCGCATCCAGGACCGGGCCTTGACGCGGGAAAAAGTCATGAAACCGGCGGCCTCGACGTCCGCGTCCCCCGATGCCGCGGCGCGGGTCATGATGAAGGAACCTTCCCGCGAGGCCATGAGGGTCTTCAAATTAAATGAACTTGCTGAATCCGGGCTCAGGAGACCGGAAGCCGGCTCCCCTCGAACTCCGGATCCCATGCTGCGGAGGATGGACGGACGTGCCCTGGACCGTTCGCTGGACGTCCTGAGATCGCTGAGCTTCGGACCGGCCGAACGGTTCCGGGACTGGAATCCGGACGTCCGGATCGCCCGGTCCCTCGGCGTTCGGATCGACTACTCGAGCGCGACCAACGAAGTCCGCTGTCCGCAGCTCAAGATCTCGTCCCGGGACACGGAGCGTTTCGGCGTCAGGCTGAGCTCCGGCGGGGTTTCCTCTTCCTACTCCGGGAGTTACTCGGGAGGGTCGTGGGTCCCGAGCGAATCCTCCTATTCATCCGGAGCTTCCCGCGGCGAGCATGCAGGTCCCGCCTCCTCTGCGGACGGCAAGAGCGGCGGCACGGTTAAAAAGGACTGACCGCGAGGCAGGCCTCGAGGTAGTGCTTCGGGGCGTCCAGGGCGAGCTTCAATTTTTCAATCTCCGTCTTGTAAGCCCCTATGAATTCCTTCCTGAGAGGTTCGGCCGGCTGGAACTTCCAGCCCAGGGGGTTGACGTACTTCCCGTGGTAGGTGATCCGGTAATCCAGGTGGGGCCCCGTGGACTCTCCCGATGAGCCGACGTATCCGATGACCTGCTTGGCGTCCACCTTTGCGCCCACCCTGATTCCGGCCGCGAATCCGCTGAGGTGGAGGTACATGGTCTCGTAGGCGTTCTTATGCCGGATCTTGATCATCCGGCCGGCCGCGCCGTTCCATGCGGCCTGAGTCACGATGCCGTCGCCCGTGGCTTGGACCGGAGACCCGAGCGGCGCCGCGTAGTCCACGCCGTTATGGGCCCTATAGATTTTTCGGATGGGGTGGAAGCGGCTGCCGCTGAAGCGTGACGAGATCCTGGCGAACTTCATGGGTGACTTGAGGAACTCCTTGCGCAGGGAGTTGCCGTCGAGGTCGAAGTAATCGGACTTCCGGGTGTCCGGGTAGGTGAAGCGGAAAGCCTGGTAGGTCTTCCCTTGGTTCGTGAACTCGGCCGCCAGGATATTTCCATATCCCGAGGACCGGCCGTCCAGGAATTTCTTCTCGTAGACGAGCCTGAACGCGTCGCCCTCCCGGAGGTCGGTGTAAAAATCAATGTCGGAGCTGAAGATGTCGGAAAGCTCGAGGGCCAAAAAATCCTCCTCGCCGGCCTTGTTGACGGCCGCGATGGGGCTGTCCTCGATCGGGGCCCAGAGAAAGGCCGTCCGGACCTCGAAGGGAACCTCTTTGATCTCCGCCCGGAACCGGCCCGATTCGTTCCGGACGACAAGGAACCTGTTTTCGTCGATGTCGTACTCGAGCGATGTCCATTCGCCCCCGGGTGTCGTCAGAAGGCGGATCTCGCGGCCGGCCCGGATCCTCCCAAGATCATAAACGGGCTTGACCTGTTCCTTCAGCTCATGGACTTCCTTTGGCAGAAACCCGTACTTGGGCAGAATCTCCGCCAGCGTGCTTCCGCTGGAGATCGTCTCCTTGTGTTCCCGTGAAGCCGGGGCCGGGCTGATGACGGCGGGCGCGGAGGCGGCCGGGGTCCGACGGACCCCAGGCGCCGCGCCCGGCCGCGGGATGATAAGGATGACCAGGACGGCGATCACGGCGATAAAGGGGAGGATGATCAGGAGGGCCCGTTTTCTCCGGCGGGGGGACCTTCTGGTCGGGGACCTGTCGCCCCGCCCGCCGTTATAACCGAGGTCCATTCTCTCCATGAAGACAAGACCCTGCCCAAGGGAATATGAACGGCCGGCCCGCGAAAAAGGTTGCGGCGGCTCGTCCGGTCAGGACGGGACCTCCTTCGGCCGGGGTTTCCTGCGGGCGCTCTTTTTGAGGGCGCGCGCGGCGGCGACGGCGGGCCCTGAGAGGACGTTCACGGACAGGAAGGTCAGCAGGAAGATCTTCGGATAAAAGATCAGCCCGCAGACGACGATGGCCAGGAAAAGGGCCGTCCGGATGTCGATCCTCCGGTTGAAAAGGGCGTTCGTAAAGTTCCTGTAGGGGAGCGTGCTGATCATGCAGAATGAAACGAAGAGCGTGAGGAGGGCGAAAAGGAAGGCCCATTCCTTGGATTCCACGGCGGCCGGATGGAAGAAGGGCAGGGAGGACATGAACATTGCCGCCGATGGCACGGTCAGCCCTTCGTAGAACCTCCGGTCGTGCACAGTCTTGGCCCGGACGTTGTAGCGGGCCAGGCGCAGGACTCCGGCCGAGAGGAAGACGAAGCTGAAGAAGAGTCCGGGCGCTCCCGTCCTTCCCAGGCCCCAGAGGTAGATCAGGAGCGAGGCGGCCACGCCGAACGAGGCGGAGTCCGCCAGGGAGTCCAGCTCGATCCCGAAGTCCGACTGGGTCTTCGTGGCGCGGGCGACGATGCCGTCGAACCCGTCCATGACCGCCGCTACGATGATCCAGAACGCGGCCCAGCGGAAACGGCCGTGGAGGCTCATGTGGATGCTCAGGAAGCCGAAGAAAAGGTTGGTGAGGGAGAAGAGGCTCGGCAGGAGGAACATCTCCCCGTATCTTTTTTTGACTTTCATGGTTCGACCTCGGCGATGACGCTCTCACCGGCCCTGACCTTTTGGCCGACGCCGGCCTTGATGGTTGTCCCCTGCGGAAGGCAGACCTCGACACGGGAACCGAAATACATGAGACCGATCTTCTGCCCCCGGGAGACGCGGTCGTCCGCCCGGACGAAGCATTTGATCCGGCGGGCGGCGACACCCACGATCTGCTTCAGGGAAACAGGGACCTTCTCCCCATGGATAAGCAGGGAGTTGGACTCGTTGAGCTCGCCGGCTTCGTCCCTGTAAGCCGGGAAGAACTTCCCGGGATGATAATCGACGCGGCGGACCGTGCCCGTGAGCGGCGCCCTCGTCAGGTGGACGTCAAAGAGGGAGAGGAATATGCAGACGCGCGTGACCGGCCCCGGGAGGTCGGGATGGGAGGGGAGTGGTTCGACCATGAGGACCTTTCCGTCGGCGGGCGAAAGGACCAGGCGCTCGTCCGCGGGGATTTTCCTCGCGGGGTCGCGGAAGAAGAAAACGAACGCGGCCGCGAAAAGGAGGAAGACGACACCCAAAGGCCCCCATCCCACGGCAAGAAAAATAACGGCGAGGGCCAGCGAGGGCGCGATGAAGAGGAGACCTTCCTTGGCGATCTTCATGTCCCTCCATGCCTCCTTATGTCGTTACGCATGAAAATCATAGACCCCCCCGGGGGAAATGTAAAGGCGGTTATTGACTGACCGTCGGGCCCGTACTTTTTTTCCTGGAAATCTTTGGGAATCGCCCCTACTTTTTTCTCTTGTGGGCGATCTCCTTCCGGACGGCCTTGTGAAGAACCAAGAAGTAATAGACGGCCAAGAGAACGAGGATGAGCCCGCCCCGGGCGACGTTTCCCCGGACGATCGATAGGACCGCGTAGCCCAGAACGCCCAGGAGGACGAAGAGATGGACGATCGCGAAGATGGTATCGGACATGCGAGCTCCGGCGATCGGAGTCCGGCCCCGCCGGCCGGTTCGCGGTTATTTGCTTTCCAGCCGGGACGCGGAGAGGATCGTCACGGGCTCACGGGGAACATCCTGGTGCCCCCCCTTGGATCCTGTCGCGACGCCGGCGATGGCGTCCACGACATCCATCCCCGCGACAACTTTGCCGAACACGGCGTAGCCGAACTCCTCGGGATTGTTGGACTTGTGGTCCAGAAAGGTGTTGTCGACGAGATTGATGAAGAACTGGCAGGTGGCGCTGTCGATCTCCGGGGTTCTGGCCATGGCGAGAGTGCCCCGCTTGTTCTTGAGTCCGTTCGCGGCCTCGTTCTTGATGGGCGGCTTGGCGGACTTTTCATGCATGTCGGCCGTCATCCCTCCGCCCTGGACCATGAATCCCTTGATGACCCGGTGGAAAATGGTCCCGTCGAAAAATTTCTCATCCGTATAGGCGAGGAAGTTCTTAACCGATATGGGCGCCTTGTCCTGAAAAAGCTCGATGGTGATGTCGCCCTTGTTCGTCTTCAACAGGACCTGGGGGTTGGCGGCCTGGAGCGTCAACGCCGTGACGGCGATAAAGCCGCAGACGGCGAAGGTGATCCATAATGACTTGGGCATCGTGACCTCCTTGAGGATCTTAACCGATAGTCCAAAATAGCAGAATCAGCCTGTTAAATCAATAAAACCCGGTTCGGCCGGCGATATTTTCGCTCTTATTTCGTCGGTCGGTTCTTCCACTTTTCGTATTGTTTTTCCCACCAGTTGGACAGGTCGACGGGGCGGCCGTTGATGAAGATGAGCTTGACTTCCGTCCGGGCGTCCAGCGGATCGCCGGAGGCCAGGAAAAGGTCTGCGTCCTTGCCGGGCTCGAGGCTGCCCAGCCGGTTCTCAAGTCCGAAGACCTTGGCCGGATTGATGGTCAGGGCCCGGACGGCTTCGTTCCGGTCGAGTCCGAAGGCCACGGCCTTGGCGGCGTGGTAGGTCAGGTCCTTGCCGAAGGCCGGGTCGTCGCCCGACGAGAAGAGAATCGTGACGCCCGCCCGGACGAGTTCCACGACGTTGCGGTAGGGCGCGTCGTAACCGTCTTCAGGCTCGGACGGTCCCTGGTACAGGCTGTCGATGATGACCGGGATGCCGGACTGTTTGATCTTGTCGGCGACTTTGAACCCCTGGACGCAGCCTCTGAATATGGCCTTGAGCTTCTGCTCCTTGATGAACTTAATAGCCAGCTCGATGTCCTTGGCCTTTTCGACCGAGATGATCACGGGAAGCGTCCCGTCGAGGACGGGGGAGAGGGCTTCGTACTTGGGATTGAACGCGGGCGCGGCGACGGCCGGATTCTCCGCGGCCAGCTTTTTGAGCTGAAGATAGCGCCGTGCTTCGTTGAGGTAGTCCTTGATCTTGTCCACGATCTTGGAGGTCACGTCGTCCCCGGACTCCTTCTGGACGCTCACGCCTTCCTTGGGCGGGCGCGGGGTCATGGGGAAATTGATGAGGGACGCCGCGGTCTCGTTGACGGCCATCTCGGGAAGCGACCAGCCGTCCATCTTGACCAGGGCCGAGATCCCCGGGAACGTGCCTCCGGACGGCGCGACAAGGGCTGTGGTCGTGCCGTTGACGCGGCCCGTGCCGAAATGGACCGAAAAGGGGTTGATGGCCCAGGCGACTCTAAGTTCCGGATTCTCTTTGCCCATCTCCCGGTTGTCCACCGTGCTGGGAATGGCCCCGATCTCGCTCAAGCCGAAATGGGTGAAGGCGTCGATGAATCCGGGATAGACGAACATCCCGGTGCCGTCGATGACCTGGGCCCCCGCAGGCGCCTGGAGGTCCGCGCCCAAGGCCTTGATCTTCCCGTTCTCGATGAGCAGGCTCCCGTTGGGGATCATTTCACCGATGACCGGGACGATCGTGGCGTTCCTGATGAGATAGGAGGATCCCGCCTCCTGGCCTGGGAGCCAGGCAACCGATACCGCGAGCGCTATCAATATGAGGAGAATTCGCTTCTTCATGGTCAAACCTCCGTCCCGGTCTTCTTGTCCTTGGGGGCCTTCGCCTCGGCTTCTTTCTTCTTTTCCTCTTCGGCCTTCTTCCTCTCCTCGAGATACTTGGCCCGGTCGAAATAGATCGTGCCGTCGACGACCGTCATCTGGCAGACGGTATAGGGGTCGAGGGGGTGGCGGCTGAAAACGGCCAGGTCGGCGTCCTTGCCGGGCTCGATCGTCCCGACCTCCTTGTCGATGCCCAGGATCTTCGCCGGGTTGATGGTCAGGGTCTTGATGGCCTCGGCCTCCGAGAGCCCGCCGAAGCGGACTGTCTTGGCCGCGTCGTTGAAGAGGCGGCGCATGCGCTCGGGGTCGTCCGAGTTGAGGGCTACAAGGACACCCCTCTTGGCGGCCAGGGCCGCGCCGTGCGGCATCGTGTTGTAAGCCTCCCACTTGTAGGCCCAGAAATCGGCGAAGGTCGAGATTCCGACCCCGTTCGCGACGAGTTCGTTGGTGATCCGGTAGCCTTCGAGGGCGTGCTCGAAGCAGGCGAGCTTGACCCCGTATTCCTTGCAGAGGCGCATGATGGACAGCATTTCCTCGGATTGATAGGCGTGGCAGCGGACCCAGAGCTTGCCGCTCAAGATGTCCGCGACGCCCTCCAGCCGGTAATCTCTTTTCGGGGGCAGGGGAGCGGGGACCTTTCCCTTGCCCGCCCGGCTCGCCTTGAGTTTCTTTTCATATTCCTGCCAATTCCTTAGGTAATCTTTGGCCTGCTCGAACTCGAGCCGGATGGCAGCCTCGACACCCATCCTCGATTTCGGGTAGCGGGCTTTGCCGGCGCCGCCCAAGTTGCTCTGCTTAGGGTTCTCGCCGAGCGCCCATTTGCTGGTGAGCGGAGCGCCCTGAAAAATGAGTTCGTCGGCGCTCTTCCCCCATCGCAGCTTGAGGACAACACCCCTGCCGGCGATGGGGTTCGCCGAGCCGTGCATGGTATGGACGGTGGTTACGCCCCCCGTCAGCGCATAATAGATCATCATGTCCCGGGGGTTGATGACGTCCCGGACATCCACTTCGGACGTGATGAGGTCCCCCATCTCGTTGACGTCGCCCTCAACGGCAATGTGCGAGTGCGAGTCGATGATCCCGGGCATGACCCATTGGCCCTTGAGGTCGATCGTTTCCGCGCCGGGAGCGCTGAGGTCCTTCCCGACCCGGACGATCTTCCCGGCCTGGACCAGGACGTCGCCTCCCTCGACCGTCCCGCCGCTCACGGTGATGATATTGCCGTTCTTTAGGAGCAGGGGCTTGTCGGCGGCGAGGCCGGTCAGCAGGAGGAGCCCCATGGCCCAAAATAACGCGAATGCTGTTTTCATGTGTCTTTTCATGGTCGTCCTCTTACCCCGGGATCCGTTTGGCCGTAAATTCCACGGAACCTTCCGTGTCCTGGACGATGGTCCCGCGCATCGTGTCCCCTTCGACCGTTCCGGAGATGTAAAGATCGATCTCCTGGCCGGCGACCGAGAGGGTCATCTCGAAATCGACCTGGTTCCCCGAGACCGAGCCGCCCGTGAAGTCGAAGACGCCGAACGGTGTCACCATCTTTCCGGAAAGAGCGGCTTCTTCCTGGACAAAGTCCACGGTCAGTTTAGGCACGCCCTCGGCCGCGATGTCCCATTTTCCGGACACGTTGACGGTGGGTTTTTCGCCTTCCGTGGCCTTGGCTTCTTTCATTTCGAATTTTTTCCCGTCGGCGAAGATATACCGGACCTTGGCATCCTTGATGAGAAGATCGCCTTCCGTGAGCACGATATTGGCGATCTTGCCGGGCTTGATCGTCCCCAGGGCCTTGTCGAGCCCGAAGAACGACGCCGGCACCGCGGTCAATGCCGCCAGGGCCTTGTCTTGAGGAAGCCCGGCATCGATAGCCTTCAAGATGCCTTCGATGAAGGTCTTCGGGTCGTCTGTATCGAGCGAGGAGAAGGCGAAGGGGATACCGGCCTCGGCGAGGCGGGCCGGGTTCTTCGGATAAACCTCTTTCTCGGCCATCTCGCGTTCCGCTTTTCCCTTCTGAGAGTAGAGGTTCGAAGGCGGGGCCTTGAAGGCCACGGTGACCAGGACCCTGGCCTTGGCCTTCTTCAGCTCGGGGATGACTTCCGATGCCTCGTTGCCCAGGTCGCAGATGATGGCGTCGAGCCTGGACCCGGCGACGAGGGCCAGCGCCCGGCGGATATCGTTCTGATTACGGCAGAGGAAGATGACCGGCTTCCTGCCGGCCACATGGTCCGAGAGAACCTCGAGCACGGGGTTGTAATCAGGCCGGGTGACCCCCCTCATGTCTTTTTTCCAGCGGTCCCCGCCCGCATCGTAGAACACGGAATCCTGCAGGGTCTGTTTGAGGTAAGCATGGAGGCCCATCAGGGAACTGGGATAGGCCATGAGGCCGGGCGGGCTGAAGCCGATCCCGAGGCAGACGTCCCTGAGCAGCAAGGACTTGTTCTTGTCGGGATCACTCAAGCAGAAGAACGATGACCGACCCGTGAAGATGCCCCGATCCGGCATGACTTGGGCTGCGATGAATCCGTATTTGTAGTATTTCTCGAAAACGGATTTGCCCAGGCTCACGTAGTCGAAAGCGCGCAGGTCAGGCGTTATGCCCCGGTCCTTGTCGTTATAATCGCCCGTATAGACCTTGGTCATGTCGAATTTCTCCTCGGGCAGCTTGAGGAGCGACTTCCCAAGGCCGTCGATCAGGCCGGGATAGGCCGTGAGCTTGGCCGCGTCGATGACCTCGGCGTCCGGAGGAACGGCGACGCCGGCTCCGACGGCTTCAACGAGGCCGTCGCGGATGACGATCACGGCCTTCTCCAGGACCGGACCCCCCGGGGTGACGATCCGGCAGTCCTTGACGGCCCAGACCTTGTGCAGCGCGTCATCGGCCCGGAGGCCGGCGGCGAGCGCAACACTCAGGATAAGAAGGCATGCGATAGGCGAAAAGAAATCATGGCGGGGCTTCCTCATCAGACCTCCTTGTCAATTAATACGAACGCATTAGATAGTTTGACATCTGACTTTAAGCGGCCTGAAGCCGCCCTCACTCCCCCGGCCCCCGGGGAACCAGTCCCGTCGGTTCCCCCCGTCGAAAAAGCCGACGGGTCCCCCCTCCGCTACGGGGGCTTGAGGACGGCATTCAGTGCCGTTCATACATTGTAACTTCTTTTATTGCGTTCGTATTAGTTAAGATAATGGGCGACTATATAAGAAAGGGTAAACAAAAGCAAGCCGGAGCATGTTCACTTTGATTATACGAAAGCACGGCCGAAGAAGTTCCCCCTCCGCGGTTTCCATGAGGCCCTTGCATTGTTCCCATGATTACCGGAAAATAAGGGGAGGAGGATACGAGCATGTCAAGAACACGCATCTTCGCGG
>Ga0315293_10003184_pt1 | contig 15811 bp, 22 predicted proteins | sample YL17G13_20_MG_FD_203071 | JGI IMG/M metagenome (GOLD analysis project Ga0315293, IMG submission 203071) | Sediment microbial communities from Yellowstone Lake, YNP, Wyoming, USA - YL17G13_20 | ecosystem: Environmental > Aquatic > Freshwater > Lake > Sediment | place: USA: Wyoming | collected...
AAACTGCCACCAAAAATAAAGGAGAACAACATGAAAGTAGAATTACCTGATGGCACTCCTATGCAAGAAGTTTTTGATGAATGGGACAGAGAGTTAGAAAAAAAGAATTTCCGTAATTGGCTTAATAAAAAACTACCCAATGGATTTTTGGGTGTAAATATGGCAACATTCTATATTTTCACTCATCCTTGGGTTGTTTTATTTGAATGGAAACGTCAAATTGAATGGGGTTGGCAGAGAATTTCAAGAGGATATGATGATAGAGTAATATGGAGTATCGATTATCATCTAGCCGTAGTTATTCCACAATGGTTAAGAACTTTAAAGATAAAACAACATGGCATCCCGATGAGTATGTTTGAAGGACTAGAGGAAGAAAGATTTGAAAACGGTGTTATTGGTTATAGTGATGAAAATATGAAGATTGCTTCTGATAAATGGGGTAAGATTTTAGATGAAATAGCGGATGGGTTTGAAGAATATAATAAAATAGATGATTTGCCCTATAATGAACGTGAAAAAGCTTTTGAAAAATTTAATAACGTATTTGATTTATTCAAGAAATATTATGCAGATTTATGGGATTAGAAAGGAGGAAAATGGTATCAATTTGGATTGTTATTCTTATACTTGTTATATCTGTTGGGAGTATACTTTGGGAAAGATATAGATATAGATGTTTAGTCGAATGTCAAAATTGTGCAACAAACTATTTGGCTTATTATGTGGAAGAATATGGGTTTCCACCCTTTAAAATTTGTAATAAAGTTTATAATATTGATAAAGACGAGGAGGAAACATGATATCAATTTGGGTTTTTATTGTTGCTATTATTATATTTATGGGTATTTTATTTTGGGAACGTTTGGACTATAAAAAGCTTTATGGCTACGTTGAAACCTTAGAACATTTTTTAGATATGTATATATCTCAATATGGTACACTTCCCGGAATAACTAAAATGTCAGACGAGGATATTGATGCTAATAACACCGAATAATAATTCTTTTGTTACTGTAATTTTTTCTAAAGATAGACCGATGCAACTAGATTTAACTTTAACAACATATGAAAAATATTCCTGCCAACGCAATATAAAAAGTGAATTTGTAATTTATAAAACATCTGATGAAAGATATGAAAAAGCTTATATACAAGTAGCCAAAGAGCACCCTAATTTTAAATTTATAAAAGAAACAACATTTAAATTAAATCTATATGAATGTCTAAAAAGCAAAGATTTTGTGTTATTTATAGTGGATGATTGTATATTTACTAAAAAATTCTCCATTAAAAATATATGTGCTTATTTAAATATTTGCGAAGGAGCATTGGGTTTTTCATTAAGATTGGGAAATAATACAAAAACTTGTTATCCTTTGAATATAGAAAATGATATTCCTCATATGCAAAATCTAGGAAATAACATATATGCATTTAGTTGGAAAGAAGCGGGGGAAGGAGATTTTTCATATCCGTTAGAGGTATCTAGCTCTGTATACAGAGTAAATGATATTAAACCTATTATAGAAGGTATTCACTATTCTAATCCAAACTCTCTTGAATGGGTAATGTATAATTATGTACCGCATTTGGTACGCAAACAATTTCTTTTATGCTTTGAAATTTCTCCCGCTTTTTGTAACCCTATAAATCGTGTCCAAACCGAAAATACGGTTAATCGAACAGGAACAAAGTCTATTTATAATATTGAAAGGCTTTTAGAATTATATGAATCTGAATATAGAATAAAAGCAGAGAAATTTGATAATTTTATTTCAACAGGAGCACATCAGGAAGTAGACTTAGAAATAGTTTTAAGGAATGACAATGAATAAAATTTCAGTATTTGGAAGTGGTGGTTTTATAGGTTCTCGATTTTGTGAAATGTTTCCGAATAATGTTATAAAAATCCCAAGAGATTCTAGGGAACCTGAAACAAATAATATATTAAATTTTATTAGTACAACTCATAATTATCACATGTATAATGATATATTCAAAGATATTAATACAAATGTCATTATCATGCTTGAGATATTGGAGGCGACTAACATAAAATTTGGTACAGATTTTATTTTTAATCAAATATCAACTTGGTCTGTTTATGGAAATGTAGATTTACCAGTAAGTGAAAATAGTTATTGCAACCCCACTGGTTTTTATTCTATTACAAAGAGAACGGCGGAGCAACTTCTAATTTCTTACTGTAAAGTATTTGGGATAAGCTATCGTGTTCTTAGATTGTGTAATGTTTTAGGAGAAACAGATAAAGTTATACCTAAAAAGAAAAATGCTTTGCAGTATCTTATCAACGAATTAAAGAACAATAGAGATATAAATCTTTACAATAACGGAGAATTTCTTCGAGAATATATGTATGTAGATGATATTTGCGAAGGAATCCATTTATGTTTAGACAAAGGAGACGGCAATGATATTTATAATATTGGTAGTGGAGAGATGCAAGTTTTCGGTGAAATGATTGACTATTGTATAAAAGAATTAAATTCTACCAGTAAAGTAAACAGAATTAACCCCTCCGGCTTTCATAATATTGTACAAGCCAAAGATATGTTTTTGGATACCAGTAAATTAGCTAAGTTGGGTTTTAAACCAAAGTATAATATATATAAAACATTGGATATTATTATGGGAAATGAGTATATAGAACATGATTAGTATATCTATTCCTACATATTACACAGATTCCAATGTAGATAAAGTTATTGAGGGTCTAGAATTTTCTTTTGATAAATTATTTTTCCAAGTTTATAGAGATTTTGAAGTAGTAATAAGTGACCACTCGATAGGTGATAAAATAGAAGCTCTGTGTGATTTGTGGAAAAATAAGATATCTATAAAATATTTTAAAAATGATTTCAAAAGAGGTTTCCTTACTGCTAATGAAAATTTTGGTATTCAACATAGTTCAGGAGATATAATTAAATTTCTAGACCAAGACGATTATCTACTCAATGAAAATTCTTTAGGAGATACCATGCGTTATTTTGAAGATGGGTATGCTTGGTTGGCAACTGCATATTATCATACTTATGATAGAATACATTTAGAAAGAGTTCATTTTCCATCAATGAACAATAGAATACATTTGGTAAATACAATCGGTACACCGTCTTGCGTGTCAATAAGAAATAAAGATGTTATTTATTTTGATGATAATTTAAAATGGGCTGGAGATTGTGAATATTATAAACGCTTATATGATAAATTTGGTATGCCAAAAACAGTAAATTATATGACAATTGTGCAATATTTATGGAGTGGGCAAACCACCCACGATTACGATAATGATAAAGCACTTCAAGAGCAGGAAACAAACTATATTATAGAAAAACATGGAGAAATAATAATTGAAAAATCTCCCTGATGTAACTCTTTTAGCAATAAGTTCTATTGAAATTCCAGCAACTATAAGAGCGCTTGAAATATCAGCGCATGTATTGAATTTTGCTGAAATAAAATTGATATCTGATGAAAAACCAATTGATTTGCCAGACAGTATACAATATGAATATTGTCCAAAAATTACATCTTCCCGTGATTTTGATTTCTATGCTTTTGAAGAAATGGGCAAACATATTCAAACTTCTCATATGTTGATGGTTCAATATCACGGCTTTATAATTAGACCTGAATTGTGGAGTAACGAATGGCTACAATATGACTTTATTGGTGCACCTTGGTATGAAGCACCAGAATTTATATCCCTGTCTACCGGAGAAATGGTTAGAGTAGGAAATGGAGGTTTTTCTTTGAGAAGTAAAAAATTATTAGACATGCCTAAAAAGCTAGGAATACATACAATAAGTGATAGAGGATACACAAATGATGATGGGTTGATAAATTCTTATTATCGAAAACTATTTTTGGAAAATGGAATAGTTTATCCCGACGTTCATGTTGCTGCTGTATTTTCTCATGAAAATGATGTACCAGAAAATAAAGGAATTCCAACTTTTGGTTTTCATAGGTATCCACAATATCATGTTTAAATATGACTATCTTATCGTTGGAGCAGGTTTATTTGGTTCTGTTTGTGCAAGAGAATTAACAAATAGGGGTTATAAATGTCTTGTAATAGATAGAAGAAATCACATTGGAGGAAATTGTTATTCCGACCTTCGTCGGGGTGTACATGTTAATCTCTATGGTGGTCACTATTTTTCCACAGATAAACATTATATATGGGACTATGTGAATAAATTTACTCCTTTTGCACAGTATAAACTAATTGTAAAGTCCAATTATAACGGAGAAATTTATTCGTACCCTATTAATCTCATGACGATGCATCAACTTTGGGGTATTAGTACCCCTGAAGAGGCAAATAAAAAATTAGAAAGCGTAAAAATGCCCATTCCTCTTCCGAGAAATTATGAAGAAAAAATTCTCAGCATGGTTGGACAAGAGTTATACGAGAAACTTATTTATGGATATTCTAAGAAGCATTGGGGAATGGAGCCAAAAGAGATACCCCTGAGTGTTGCAAGTAGAATTTCTGTTAGGACATATTTTGAAGAACAATATTATACTACTAGATATCAAGGAGTACCATTAAAGGGGTGGACTTCTTTATTCGAAAAGATGCTCGAAGACATCGAAGTAAAACTAAATACTGAATTTGAACCATCTGGTATTTATAGAAACCTAATTTATAGTGGAAGTATTGATGAATATTATAAGTATTCTCATGGCAAATTTGATTATCGTTGTGTACATTACACATATGATAGTGAAGATATCGGGGTAGCAATGATGGCATATCCGGGACTTAAAGTTCCATATGCTAGAAAATTTTGTTATAATTATTCTGACCCATGTAGTAGACGTTTAGAATTTGTTACTGCAACAGAATATACAACGGGCAATGGAGGAGATATATTAGCATATCCGATTAATACCGAAGAAAGTATAGATTTGTATAACAAATATATATCAATAAAAACCGATAATGTTCATTTTGGAGGAAGATTGGGGAGTTATAGGTATGTGAATATGGACAAAATTATAGAAATGGCTTTTGAGTTGGTGAATGAATTATGAGTGACATATTACCGCAAGAAATAGAATTTTTTAAAAAAATAAAAGACGAATGTGAAATAATTTTTGATATCGGTTGTAGAGAAGATATAGATTATATAGAAATAAGTGAAGGAAAGACATTTCATTTGTTTGAACCAAATCCTGCTTTTTACAAAAACTGTAAAGAAAAATTAGATAAAATTTTTAATAATACTATTTATTTGAATAATTTTGGGATAAGCGATAAAACAGGGGTATATGACTATTGGGATGATTACCAATCATTCTTTAATAGGCACTACAAAATTGATAGGCTTACTACTCGCTCTCCCTTTAAGTTACTTCTAAAAAAGTTTTCTGAATATTTAAAAGAAAACAAAATAGAAAAAATAGATTTCTTAAAAATAGACACAGAGGGAGGAGAGCCTGATATACTTTTGGACTTTCCTGATTTTATAAAAAACAATGTTAAATATATACAATTTGAATACGCAAGCACATGGGTAGATAGAGGGGATGATAAAAATCTTAATAGTATAATTTCTGTTTTTGAAGATTACTTTGATTTTTATTTCTTATTCAATAAAGCACATCCCATCTCGGGAAACCTTTTTTATTCTTTTTTAGTAAAAATAGTTACTCAAGTAGATATAACAGCAATAGAAAATTATTCCCGAGATACTTTTGGTTTTGAGATTATAATGGTAAACAAAAAAGGAACAATAAACTATGACTGATAATCAGTTAAATAAAAATTTAGTGCGCCAATATTGTAATACGGATACTCCTACAATATTTGAAATAGGTTGTGCTGATGGGAGAGACACAGAGGAGTTCATTAAAACTTTTATAGATTTGGATTTTAAATTATATTGTTTTGAACCATATGAACCAAATGTTATGGAATTCAGAAATGTTATAAAAGATAATAGAGTTAAATTATATCAAGTGGCTATTGGGGATATTGATGGGGAAGTTGATTTTAATGTATCTCTTAATAATAATTTATATTCTAGTTCATTAAAAGAGCCGGGTGATGCCCTTTTTAATACATGGAGTTGGTTATTTCCAAATAAATTTTCTTTTGGGAAAACAAAGGTAAAATCCATAACTTTAGATACTTTTACAAAAGAAAATAATATTGAACTGATTGACTTTGTATGGTTAGATTGTCAAGGAGCAGAAGATTTAGTTATTAAAGGTGGAAAACAAACATTTAAAAATAAAGTTAGATACTTATATACAGAATATAGCAATCAAGAAATATATAAAGGAGAACCTTCGTTAGATAAAATTTTAAGTATGTTGTCTACTTATTCTCTTATAGAAAATATGCATAATACAAATGGAGAGTTGTTGGGAGGATTTGCATTATTAAAAAACAATATCTTTGTTTAAGGAGAAAAAATGTATTTATATAAAAAAGAAATGTATAATAATACAAAATATAAGTTCCCCGGATTGGAAAATATCGAACAAAATTACAGTCAATGCTTTCAGGATTTATTTGTTTTAGCTGCTCTTAATGGGAAAAGAGATGGTATATTTTTGGAGATAGGAGGATTTCATCCTAGTTTTATTTCAAATACATATCTATTAGAGAAAGAATTTGGTTGGAGTGGTACATCTATTGATATAGATATAAATTTAGCACCAGCATTCAAGCAAATTAGACCAAAAACTTTTTTTATTGGAGAAGATGCGGTTTCTTTAGATTATGAACGTTTACTTCTTACTACAAAAAGAGTTGATTATTTGTCTCTTGATATAGAGCCATCTTCCCAAACACTGGCTTGTTTAAAAGCATTACCACTTAAAAAAACCAGATTTTCTGTAATAACTTATGAAACCGATGTTTATGACCCAACTACATCAAGAGAAATATCAGAACAAATTAGACAGGAATCAAGAGATATTTTAAAAAGTTATGGTTATAAAATGGTTGTTGGAAATATTTCTAATTTAACAGACGATGCACCCTTTGAAGATTGGTATATTGACGAAGAATATGCCCCCGAATTTATTAGAAATAAGTTTGAATATTCTGATAAACCATTAGCGTCTCATAAATATATGTTGAGGGACTTATGATAATAAATGAATTTTATAATACTCAAGGTTTAGGAAATCAATTATGGTGCTATGTTGTTACAAGAGTGATAGCACTAGATAAAGGATATGATTTTGGAATTATGTCCCCCGAAAAGTTCCGGGGTATAGAATTAATGGATTTAGATTATGGACTTCCTGTATCAGGAATGAAATCTGATTCATGGTCTCATATTTTACCAGATGGAATTAATCATTATTATCAAGAGAAATTAATAAGGAATGAACATGGAATTGATGTTTCACCATTAGATAAAGACTTGTTAAATATAGAAGATAATACAAAAATAGATGGTAATTTTCAATCGATGAATTATATAAAACATAGACGAAGAGAAATTATAAAATGGTTAAAAATTAAAAAAAATATATTAAAATATAGTAATAATAATGCCACTATAATACACCTAAGAGGTGGGGATTATGTTGGTTCACCCGCTAATTCGTTGTTACCAGTATCCTATTATACAAATGCAATATCTTATATGAAGCATATAAATCCAGAAATGAAATTCTATGTTGTTACTGATGATTATGATTTAGGGGTTCGATATTTTAAAGATGTTGCTAAAATAGTAGGGAGTACTCCGAGCAAGATTTTCGATAAGCATCGCGCATCTCATCATATAGGAGGAGATATACATATTGATTATTCAATATTAAATAACGCAAAAAATATCATTGTATCAAACTCAACATTCTCTTTTTGGGCAGCTTGGACAAACACCAAACTAGAAAATGTTGTCGCACCTAAGAATTGGTTTACTTTTAATAATCCTAATAATTTTTGGTCAACGGCTGATATGAAAGTTGATGGTTGGACATATTTAGACAGGCACGGAAATATAGAGTAGGAATATAGAATGAGAAAACTGTATGATTGCTTTAACATGTTTAACGAATTAGATATTTTAGAAATAAGGTTAAACGAACTATACAATATTGTAGATTATTTTGTTATTCATGAAAGTACAAAATCTTTTACTGGAAACCCTAAAAGTTTATATTTTAAAGAAAACGAAAAACGCTTCGAGAAATTTAAAGATAAAATTATTTATAAATATATTGATGATACCCCTGAATCTTTTATACATTTAAATGTAAATGAAGCGAAAGATGAGTATCAAAAAATAATATTTGAAAGAATAAATAAGGCAGATTTTTGGGACAAAAGATTTTTCCCTTATGGTAGAGAAGCCTATGAGAAAGAAAGTATAATTTATTCATTGACCGATTTAGATGATGATGATATAGTTATGTTTTCAGATATCGATGAGATACCCAAAGGTGATTTTGTGGAATATTTGAAACAAACTTCTGAACTAGACACGATATATAATTTTGGTTTAAATAATTTTTGGTTTTATATAAATTGTTTGAAAGAAGGCATATGGGGTGGAAATATTCTATTAAGTTTTGGAAAATTTAAAAATACCGGAGTTATTGAACCAAGGAATATAAGAATAGGAGAGGCATATGCTAATGCAGGTTGGCATTTTTCTTTTATGGGAGGGTCAGATGAAGTAAATCTAAAAATAAAAAGTTTTTCTCATCAAGATATAAATGCGCCATATGTATTAGAACATATGGATGAATTTATCGAAGAATGTATCATAAAAGGGCATGACTTTTATATGCATCCCTGCCAATTTAGTATTATTCCTGTAAATTATGATAATCATCCGAAATATTTTGTTGATAATCAAGAAAAATTCTCCAAATATATAAGGAGTATAGCATGAAACTATATGATTGTTTTTGTATGTTCAATGAATTAGATATTATAGAAATAAGACTAAATGAACTTTATAATGTTGTAGATTATTTTATTATACATGAAAGCACAAAATCTCATACTGGAAAACCTAAGAAATTATATTTTGCAGAAAATATGAAACGCTTTGCAAAATTTAAAGATAAAATAATTTACAGATGTATTAATGATACCCCCGATTACTTTGAATATTTAAACCCCAAAGAGGCAAAAGATGAATGGCAAAGAATGGTTTTTGAAAAAATAAACCGAGAAAATTTTTGGGATAAAAATCAATTGCCTTACAGCAGAGATGCATATGAAAAAGAAAGCATAGTTCGTTCAATGTCAGGTTTGAATGATGATGATATTGTAATGTTCTCAGATGCAGACGAAATTCCCCGAGGTGAAGCGGTAGCATATATAAAAGAAAATTTTGAACCAGATTCCATCTATCATCTTCAACAAAAACATTTTTGGTTTTATTTCAACTGTCTCAGAAATGATATATGGAATGGAAATATTTTATTAAGTTTTAACAATTTTAAAAAGAACTCTGTTATAAATTTAAGAAAATGGCGTAAAGGATATATGGTTGCCAATAGTGGTTGGCATTTTTCATTTATGGGAGGTGCAGAGGATGTAAAAGAGAAAATACAAAACTATGGAGAGCAAACCATAAATATTAAAGAGATAACAGATAATACGGAAGCTTTTATTCAAAGTTGTATTAAAAATAACCATGATTTTTACAATAACCCATGCCAATTTACTATTACTCCTGTAAATTATAACACTCACCCAAAATATCTTGTTGATAATTTGGATAAATTTGAAAGGTATATAATATATTAAAATGGAATTCGATATACTATTCCCATTACAAGTAGTAATAAATTTAGATAAGCGACCAGATAGGCTGAAACAATGTATGAAAGAGTTTTCATCGATAGATGCACACCCTATAAGAAAACCGGGAATTTTATTTGACCAGACCGATAACAAATGGTGGAATGGTGCAATTGGTTGTATGTTAAGCCATTATCAAGTCCTAGAAGCCGCTGCCCTTTTAGAAACCAATGTATTTGTTTTTGAAGATGATATATCTTTTATAGACGACCTTGATATGAGCGCTTTATGGAATTTAGAAGACGCTTGCTTTGAGCTTGGTAGATTGGATTGGGATATGTTTTATATTGGTGGAAATATATTGAAGCCGTTTCATCAGGTATCCCCCCATTTGGCTAAACTTAATCATTGCCAAAGCACAGTCGCTTACGGGGTAAATAAAAAATTTGTCCGTGATTTATTAAAGTATATCGACCTTACTCATATTGATAGACCGATTGATATGATTTATGCGGATACTGTTATCCCCAATCATAATTGTTTTATTAGTGTACCAATGTTGGCAATCCAGAGACCTGATTTTAGCAATATTGAACAGCAAAATGTTAATTATGATTATACAATAACTAGATATCAAGAGAATCTTATAAAAAATAATAATTTATAAATAATTTTTAATTTTGTGATGTGCAACAAAAAATTAACCCTTGACAAAAATAAAAAAGTGTGGTATAATAAAGAATTGGCGGATAGCTTGCGCGGCGAAAAGGTATATTCCTAAATACTCTTCCGCCAATTATTAAATTAGGATTTGCTATAGGAGGTAGAGAATGGGAAGGTTTATTGATTTAACCGGAAGAAAATTTGCGAAATTGCTGGTTATTAAAAGAATTAAAAATTATAAGCAACCATCTGGTCAAGAAAAAACAATTTGGTATTGCCTTTGCGATTGTGGAAAAGAAATTAGTGTTTTATCAAATCATTTATTAAACAATAATACACAATCTTGTGGTTGTTACCAAAAAGAAAAAACTAGTAAATTATTTGTAAAAAATTTGACAGGGCAGAGATTCGGCAGATTAATTGCTCAATATGATTTCGGGAGAGACGAAAAAGGAAGAGTTATCTGGCATTGTATTTGTGATTGTGGAAAAGAAAAAGATGTTTTTTCTTCTCGCTTAATCAATGGAACTACACAATCTTGCGGTTGTTACCAAAAGGAAAAAATTTCTGAAACTCATTTGATAGACTTAACTGGAAAATTTTTCGGAAGACTGATGGTGGATTATCAATCGGGAAGAAATAAAAAAGGATATGTTATTTGGCATTGTGTCTGTAGTTGCGGAAACAAAATTTATGCCAACTCTGCTCTATTAATAAACGGAAGTATAAAATCTTGTGGATGTCTTTCCGAATCATTTATCGCATCTGAGTTAAAGAAATTTTTTGTAGACAACAGCGATGCTCAAACAGAGTATAGAATATTGAAAAATCCAAAAACAAAAAGATGGCTCCCATATGATATCTACATTTCTAAAGACAAAAATTCAAAAACAAATGGAATTTATATTGAAATTAACGGGAAACAACATTATGTAATGAATAGTTTTTATAAACTAGCCGCTAAAGAAAATAATACAACTCCGGAAGAAGAATTTAAATATCAACAATACAAAGACCAGCTAAAAATAGATTTCGCTAAAAATAATGGAATTTATATAGAAATAGATTTGAGAGAAATAAAAACTGTTAAAGAAGGAATTAAATATATAAAAGGGAAATTAGAATGCCAAAACCTGATAAATATAGAAATATAAATTATATAAAAAGAGAACCCCTTATCTCTGTTCTTGTACCAACATACAATAGAAAATGGTTATTACCTAGAACCTTGCAATCTGTTCTTACAGAATCCTATAAAAATGTTGAAGTGGTTTTAGTAAATGATGCAGGTGAAGATGTACAAGATGTAGTTGATAAATTTAATGACCCTAGAATTAAATATTTTCAAAATGAAAAGAATTTGGGATTAGCGGGTACAAGAAATGTAGCATTAAAACATTCCAAAGGTGATTATATATGCCTACTTGATGATGACGATATACATTTACCTTACACATTGGAATTTCGAATGTATTTCATGGATAAGTTAGGCGCTGATGTAGTCTATACTAGAGCACTTCAAGATATTTGGGAAAAGAAACCAGAAGGATATGTAAGTGTTCACAAGCAACTTTATTGGGATAGTCCCTTCGATAAGGATTTGATACTTATTCAAAATATTGCCCCTTGCTGTTGCCCGTTGTTTTCTAGAAGTGCATGGGAGAAATCAAATTACTGGTTTGATGAAACAATGACTACGAGTGAAGACCACGACTTTTGGTGTGCCCTGAGCAGGAAATTTGATTTTCATGAACTTAAATTAGTAGATTGTGAATGTAGTTACAGAACAGAAAAAGATGGGCAAATGACAGGTAATTTAAATTTTGCGCCAAATTGGATTAAAATATTCAAGAAATGGAGACATACAGCAATTGATTTAGCAGGAGTTACTAAAAGTCAAAACGATATATTAGAAAGAGTGGGAATAAATCCAAAGGATTATGATTTATGAGGATTGGATTAGAGAGCATAGAAAGGAATATACCATAAAACAATTAGCTAAAATATTTAATGTATCAAAAAGCAGTATTGGTAATATTTGCTTAAATATCTCGTGGAAAAATGAGGAGAATTAATTAATGAATGTACTTTATATTTATGCGGATTAGAAGATAGTCCCTTTAATTGGTAACAATTAAACGATAACTCGGTGAAGACGCAAATGCGTCGTGTGGGGCGAATGCCCTGCTAACGGTGAAACCCCTAACGTAAAGACGAGGGCAATACCGTGCTAAGGCTCTTTTTAAGAGCAAAGTGTAACGAGCAATCTCTAGAGAGAAGTAGCTTTAAGGTGAAATTCCTTATTGTGAAGCGCCGAGATTCCCTATTAGGAATATGATGTGCTCTACACCCCTGATAAATATCGGGAAACCGAGGGTAGAATGGTCGCCTATGGAATGGAATAAACCAAACTATTGTTCCACCATATAGGAATATATGGTTAAAAATCCTGAATATCGGGGGAACGCCTGAGAAGGTCAATCCCGAGACACTTGAAAAAGGGTCGTAACGACTACCAAAGGAAACCCTGACCGGGTTATGGTATAGTCTGAACTGCAACAATAATCTGAAAATAAAATTGCAGAGACAAGCAGAAATGATTTGTCCATGTCAAATGACATAGTAACAAAACGTGTAGTGAATGGAATTGTATTATCCCCGCGAAAGCCATTAACAAAACCGGAAAGCATACCGCAAACGCAATATATATCAACGAATTTGTACAGAACGGAGAAAACTCTCAAAAATTATGTCAGGAAGCCGATATAATTATGGTAGAAAGAAATTATTTCGGTGATACTTTAACAGTAATGCAATATTGGAAATCAAGAAATAAAGCAATTGGTGCTATTTTTGATGATGCTTACGATATTATGCATCCTCAAAATATATCCTATGGTTTCTGGACACATGGGGAAATGAAGTATAAGAAAGGTCCAGATGAACCAGAATTAACAGGCTATATGAAACCTAAACCCATCGAACAATTTAAATGGGGTTTACAAATGGTGAAGGGTGTTCAAGTACCATCCGAAAACCTAGCTAAAGATTGGTCTAAATATAACAATACTTATTTTGTTCATAACTTTTTAGATATTGATAAGTATATGGATGTAGCCCCTCTTTATCCTCATCCTAAAGAAGAAATTTGGATTGGTTGGTGTGGTAGCATGTCTCACTATGCCAGCTTTAATGATAGCGGTGTAGTACAAGGACTTAGGAGAATAGCCAGAAAATATCCACAAGTAAAAATCCTTATTAGTGGAGACCAAAGAGTTTTTGAATTATTAGATGTAAAAGAAGGACAAAAAATATTTCAACCATTTGTACCCAAAGAACAATGGACACCTTTGCTAAAAACATTGGATATTGGTTTATGCCCGTTGGCGGGTGAATATGACAAAAGGCGTAGTTGGATTAAAGCATTAGAATGGATGGCTCTTAAAGTTCCTTGGATTGCTACAAAATATCCAACTTATAACGAGTTTCACGATTTTGGTATCATGACAGAGAACGGGTATAAAAATTGGGAAGATTCTTTAACACAAATGATTGAGGAATATCCTAAATGGAAGGACATAGCCGAAACAACCGGATATGAATTTGCTATGGAACAAAGTTCAGATAAGAATATTGAAAAAGTAACTCTGGCGTTATACGAAAAACTTATAGAAGACCCTTACCCATCTGGAGGAATATTTACTGCTGATTTAACATTTCCACAAGAGAAAAATGAATTATAATTACGGAATCTATAAAATTGAAAATCTAGTTAATGAAAAATGTTATATTGGTCAGACCCTAGATTTAAATAAGAGAAAATGGAGACATTTTAATAATTTAGAAAATAATATTGGCGATAATATTCATCTTCAAAACGCATATAATAAATATGGAAAAATCAATTTTAAATTTTCTGTTTTACTATATTGTGAAAAATTTGAATTAACAAAATATGAAAATTTTTTTGATAATTACTATAAAGAATTGAACCTTTCGTATAATATTAGGAAATGTGTAGACACTAATAAAGGAATAATTCTTTCTGAAGAAACCAAAAGGAAAATAAGTAAAGCTACAAAAGGAGAGAATAATCCTTTTTATGGAAAGCGTCATTCTGAAGAAACAAAAAGAAAAATGTCTTTAAATCATGCAGATATGTCCGGAAAAAATAATCCTTTTTTTGGAAAGCATCATTCCGAAGAAACAAGAAAGGAATTATCTGAAACAAATAAAGGAAAATCTATTTCTGAAGAAGCAAGAAAAGCGAGAATCGGAAAACATTTTTCAAATATAACTATAGAAAAAATGAAAATTTCTCGTCTCGGTAAAAAATGTTCAGATGAAACAAAAAGAAAAATATCTCTAAAGGTTCGCTGTTTGTCTGTAGAAAATGTTTTGGAAATAAGAAAAATGATTAATGAAAACATTAGGCAAATAGATATAGCAAAAAAGTTTAATGTTAATCAGGGAACAATCAGTAATATAAAATTAGAAAAATTTTATAAAGAAAAAATATATTATTAGGAGATAAAAAACAATGGACACGACTGTTTTGGTTCCAATCATTATTGCTATAGTTGCCGTAGTACCGGGAATATTTGCATTGGTTAATCAAGCAAGTAAAGGAAAACTAGAAGAAAGATTTGACATGCTGAGAACTGTGCAAGATGCAACTTATAATATTTCTAAACCTTTACAAGCAGAACTAACAAGATTACAGGCAAGAACCATATCTTTAGAAGAAGAAACAACTACTGAAAAATTATATAAAAAAATGTATGAAAAATCTGTTATTATACGTTGCGGACATTGTAAAAGCCCCAATGTAATTACTAATTTAGAGTGTATAAAATGTGGTGCACCAATAGGAGTTAATGATGCGTGACCCCGATAGAATCGATAAAATTTTGTATATGCTTTCTCATCTCTGGCATAAATATCCTGATTTACGTTTAGGACAACTTCTATATGGTTTTGCTAAATTTATAGGAGATATTTTCGAATATGAAGACGATGAAACATATATAACATTAAAAGAAGTGTTTAAAAGAGAGTTTCCGGATGATGTTGAATTATGATTATAAAGGAGAAATAAAATGAATGATTCTGAGAGAATTGATAGAATTTTAAAACTAATTTCGACTATTTGGCATAAGCATCCCGACCTACGTTTAGGACAACTCTTATTTATCTTTGCGGACTTTATAGACGATATATTTTATTATAAAGATGATAAAACAGAAAAACTCTTAGAAGAAAATCTTAAAGAAGCGTCGAAAAGAAAAGGCTATAAAAATAATGGCGACCTATGATTATAAATGCAAAGTTTGTGATACAATGTTTAGTATGACGGGTTCATATTCTACATTAGTTGGGTGTCACCCCGTT
>Ga0315293_10003185_pt1 | contig 15804 bp, 15 predicted proteins | sample YL17G13_20_MG_FD_203071 | JGI IMG/M metagenome (GOLD analysis project Ga0315293, IMG submission 203071) | Sediment microbial communities from Yellowstone Lake, YNP, Wyoming, USA - YL17G13_20 | ecosystem: Environmental > Aquatic > Freshwater > Lake > Sediment | place: USA: Wyoming | collected...
TTTTTTTGTTAATTTAGCGGGTAATTATAAATTTTTATAACGGAGAGGCAACCCATTCACACGGCCAAACTATTGTTTATTTCCGCTCTTTTCCCAATACTCTAGAAAATATGCTGTAAAAGCGCCTGCAAATAACCCAAAGAACAACCCCATCATTACATCCATTTTAGTTTTTGGCCTGCTTTTTACCAGCGGTTTTTCCGCTGGATCAAGAATCGAAAAAGGCGGTATTTCTTTAGAAGCCTCCAACTTGGTCGATTCCAGTTCCTTTCTTAACATAATATAAACTGTGCTATAAATCTCATAATCCCTTTGTGGCCCGCTTATTCCTACTTGGGTTCCGAAAGAGATTCCAGTCAAGGATCGAGGCGCTAATTTTAATTTTTTTTCTGCTGATTTTAAATCCTTTTCCACCCGCGGAAGCTCAGATTCAATATATGCTAATTTTTTTTGGGCTTCGGTATAATTCATTTTATTCCAATACAATGAAAGTGCATTTACATACGCGTTGGCAATATCTGCGGTCAATTGAGGATCAGAATATTCCGCCTTGATCTCTAATAGATTTCCCACGGAGCGGGGCGGTTTTACCATGCCATTAACGACGGAGATCATATCATTACGACTGATTTGGGGATTATTCCATCCTTGAATTTTTTCCACAAGTTTCAAATCATCCAAAACCTTCTCGGATACGGCCCGGCTTTTCAAAAGTTCCATTAAATCACCAATATTCCCCTTGCCGAAATTAACTCCCAGCATTCCAGCTAAACCCGCATATTGGGACAGAGCTGAAGAACTCTCATTGCGGATCAAAATCGTAGCTTTGGCTTCATAGACCGGCTTTTGCATGATACTTAACATGAATGCTATTATAACTATACTTATTGAAATGCCCAGGATAACCGGCCAACGCCGCAAAATCACATTTAAATAAATCCTTATATCTATCGCATTATCCATCGTTGGCCCTCCTACTTTCTTATAAATGTATTGTAAAGCGCGACTCCCGTAAAAACCATGGTCGCAAAACTTGAAAAATCCGAAAAATAAAAGAAATTCCCCGGTACGTTAACCACATCCCCCGCTTTGAGTTCAATATCATTTCCGCTTTTGCCGGAATATAATATATCTGAAGCGTTGATTCGATATATTTTGGGTTTATCTCGTTCCTGACGGGTAACCGTAATCGAACTCAATAAGGCTTTAGCTGTAGGTCCGCCCGAATAATTTATATAATCTGAAAGTTTTTTCCCGGGGATCCAATCAATTCTTCCCCCGCGATTTATCTCTCCATAGATATATACGTAGGCCTCAATTGCAGGAATGCTGATAATATCCCCGTCCACCAGAACAAAATTGCTGCTTTCATCATTCCGGGAAATCATATCATGTAAATTCAATTTATATTCCTCAAACTTATCCTTGCCCACTTCTCTCTTTAAATAAATCACATCAGTCAAAACCGAATTCACCCCCAGATAACCCGCCATAAGCAGCGCATCTTTTAACCGCTCCCCATTCTTTAATTCATATTGTCCCGGACGAGGAACCTCTCCCATAATCGTTACCCGGGCTGAGCCGGAAACCGGTACTTCAATGATATCCCCATTTTTAACCCGCAGATCTTTGGAAATCTCCCCTCTCCCCATGGCCGCATACAAATCCGCCTCAAGTACTTGCCCCCCCCGCTTAATATAAACCGTGCGACTGGAGCCTCCAGGTAAAACGCCCCCTGCCTGTTTAATAACTTCTGAAATTCGGCACATATTCCAGGTAACCAACGGACCTTGATTTTTGACCTGCCCGGTCAAATAAATTTTGATCTGCCGAGGTTGCGCTAAAATTAAAGAAAGCGAAAATGATTCCGAACAACTATGGCCGATTATTTCTTTTAACTTGGCCTTGGCTTCATCCAGTTTTAAATTTGAAAGATTGATTTCCCCAAAATTCGGAAAAAAAATAGAACCGGAAGTCGAAACCACAAAAGAATGATCTGCTGTCAAAGAGGCATCTCCTACAATTATATGCACATCCAACCGATCGCCTGGCCCAATTCTGTATTCTTTAAGGATCTCCGGATCCAATATATAACTATTTATATTAGAAGACATGATAGTTGTGCTGGAAGATAAAACAGTTGTGCCCGTTTCAGTTTTATTAAATTTGAGATCCTGAGAATTAAGATCTTTGGAATCAAGGGTTCCATCAGGCATAAATGGATTCAATAAAAGTTGTGATTCTGCGTGCGAAATCGAAAATAAAAAACTAAATACCATTAAAAAAGCAACAATCCTTTTCATATCTCCCCCTTTACCATTTCAAATTTCTTTTTAACCTTATTGCGTACTTTTTTATAAGCCCGGAACGCGGTTTGCTGAATTTTAGGATTAAACAACGCCATAATCTCCTTTCCCAAAATACGATATTGTCCGCCCACCTTACAAGCGGATAAAATCCCTTTCTTGATCAAACGCAGAAAAGTAGATTTGGAAATCTTTAAAAGCGAGAGGGTTTCCTGGGTGGTATAGATCTCGTTCTCTAAAACTTGCATTAAGTATAATTATACAGCAGTATGAATTGATGTCAAGAGGTTTCAATAGGTGTCAAATGGTAGCAAGCGCCTGACGAGCTACCTCTCTGTCATCCAGTTCCACTTTTTTGCCATTGAAGTCCTGAAACTTCTCATGCCCCCTCCCCGCCAGAATCACCACATCCCCTTTTTTTGCCAGCTTTAATCCCTTTTCAATTGCTTCTTTCCTGTCAATTATTTTCTTGACCCTTGCCCCTTGGTCCCTGGCACCTTGAAATATTTGATCAATTATTGACTCAGGATTCTCAGTATGAGGATCATCTGTTGTAACCATTACCTGATCAGCCAATTCCGATGCTATCTTTCCCATAATCGGCCGTTTCTCTTTATCCCTGTCTCCCGGGCAACCAAAAACCAGAATTATCCGGCCTGGAACGAGGGGCTTTATGGTTTCCAGAAGCTTTTGCAGCCCATCAGGCGTATGGGCGAAATCCACTATTACCGTGAAATCCTGGCCGCAATCAATCCTTTCAAGGCGGCCGGGAATATAGGCCTTTTCAATCCCTTTCTTGATGACTTTGCGATCCAGGTGCATAACCAGGCCGCACTGAAAAGCCGCCAGAATGTTATATACATTATATAAGCCGATCAAGGGGGTCCTGATCTCGGTGGAATCCAATACTACCTTCATCCAATCAAATTTTATATCGTAATCCCTGAGCCGGATATCAAATTCGCTGTGCTTGGTACTGCGCATTTCATGTTTTAACTGCTCTATCCCGTAAAAAACCACCTCCCCCTCCACGACCTCCGCTATTTTCTTGCTATAATGATCATCCACATTGATTAGGGCTACCCCCTGGGGTTTGAGCATTTTGAAGAGCTGCTGTTTAGCTCTAAGATATTCTTCCATGTTTTTGTGATAATCCAGATGTTCATGGGTCAGATTGGTATAGATTGCAATATCAAATTCCAGTCCATGCACGCGATACTGCGCCAGGGCATGAGAGGAAACCTCCATGACTACATGGGTGACTCCCTGCTTTACCATTTCCGAGAATAATCCTTGAAGTTCTAATGATTCAGGGGTAGTCAGACTGGAGGGTTGGCTCCGGCCAATGATCTTGGTTTCTATAGTGCTGATCAATCCCACCTTGAAGCCGGCTTCCCTGAGGATCGATTCCAAAAAGTAGGCAATGGTGGTTTTACCGTTGGTACCCGTTATACCGATAAGCTTTAACTTTTTAGCGGGATAACCGTAAAAGCGGGCGGAAAGTTCAGCCAAGGCAGAGCGCGCATTCGGGACAATCACCATTTTTATTCCTTCAGGAACAGCAACTTCCCTCTCGGCCACAATAATTTTAGCCCCATTTTGAATTGCCTGAGAAATAAATTCAGCCCCGTCGACTTTGGTACCGGGAATGGCTATAAAGATATCTCCGGGTTTTACCCTGCGGGAATCATAACTGATCCCGCTGATTTCTATCTCATTGAGCTTCATGCCGCTTTACGCGTGGAAAGTATATAATAAATCGAAAGCCCGATAATGACCAATAAAATGGAGCCCCACTGGGCCATGGATAAACCCAAAATATAACGAGGATTCACTCTAACAAACTCAATTGAGAAACGATATATTCCATACATTGTCAGTCCCGCGCAGAAAACCTGACCCTCAAATTTCCTGAAACGCCATAAAACCATGAGCAGGCCGAAAATCAAAAGGCCCGTAAGCGAAGCATAAATCTGGGTAGGATGACGCAAGCCCGCAAGATTTGGAAAAGAAACCGCCCAGGGCAAACTGCACTCTATCCCATAACAGCACCCGTTAAGAAAACAGCCGATCCGGCCGATGGCGTAACCTAAGGCCGTAGCGGGAGCTATAATATCCAATAGTTTCCAAACGTTAATTTTACTGGCCTGAGCATAAATTAATATGGTTATAACGGCTAAAAGCAAGCCGCCGTAAAACACTAGCCCTCCCTGCCACACAAAGAATACATTCAAGGGATTGGTTATAAATTCCGGCCAAAATTCAATTACATAAAACAACCTGGCTCCCACAACTGAGGCGATAAGCACATACACCGCCAGATCTAAAATTTTCTCCGTAGCTATTTTTTCTCTTTTAGCCAACCAAATTGCTATCCCAATCCCGGCTAAGAATCCCAGCGCCACCATCAAGCCGTAAGAATATATAGTGAGCGGACCGATCCTAAATAGAACTGGATACATCTTCTGCCTCCTTACTATTAAAAAATAATAACTTAATTATAATTAAAAATACCCCAATATTAATCATGGAATCCGCCAGGTTGAATACCGGCCAGATCCGGATGTCAATAAAATCTACCACATAATGGCGGAAAATACGATCAAAAACATTGCCCAGAGAGCCCCCCAGAATAAATCCCAGGGGGACCTGCAATAAGCTTGACTTCTTTAAAGTGCGGTGGAAATATAAAATAATTCCCATCACTATCAGGTTGACGATCAATAAAAACCCCTGCTGATTGTAAAACAGGCCGAAAGCCGCGCCGCGGTTTTGCACATAGGTTAAATGCAGAATGTTTTTGATCAGGGGAATGGATTGGCCGGGCAGCATGGCCCGGGCAATAAAATATTTAATTATTTGATCGAATGTAAAAACTATAAAGGTCGTAATCCAGAAAATCACGGATTACCTGGCAGTCGGCGGAGCGGATTTTACATAAGCATCAATTAATTTAGCTATTTCTCCGAAATACTGCCCCACCACCGGAAAATCAATCATTCTGGTCACGACGACTGAGAGAGTATAGATCACAATACCCAGAACCAGTGTCATCCCCAAGGCCATCCCTAATCCCTGGGCAATGCCGTTGATGAAAGTAAAGAGGATATAGCGCCAGGGGTCCTTTTTGTCCCGGCGGATATTTTCTACGGCCTCAATTAACCTTTCTTCTTCCATTAGGTCCCCTCTTCCCAACTGGTCAGATATTTCTTTTGTTCCTCGGTTAGGTTATCAATCGCGATTCCCATGGATTTAAGCTTTAACCGCGCCACCCAGTCCTCTATCTCTTGGGGAACATAATAAACCTTGGCTTTCAACTTTCCCTTGTTCTTTATGCAATACTCCGAGGCCAGGGCCTGGGTGGAAAAGCTCATATCCATCACCGAGGCCGGATGGCCTTCCGCCGCCGCCAGATTGATCAGGCGGCCTTCGGCTAAAAGATAAATGCGGCGGCCGTCGGAAAGAACATATTCGTCCACGAAATTGCGTACTTGGGGATTTACCTGCTTGGCCAGCTTTTTGAGCCCGGGGATATTGATCTCCACATTGAAATGGCCGGAATTGCACACGATCGCCCCGTCCTTCATGAGCTTAAAATGCTCCACATCCAGCACGTTGACATCTCCCGTTAAAGTGCAGAAGACATCGCCGATCTTGGCGGCCTCTTCCATGGGCATGACGCGAAAGCCGTCCATCACCGCCTCAATGGCCTTGATGGGATCCACTTCGGTGATGATCACATTGGCGCCCATACCCCGCGCCCGCATGGCAAAACCCTTGCCGCACCAGCCGTAACCCGCCGCCACTACATTTCTACCCGCCAATAAAACGTCCGTGGCTCGTATAATGCCGTCAATGGTGGACTGTCCGGTGCCATAGCGGTTATCAAAGAGGTTCTTGGTGGCGGCGTCATTCACCGCGATCACCGGCAGCTTGAGCGCCCCGTCCCGCTCCATGGCCTTCAGCCTGATAACTCCGGTAGTGGTCTCCTCCATGGAGCCGATGATCTGGGGGATCAGGTTCTGATATTCTTTATGAATAATGGAAACCAGGTCGGCACCGTCATCCATGGTGATCTGGGGAGAGTGCTTAAGCGCGTCATGGATATGCCTGTAATAGACCTCGTTATCCTCGCCTTTGATGGCAAAGACCGGGACACCATAATCAATTACCAGCGAAGCGGCCACATCATCTTGAGTCGATAAAGGATTGGAGGCGCAAAGCACCACCTCTGCCCCTCCAGCTTTAAGTGTTCTTATCAGATTGGCGGTTTCGGCAGTCACATGCAGGCAGGCTGACATTTTAAGCCCCTGGAGAGGTGCCTCTTTACCGAATCTCTCGCGGACCTGCGCGAGCACCGGCATATCCCGATCCGCCCACTCAATGCGCAGTTTGCCCTTGGGAGCCAAAGCTTTATCTTTGATATCAGATTTGATCATAACGAGGAGATATTATACCAGAATGTTATGCTGATTTCAGCTTTTTTTCTATGTTCAGGATAGTATTGCGGTGGACGCCCAGCATTTTGGCGGCTTTGCTTTTATTGCCGGCTTTCATAATGGCTTTTTTAATGAAAGCCACTTCAAATTTTTTCTGGGCTTCCTTAAAAGGCAGATCTTCCAAATCCCCGCCATATTCTTCAGTTTCCAACTCCCCTATGTCCTGGGGAAGCCGATCCTCGGTGATATAATTGCCCTTGGCCAGCACCACCAATCTTTCCACCAAATTCTGCAATTCGCGGACATTGCCCGGCCAGGAATAATTCTTCAAGATTTCGATCACTTCTCCGGTGAAACCTTTTACGCGCTTGCCGAATTCCCGGTTATAGATATTCAGAAAATGTTCCAGAAGAAGCGGTATGTCTTCCCGCCTTTCTTTTAACGCGGGGACGAAAATGGGAATAACGTTCAGCCTGAAAAAGAGGTCCTTGCGGAATTTTTCCTCATTGACGGCCTTTTTTAGATCTGAATTGGTGGCCGATATGATGCGCACATCCACCGGGATGGACTTTACCCCTCCCACCCGCTCAATCTCCTTCTCCTGCAAGACCCGCAACAGCTTTCCCTGCATGGCTTTAGGGAGTGAACCCACTTCATCCAAAAACAAGGTCCCCCCTTCCGCGATCTCGAACTTACCGAGTTTGCGTTCAAAGGCCCCGGTAAAGGCCCCTCTCTCATGGCCGAAAAGTTCCGATTCCAAAAGATTTTCCGGTATGGCAGCGCAGTTGACCGGCACAAAAAGCTTCTGCTCGCGCGGGCTCAAATTGTGTATGGCGCGGGCCACCAGCTCCTTGCCGGTCCCGGATTCCCCGTAGATCAGTACCGTGGAATCACTGCGGGCCACTTGGCTGATTAAAGAAAATATCTCTTTCATGATGCGACTGCGGCCCACGATCTTTTCAAATTGATACTTTTTCTCGATCTCTCCCCTTAAATATAGGTTTTCTTTCTCCAGGCGGTGTTTTTCCAGGACTTTTTCAATGATGCTGCTGATGGCCTTGATGTCAAAAGGCTTGGTGATATAATCATAAGCCCCCCTCTTCATGGCCTCCACCGCAAATCCCACGGTATTCATGGCCGTGATCATGATGACGTCCTGTGAGGGCTCCAAATCCTTGATTCGGGATAATACTTCCAACCCGTCCACTTCCGGCAGGCGGATATCCAGTAAGACCAGATCGGGGGCGGACTTCTTTACTGCACTTATGGCCTCTTTGCCGGTCTTGGCAAAGACCAGATTATATTTATCTTTAAGCAGCAGGCGCAGGGAATCGCGCAGCGAGGCTTCGTCATCCACGATCAAGATAGTAAATTTTTTATCTGACATGATTAAGCTGCCCTCTCACCGGCGGATTGGATGCCCAATTGCTTGCGGTATCCGGCTATGGTTCGCCGTTCAATCCTAACACCTTTTTGCCCCAAAAGCTCCTTTAATTGATCATCGGAGTAAGGGTGACGACGGTCTTCATCGGCCACCAGATCCAGGAGCAGGGCCTGGATGCCTGCCTGTGAAAATCCGGCCAATTCTCTCTGACAGAGAAATTTGACGGGTAAAAGACCGCGCGGAGTCTGGACGTATTTTTCAGCCACGGCGCGGGAGATGGTGGAGGGGTGCACTCCCAGCTTGGCGGCTAGGTCCTTCTGCCGCAAAGGCTTTAAATGCGCCGCTCCTTTTTCCAAATACTCCTGCTGGGTTTCAACCACGATCTGCATGACCTGCTCGGAGATCTTCCCGCGTTTCTTGAGGTTTTCTATAAATTCCTTAGCCTGATTCATTTTCTCCTTAATAAATTTCACCGTTTCAGCATCGGTCTTCTTATCCTTGAGCATTTTTTCGTACTCCGCTGATATTTTAAGCCGCGGGCCGTAGCGCTCTTCGAGATTGATAAATTTATATTCGCCTTTCCCCTTCTCCTCCACCACAAAAGAGGGCACCACATGCACCGGCGCCTCGCCAAAAGCCGAAGCCGGGTTGGGATTTAAGTTTTCCCGGATGAAATCAGCAATCTCGATTACCCCTTCTTCGCCGATCCCCATCGCTTCTGCTGCCGCCTTATATTTTTTCTGACCGATATCCTCCAGGTGCTGGGCGATGGCTTCTTCCAATATCTCTTCCAATTCAATATTGTCAAAGTTCTGTTCGCGCAATTGAATCAACAAGCATTCTTTAAGGTCCCGGGCTCCTACCCCCTCCGGCTCAAAACCCTGGATGACCTTTAAAACCTGCTCTACGGCTTTTTCCTCAACTTCCAGCTTCTCCATGATTTCAGCCTTAATCTGATCATAATCCCTTAAGTAGCCGGAGGCGTCCAAGCTTCCGATCAAATATTCCCCTATTTTTAAGGACTTATTATCAAGATTGACCAGCCGTAACTGTTCCAAAAGGTGGTCGGTTAAATTGCGCGTATTGTCCCTGACATTTTCCATGCCCGGATATTCTGAAAAATCCACCTGTTTGCGGACTTTTTTGTCGGAACCCAGATAGCGCAGATATTCGGCCAGGGCTTCCGGGCGCTCAACCTCCAGGGTGGGGTTTTCCTCCGCAACTTTCTCCACTTCGGCCACCAGGTCCGCGTAAGAAAGCTGGAGCAGGCGCATCATGGCCAGCATCTGCGGGCTCAAATGCAGATGCAAGGCCTGCTCGATATTTTGTTCAAAATGCTGACCCAATTCAGGCATAATTATATTCTCTCAATTTTTCAAACCGAGAGCAACCGGATAATTAGCTAAGCGCCCGAACGCCGCTCAAAATCAATTCCAGAAACACTTCGGGTTTTAAGCTGGCTCCTCCGATCAAACCCCCGTGGATATCTCTTTGGGTGACCAACTCCGCCACATTATCCGGCTTCATGCTGCCGCCATAGATTATGGGAACCACATTCTCGGCAGTATGAGAATGTTCCATTAAAATCCTCGCGATCTGCTCATGCACTTCCTGGGCCTGCTCGGGAGTGGCGGTCTTGCCCGTGCCGATCGCCCAGACCGGCTCATAAGCCACGATCATCTTGCCGATCTGTTCCGGAATGAATCCTTCCAATGCTCCGTTCATCTGATGTTCAATTATCTGGCGGGTTTTTCCGGCTTCCCTCTCTTCTAAGGTTTCCCCCACACAAACAATCGGGACCATGCCAACTTCTAGTGCCTTTCTGGTCATTCGATTAACCACTGCATCAACGGCAATCCTGAAAGGTCGAGGGCTTTTACCGGTCAACCCGCTAATTTCGACCAATCGAGTTTCATCCAGCACTGCTATGCTACTATAAATCCGATGCGGCTCCCGGGTCTCGGAATGACCGATCAGGGCGTATTGGGCGCCGACCAGAGGATCCTGGGCCATCTCAAAAGTGGTGGCCCCGGTATAAGCCCCCTCAGCGATCCAGGGATCCTGCACGGCCAGTTCTACTACACCTTCCAATCCCGCTTCCACCAGCGCCTTTCGCGCGATGGGCAGGCAGGCGGACGGCGGCGCGATCACGACTCTGGCGCCGGCCATTTCCAGATCATGGATATGGCCTCTTAGCCCTTCGGCAAACTTCACAAAAAACCCGGCAGTTTGTGAAGGCCGCACAACCGCTTTCCAGTTTCCCCCGAAGAATAACTTTTTTCCCGCAACTCTTTCCATATACATCTCCTCCTTATATAAAAAAAGCCGCATATTCTGCGGCTTCTGAACCTTGATGAATGTTTCGCGAGTCTCTCAATTCTTTATCGTGAGGTGTTTTTGAAAATTTCAGTTGAAAAAAAAATAGCGGGGGCAGGATTTTCCGCCAGAGGCGGATCCGCCTTCGGCGGAGAACCTAAAGAAAGTAGCGGGGGTGGGATTTGAACCCACGACCTCAAGGTTATGAGCCTTGCGAGCTACCGGGCTGCTCCACCCCGCGTCATTCGACTCACTTCGTTCGCTCATGACTGTCCCGAGCGAGCGAAGCGAGTCGAGGGACTCCACCCCGCGATGATTGTGCTATAATTATACCCCAAAAGGAGGTGAAAATCAAATGGCGGAAGAAAAGGAGATCGGAAAGGTACTGCATTATTTCGGGCATCTGTCCGTCGCCGCTTTAAAGATAACCAGCGGAAACTTGAAGGTTGGCGATACCATCCATATCAAGGGGCACACCACCGACTTTACCCAGACCATAGAAACCATTCAGATCGAGCATAATCAGGTGACCGAGGCCCAGCAGGGGGATGATATCGGCATCAAGGTCAAGGACCACGTGCGGGAGCACGATGTGGTGTATAAAGTTACCGGTTAGCTGAAATTTTTTATCCCAGTTGCACGATAATAAGGTATGAAGACCGGATCAACAAATGTCGGCAGCTGTGTGAGCTCTGTCGGATATAAATCCGAATATTCTCCCCGGCGCAAATGGGGTATTTTTAAATATCCACAGGTTGCCCGGCGACTCGTCTTAGCTACCCCCCCCGCCTTTCGCAGCTTAAATCAAAACGAAATCCTTCTAGCAGACCTCAATCGAGACCTAAGACAAGGGGAAATCAATGAGCAAATCCTTATGCGAGCTGGTTTTATTCCCCACTTTCACCATGGCGGAAGAGCCGACTGGGTCACTTTTAGCATCCATTTTTGGTATCCACCGGCAAGGGAACTGGGAGCCTTCAACCAAGCCATGGAAATCGTACATTCTCCGGCCAGAGGCGTGGGACGAAGAATTCTTTTTGGCATTTTAGGTATTGAAGCTTCCGGATATGAAGAGCTCTCAGAAGAAATGTACATGGCGCTTTTGGGAAGAGTCGGCCGTCTTTATGATCCCAATTTTGAAAGAGTAAGATTTTTAACCGTAACAGACAAACCCAACGATGAAATCATAGAAACTGCCAGAGGAGACCTGCGCCTTTCAATCTCCAGAATTCGTCTTCAGCAGGAACCCGCTCGTTTCATACCCAAACAAAAACATTTTAGCGCTTTCCCAGGTCAAAATTAGTTATTATCTGTGCCGGTCTTTGATAAGGGAACAACTCCCCCTGGAAGAGTAGCCTCATTAGCAATCTGATTCTGATTAATAATCGCCGGCACTGTCTTTTCGCCGCTGGATTCAGCAGCCGGGCCCGGCAAGGTTTGAATATGATCAGCTTCTATTTCAGACATAAATACTAGATAATAAGTAAATACGGCCTCATCCAAAGTAAGGTTATTTACCCATTCAACTGCCACCATATCTTCACCAGCACTCTCGGAATATAATCTTAAGCCTTGCGCAGTCATATATATTGTGTGCAGTTTATTCACCAGTGCAATATCCATATTTTGTGTTCTCATTTCCAAATATAAATCTGGAATATACCTCATAATACTCTCCAAAGACATTTCAATTCCAACCGTCCCGCATAAGGCCTCCACTTGATCCAACTCCCCGGCGCTGGCGGTTTCGATGGCCTCTTTGCTTCGCAGCAGCGCATCGATTTCAAAAAGAGGCGAATTTTCATAGCCGGGCTCACTATTTCTTAGTACCAACAAACCGTTTTTATTTCCCGAAATCTTATTCCAGGCCTCTTGCCCATAATAAGCCCTGGCGCTCAATTCGACAAAATATTCGAAATTGACAGCGCTGGGATTCTGTACGAGCTGAATGTATGAATTTACTAAATCCATTTCAGTAACTCCTGACTTTTTTATGCCAACATCTGTAATTGAGGCCTCCGGAAATGCGGGATCAGTTCCATTATTAATAATGATCTTCCCATTATGTTCTTCAATTACCTCTAATCTAGGCCCTTCAGTAAGTATTAATCCCATATTCATTGTATTTAAATCAATTAAAAATTCAGGCAACTCGGGATCGGCTATTAAATTCTTTACCTCAGCAGCCTTTTGCAAATTATATTGACGCGCCGATTCCAGCAAAACCTGGCGGGCAGCTTCAGAAAGAGAAGGATCCTTGATGCGAATAGATTCGATTAATCCTCCAAAAGTCATACGAAAAGAGACATTGCTGTATCCATTTATACATTTAATGATACTTCCTTCCGGCTGAACTAATATATTAATTCCAGCATAGCCAGCATTCGGGTTTGCGGGATCCCAAGCATTTCCGTTAAAAGATTCTTTACCCATGAAATTTTGAAATTCCTTGCTTTTAATAAATGCTATATTAGTGTCTATAATAGATTTGGCGGAGGCCGATTCGACAGAACCATGTGAGGATCCGCTTAAGATCAATTCCGGCCCAAAAACCGAACCAGCCGCAGTCAAGCCCAAATATGCAGGTATGGTTGTAATAGCAGAGAGGCCTACATTTGACCAGGTCCAAACCGAACCAGGATTACCTTCTAAGCCATGAGATGAAAACCATTGCAGACCCTCCCAAGCGGTTTGCTCACCCAATCCGAACCCTACCATTCCTAAATACATCAAAGGATGCCTCACTAAAGGAGAGGATATAACCGAAGATAATACTGGATAAGCTTCTTGAGTGGCACCTGCTAAAGCTTGTAATCCGGATCCCAATCCATGGAAAAATCCCACCATGGCGATATTCTTGCCCCAACTCCACCCCACTTCCTGAGTAATATCTTCCGCAGTTTCACCCTCAAAAGGCATTTCTCCAGTGGCCAAGGACATTCCCAAAGCCGGTACGGCTTCTGTCCCCAAGGCAAATATTCCGCCCATGATTTCCAGCTGGCCCAAAAAGCCCAAGAAGGCCGATCCGGTATATCCCTCGGCAAAGACCGCCGCCGCCCCGGCTCCCGCCACACCCGCGATAGCCGCTAGGGCGCTGCCGACAATTATCGAATAAGTAAATTTGGTAATTACACCGGCCAGAATGTCATTGTTTGCGCCTTGGATGGCAGGATGATTTTTTACCTTGTTAGTGGCGGCCTTGTAATCTTGAACGGATACCTCTCCTGAAATTATTTTCCCGCGCAACTTTTTCAAATAATCGATCAGATGGGTTAAACTATCACAACTCTCCGGAGTTTGGGTATTTTGGTTGAAATTGTAAGGAGTAGTTCCTCCTTGTGCATTGCCCAATCCAATCCCCGCATAGGAGGGATTCCAGGAGGCCACCTGGGCATACCAGGCAGTGGCATTTTCATCCACGGAATCCCTAAGACCTTCTAAATATTCAATGAGATTATCTATTTCAGAAACCATCTGGTCTTCTAGAAATCCTTGGATCCTATGTAAAACCGGAGGTAATTTGGACCTCAGCTGGTTCAGCGCAGAAGCCAGTTTATCAGCGTCAATTGGACCTAACTCTCCCTCTTTATATTCTCTCAATATTTCAAATAAAGGTTCCAAGGATTGTCTTTCACTTTCAGTAACCATCTCCCAAAGCCCAGGATTGTCATATAATCTAAGCGCCTGACGGGCATCCCCCTGCAATTGTAAGACACCTTGAAACTGCGCTTCTGCCTGCAATTGCTCAAGAAGGTTTCTTGCTTGTATTAGATACTTTTTGTACAACTTGAGGTGATCCTGAATATCCAATTGGCCTTGCTGCAGGTCTTTTATTAACAATTTTAATTGCTTTAGGGCCCTTTTATAAAACGCGCGGACCTCGGTCGGGAGATGGGGATTGGCGGCCAAGTAGGCCCTGATCCTATCAATTTCCTGCTGAGCATTCCCAATAAATTCGTCTACTCCTGCGCTAGTGGGACTTTCTTCCGGAGCTTCTTCCAAAGCGGCAGCCGAATCTGAAGTTGGAGCAACAGCGTGATCACCAATATCAACCGTATCTTCATAAGGATTGGGGGGTAAAGGGATATCTCCCACTTGAGGTGCCTGCGGTTGGGCAGAGGTCACCTTATTGGTGGTATGATGCGTGCTTATACTACCGACATCAAATGGATCGCCTGACAATTCGTTCCTCCTTGGGAATCTTATAAAAAAGCGTGCCATCCTAGCGCACGCCCTTTATGCAGATGGTTATCGGTCTTTCTACTATACTAATCGGATTTTGAGAGCAAAAAGATGCATTAAAAAGTGAAATTTTTGGCGGAAAGAGGCGATATATATATGACTGGGCTAGTCGTGACGTGCTTTTAGGAACTCACCACAATGAACCTCTGAGCTAGACGCTGGCCCAGTTTTTATATTATAGCAGAGTTGCCCCCTCTTTTCAAGTGCGGTATAATGACCCCATGCAGATTTTTCTTACTGTTTTAGCTGGATATTTTATTGGCTCCATCCCCTTTGGCGTGATAGTAAGCCGGCTCTTTAATATCGATATTACTAAATACGGCTCCGGCAACATCGGGGCTACTAACGTCCTAAGAACCCTGGGGGTGGTCCCCGGGATTATTGTGCTGACTTTGGACCTGCTTAAAGGCACCCTGGCTGCTTATATTGGCATTTTGGCGCTTAAAGACCCGCTCCTGATAGTTATAACCGGTCTAGCCGCCATTCTGGGACACATGTTTTCCGTCTTCATCGGCTTTAAGGGCGGCAAGGGCGCCGCCATCGGATTAGGGGTTCTCCTGGCCATAGCCCCGGAGATATTTCTGGCGGCAGCACTCCTGGTCATAATAATAATCGTCTTGACCCGTTATGTCTCCCTGGCCTCAATCTTCGGTCCCTGGTTGGTGGCAGCCCTCATGTATTTTCTTAACAAACCCCTCCCCTATCTTTGGGCTACCATTTTAGTGGCAATTTTGATGGTCATTAAACATATCCCCAATATTAAAAGACTGTTGGCCGGGACCGAAAGAAAAGTGGGAGAATCTGAAAATGTCTAAAGTTGCGGTACTGGGGGCGGGGGCCTGGGGTACCACGCTATCCATCCTTTTGGCTGAAAATAAGCATGAGGTTACACTTTGGTCTTATGAAAGCGAGATCGTCCCTCAGATGCGGGAATTCAGGGAGAATAAAAAGTATCTTTCCGGCTTCCAGCTCCTCCCGGTCATTTACATCACCGATAAACTTGAGGAAGCATTGAAAAATGCCGAACTGGTCATTTTTGCCATTCCCGCTCAGTTCTTGCGAGATGTCGCCCATAAATCAGTCCCCTGCATAAATCCTCAGGCTTTAATCCTTTCGG
>Ga0315293_10003187_pt1 | contig 15803 bp, 10 predicted proteins | sample YL17G13_20_MG_FD_203071 | JGI IMG/M metagenome (GOLD analysis project Ga0315293, IMG submission 203071) | Sediment microbial communities from Yellowstone Lake, YNP, Wyoming, USA - YL17G13_20 | ecosystem: Environmental > Aquatic > Freshwater > Lake > Sediment | place: USA: Wyoming | collected...
CATTGACCACACAGAACATGCCTGGATAGCTGATGTAATCGCTTGTTTGCGTATACGTTCTGTTCCATACAGCCCTTTCTATTTGCGAGTTGCACAATCCATCATAGCATCCACGTGGAGCTCCTCCAAAATCGACAAAATCCTGGACAGTGTAGCCGCTTCGCGCCTTGCATCTTGCCCAGATTGCATACGTATTATTCACAAGCATGTACCGCTCGAAATAACCATCTCCATCAGTATCAGTGCTTCGCCACACCTGGCCATCTGCACAGTACGGACCATACCACACTTCGGCTATGTAAGTGCTGTACGGCGTCTGGGTCACATTGGTGTCCCAGTCATAGCACTCCTTGCCAGGGCAGTAATTTTCATCCATCGTGCCGTCACAGTCATTGTCCTTGCCGTCGTGCGGACAGCCCTCGCCTATCGGGCCCACCCCACCTACGCAGTCGCCCCACTGGCCAACCAGGCAGATCTGCGTGCCATTTCTGCACTCGCCCACATTGCTCCCGCACGAGCGCTTCTGGCCAGGCACGCAGTTGCAGTTTTCATTTATGACACCATTGCAGTTGTCATCCACGCTGTTATCGCATCGTTCAGCCGCGCCGGGATTCACGCTTGCGTTGTTGTCGTTGCAGTCGGTGCCACCACAATTGTAGTCCTTATACCCATCTCTATCCAAATCACCGCATTTATCTACATTGTGATTTGCAAAAATAATGCTAACATTACGTTTATGATCAAATCTCTTGGTTAAATTGTCATAAAAGAAACTTACATTCTCTGACCTGTCAAACTCTAAGGTTTTTGACATATAATTCAGCCATTCTTTGTGTTCGCCTATATCGTCCCACAAATCATATAGAATTCCACCAAAAGTCCATTCATCCTTCTCACAATCTGAAGTTGCGGGATTGTTATCAAGATCGAATGCACCATCTCTTTCACCCCAATGATAAAGATTATCTTTATTAATTACAGTTGGGACATACCTAGCCCAACCTTCTCCGAGGGCATCAGCACTGTTCGGATTCCGAGGAACGCAGCCAGCATGATTAAATACAGGATCCCACGTATATGGCCATCTACCACCATACATACCATACATCAGAGAATGGGCGTATTCATGAATAATACTGTCTGTGTTGTTATTTGCCAAATATCTATTGTTCCATTCGTTATAATCGATTTCATATCCATTAGAAAATCTTGTACCTGGTGACGTCTGATCGCCATAATCTATGTATGCATCGATCTTACCATGTTTGTAGCCAACTACATCGCGAAAATATCCAAATGTCTTGAATATATCATAATAGACGTGTGCTGCATCATCATTTAATCCGTCGCTGCCTAATTGCGGTGCATCCATTAAAATTATGCCAGTGGTTTGCCCACTTGAGAGATGGAAATTTCTTGATTGATAGTAAGGTATGTTCCAACCAATCGGAACATTGTCGTCATGTATCGCTAAAATTTCAGTCCCATTCTCATCGTAACCATCTCCGCCATCATGTCCAATAAAAACCACGCGTATGAAAACATCCTTTCCGCTTCCAACATAAACTGTTCCAAAATCGAAATAACCAGAGTCATCAATAGAATGCCATATGTTGTTTTTATCAACGTAGTTCGAGTTCCCAAGACCATAATCGTCTTTTGTCCTATCCACGGAATAGATTGTCTCAAGTTTGGTATCTATTACACCATCTTCCCAAAGCTCTACCTGGACTCCACGCAGCATATACCTATTGCCATCGCTATAATTGTTGTAAGTGATGGCAATCCCTCTGACCCAAGCATAATTCGCTGGGATGGACAAAATTTCTGTCTCACTAACAGATGAATCCTTCGTGGCAAATTTGATATCAGATTTAATGGTATTGCTGTATATAAGCGAACTTTCATTCGACTGGTCTGAAAATGGTCTTTCGTTTGCGATAGGCAACTGATTCGTGTCTGGTGTGAATGCAGAACCACGAAATTTTTCTGGAATATATTCGGAGATGGATATATCACTATAAGCTGCTACTATAAATGGAGAGAGAAATAGGAAAAACATAAGGCTGAAGACTATTTTTTTATTAACCACCGATTCACCCCACCATTAGATTCAACTTCGCGTAACTGTTTGACCCCCTGATGTAGAAGTGTCACCTAAAAATCCCATGCCCCTGATGTCGTCTATCGTATCATTCACGTAGATGAGGACTTCATATTTAGAACTGAATCCATTATCTAAATTAATGACATAAGCTGACACTATCCATCTGCCTCTTTTACTCGTTTTGACATTAATTGTCAGTGTCTTGGATATGTCATTTCCGATCCATTCTCTCTCTCCGCCGACAAATTCGATACCATCGGGTAGAGATACATTCATTAACATTCTGCCTGTTACATTTCGCATGTACTTTGTTGCTGTAAAGACAATTTCTGTTTCCTGCCCGGTTATCAGCCCATATTTATTGGTCGATGGGTCGCGATCCTCTAAAACTGTATTGTTAAGAGTAAAGTATCCTTCAATAAAATAACGCTCTTTTGTTATCCCATCCGGATCAATAACCTGTCCCACGCACCCGGATGCAACTGCTGTGACAATTAAAAGCAGAGAGATAACTATCCAATTAAATGTGGTCCTCATGTAAAAACTTGACTCGCAGTGTTTTTAAAACAACCGCTTTGTTGTGGGCATCGTCCAAACAAAAGAATTTTTTCGCAAGCCTTATAATGAGTTGTGTAACAACTCATAAGGGAAATGATTAAACGTGAAGAGAAACCGTAGGTGTCATCTTCCGTTACCCAAACAGCGCAAACGCCGTATATCCTATGACAGCCAAGCCAAAGGAATGCTTCAGCCCGGCAACAACCGTGCCCTCAGCCATCTTGCCGATGCCGATGCCCGCGAATATGCCCTGTATCACGATGAGGTTTCTGAACAGCTCTGTGTAAAACGCCGGGCTCGTGCTGCTTCCCTGAAGTCCCATGCCCTCTACCGCGAAGGCAGGTATCAGGAATTTCGACATACCTATCATCACGCCCAGAAACAGTATGAAGATGAAGTATCCGGTAACCATCTGGCTGTATATCCTGGCAGAGCGCTCCTTCTTTATGCGCTCCATCTCCTGCACCGAGCCGACCACTGCCTCCAGCACGGTATTGACAGTACCGCCTGACCTGTGCGCCTCTATAATAGTCTTCACAGCCCGCTTCATCACAGGCGAGCCTGATTTTTTTGCAAAGTCATCCAAGCACTTCTCAAAGCTTATGCCCCACTCGATTTTAGCAGACATCTCCTTGACATAGGGAGAGAGTGCGCCGTAATCATTGGTGCTGGTATTTCTTATTGCCTGCGGAAGCGTCATCCCGGCATTCAGGTTCTCAGTCACGTCAGACAGAAATATCGGGAACATCACCTCTATTTTCTTCGCCTTTGAATACGAGTCATACCTGAACAGTATGGGGACCGTGAGCGCAACGCCGGCAGCTATGATATTGAGTATGCCGAAAACCTCCGGCTCGCCGCTGAAGTACATGAAATTGAAATATACGATAATCAGCCCCATGCCTAATGATATAGCTGTCATAATCTTCCAGTTCATCTGGAACTTCGTTTTTTTGTGTTGTTGGCGTTTTCTCATGTATCACACCGCGGGCTGGGTGAAGTGTATGAACATCACGAACAGTACGTTAAGTAACGGTATGAGAATGTATATGCCAAGATTCATGGCCATGGGAATGGACATGCCCATCATCTGGCCGCCTATGAGAGCCATTACAGAAAGTATGGATATGAAAAACAGGGGCGCGGCTATCAGCACAGCTGTGTAAAAGTCAGCATAGGTAGAGAGCGTGGTGATGTATTTTTCCCTCTTCAGCCTGTAGTCCGCCAGCGCCTCGCGCGCAGCATTGTGCAGGTAGCGCCTCAGGTCGCCGCCTGTTGAGATGGTGGCAACAATGCCCTGCAGCAGCTGCTTGAATTCCAATGAGGGCGTCCGGTTAGCAACCTCTCTGATAGCAGCCGTGACATCCATCCCGAAGACCTCGACGTTGCGCACAATCCTGTTCGCCTCGGTCGCGACCTCCCCGTATTCGCGCACATCAGTGAGCAACTTGAACATCACGTGCGGCGGCACGCCCGAAGCAACAATGGCAGACATGTGGTTTATTGCAAAAGGCATGTTCGACTCGATGCTTCTTTTTTTCGATGTCAGTATCTGGAACGGGTAGGAATAGAACGCTGTGAACACCACGAACGCGGCAAGCGCTGATATTATCAGGCTGCCTATCAAAGAAAACCACAGGGGGAAGCCAAAAATCACGAGCCCTATCGTGAGGTAGATGAAAACCAGCACGAAAGAAAGCGCGGAATAAAACAGCATCTTGCCGACATAGCTCTCGAAAACAATGTTCAGGCTGGATTGCGTGAGCTCCTCTTTCAGCGACGCAAACCGCTCTGGAAAATATTTCATCCCAATCCTTGAAAAAAACAGTATGGCTCTCCTGTAAGGCTTGGTCTTGCCCCTGGACACCTTTGTATTTTTCTTGGCCTTCTTTGCACCCATTGCCTCACCGTTTTAGAATCAATCTTCGCTTTCTTCTTCACTGCCTTCGCTCGCAAGCTCTTCCTGTGGCGGCAACCCTACCTCAACTATGCCGAAATGCCTTCTTCTGTGCCTTTTTCCCATCGCCTTCAGAACCTTTTCCTTGTCACGGTAGTAAAGCACAATATATTTTGCGACCTCTTTCCAGTCCTTCAAATCATAAGTCATGAGCCACTCGATGACGTCGCGCCGCGTCTCTATCTCTGCAATAATTTTTTCCATTGGGATGCCCTTCTCCTGAGATATTTTGTTGAGCAGGTGTGACGCACCCCTGTATTCAAATTCGTCACTGACAATGTTCCACTCAAAAACCTTAGTGGTCTGGGCCCTTCCTGATTCCGGGTCAACCCTCTCCATCTCAATAATCTCTTTCACGCGGCGCGCGGCCTTGCCCTTCTCGCGCGCGTGCGTCATCAGAATTATCAAATCCAGAGTCTCCATCAGGCTTGGCGGAAGAGATATCGGCCTTGTCTGCAACCGCTTGAGCAGATCATCCACGCTGCCAGCGTGCATCGTTGATATGCATGTGTGGCCGGATGCCATTCCCTGAAACATCACGCTGGCTTCCTCGCCTCTGACCTCACCCACAATAAGGTAATCGGGATTCTGCCTGAACGACTCTTTCAGCAAATCGAACATCGAGACCTCGCCCACCTTGGTCCCGGTGAACCCCATCCTGCTCACGCCAGGCACCCAGTTTTCATGTGGCAGATTCAGCTCACGTGTGTCTTCTATGCTCACGATCTTTGCTTCAGGCACGATGAAAAGCGATATCGAATTGAGCAGCGATGTCTTGCCTGTAGCAGTACCGCCCGCTATCAGCACGTTCGCGCCGTTCTCTATCACAAACCACAGGTATGCCAGCATCTCAGGGCTTGCTGTGCCCAGCCTCACCATGTCAACAGGCGAGTAAGGCCGCTCAGGAAACTTCCTTATCGAAAACGTCGGGCCTTTTGTAGTAACATCATCTGCAAGCGATGCCTGCACACGGGTGCCGTCATGGAGCGACCCGTCCAGCAGCGGCTCTGCGTAACTTATATAGCGGTCGCAGCGCTCCGCCATCTTTATCACGAGCTCGCGCAGCTTCTTCTCGTCGCTAAAAATAATGTTCGTCCTCAGAGAACCAAGCTTCTGGTGAACAACATAGAGGGGGATTCCCGTTCCGTCGCAAGAGATGTCTTCTATGTAAAGGTCGCGGAGAAGCGGTTCTATCTCGTTCAATCCGATAAAATCCCGGTAGATGTAGTACATGAGCTTCAGGTATTGGTCATCAGCCAGCTCAAACCCATACTCACTAAGCAGGTATTGTACACGCTCCTCCAGGAAAGCAATCATGTTCTTCTCTTCCTTCATGCTTCCCATTCCTATGTCGATTACCTGTATAAGGCCTTCCCTGATCTTGTTGATAATGAATCCCTCTTCCTCACTGAGTTTTGGCTCGACCACATGATACTCCATTGCCTCCTCCCTTTCATTGTAACGGATGTTTGCGTAGGAATACGGTTTTATGAGCGGGTATATCATATTCCTTGCGCCAGTAGGAATGGACACGAACTTTCTTGACGGGATTACAAAAAACTTCGGGTATTCGTCCATGGAAGTGCTCTGTCGCTTCGACCACAGCATCCTGCCAGCGCGGCTCTGAGGCATGCTCTCTTCGACAGCCTTTGGTCGCAATTTCCTGTACAGCAGGCCTCTGAGATGCAGCGAGAATTTTTTTGGATGCAGTTTCCTCATCGGCCTGAAAAAGGATGGCCTTTCTGGTTCTGGTTCCACGTGAATATTCTTTTCTTCTTTTTCTTCTGCACCTTCGGCTTTGTGATGCTTGCGATGAGCGTGATGAATATGATGAATGTGGTGTTTCTTCACTGCTTTGTCCGTAGCCTTTTCGTGGGTTTCATGGTGGGTTCTGTGAAAAACCCTGTGAATTCTGTGCGTTACGTGCTCTTTTTCAGCATGTTTCGGTGAGTCATGTTTTTCTGTTTCGTGTTTTTTTGTCTCCTGTTTTTCTGTTTCGTGCCTTGGTTTTTTTCCCTTGACGTGAGACAGAACCTCTTCTGTGAAATCGCTTGGCTCTTTTAATCGCTGCTTATGCTTCTGCAGAAGCACGCTCGCGCGCGAATGCTGTTTACCCTTTTCCTTATTTTTATCTTCTTCTATCTTCTTTTTCATCAATTAGCACCCGACTGACTGGCAAACCCACATTACGGAGAAAACAATGGCAGCAACTATGAGGAAAAAAATGCCTAGCCATACCATGCGCCGCGCATTTTTCTGCTCCGTCAGTAGCTCCTTTCTAATCTTCTCGCGCTCTGCTTTGGACCGCCTTACTTTCTTTCCGTCGATAAAATCACCCTAGTGTTGCGGCTGGCCTGGCCTTGGGCCTGACCTCGACTTGCGCGACCTTCCAATCTTTACGATTCCGCGAAAGCGTGCGCACGCCGGACATACGTACATCTTTCTCTCGAACGTGGATACCATCCTCGGGTCTATCTGCTTCCTCAGTACAGGATCGGTTATTCGGAAGCCCTTGAATGTCACGAAAGTCTTCCAGCGCGGCACGGATTTGCCGCAGTAGTCGCAGTTCACAGTGGACTCATGCCCCTTGGACTTTGTATGATGATACCCCCGCCTATATGGTGCTGGCATGTTTATCACGTCTCCTATTCATAGTTTTATAGTGCTTTCTTTGTATATAAAATTTTATTGCTTAAAACCAAGCAACCGTGCAAAGAAGCTAGAAGCTCTTCTTCGTCAACTCTCTTAAAACAAACACTGCCACAAAGGCGACCACTATCACCCCGATTATCACAGGGATGATTATCCATGCATATTTGCCAAAATAATCCGCTAAGATATCCAATGGCTGCTGTGCTGGTACTGGATTTTCTGAGACATCGATGTTCGCAGCAGCGCTGGAGTAACCAGTCTTTTCAGCCACTATATCTATCTTTCCTGTAACACCAGTGAAAGAAGCCTTGCCATCTGAGTCCGTGGCCGCTCTCTGGCCATTGTAAGAAACATCCACGCCCTGCACAGGCTCGCCTGCTTCTGTGGTTACCGTAACATTGAAAGACTGCCCGTCTGCCAGAGATTCAGGTACATCTATCACCAAACCAGGCCCGCAGTCAGGTATTCGTGTATGCGAGCATACGCCATTGCTGCATTTGTCACTTGTGCATGAATCGTTATCGTTGCAATTCACGCCGCAGCACGTATCAACCTTTGAGCACGTCCCCCACGCTCCATTGTCGCATGTCTGCCTGCCTGGACAGCCACTGGCCGTGCAATCCTTTACCATTCCATTGGTACAGTTACATTTTGCATCAATTTTGGTGCACACCCTCCATATTCCATTATAGCAAGTCTGCCCGCCAGCACAGCCATCAGTTGTACAATCCTGAATCATTCCATTTGCGCAACTGCAGGTGGCGTTGATTTTGATGCATGGCGACCATGTTTCATTGTCGCATGTCTGCCTGCCTGCACAGCCATCAGTTGTACAGTTATTTATTGTCCCATTAACACAGCTTGGGCAAGGACCGCAATCGTCTGGGCATGTGGTGCAGTTCTCTCCCGCTGAACATGCACCATCTCCGCAGTACATAACCACGCAACTCCTTTGCATACATTTCCCAGTTGAACAGTCGCTGTCATCAAAACACTCCACTCTGGGACCTACCCCCGTCATATCAATCTGCACGAAACCAAGACCTAATGCTGGTGAATTTTCCTGGAGCCTAAAGTTGTTGCTAGCGTAATCCACGAAAAGCGGGTCTGCAACCACAGAGTGTACTTCAAACCCGAAGGTATTTTTCCACCACTGAAAATTCCATGCTGGGTCCACCGTTGCGTTGAAAACAACGTTATAATCGGACTGGTTTATAGATGAGTTAACTGGATTGACCATCGTGACATAAGAAGCGATTGGGCTTGCGCTATAAATTATGTTTCTTGTAAATTTATTCTCAGATGGGAAAACGCCCGGGACTGTAAAATATCTGTTGGGTGCATTGAAACGCAACGCGGTTTCCCTGCCATCAATAAAAATATTGTTAGTGATAGTATTGTTATAATTCGAGTTTAGATGCAAACCACCCGTCTGCGTTCTGTAAACGGTGTTGTTCGCGACTGTAATTTCATTGCTGCCCTCATCCAGGTAGATTCCTTGCAGTGATCTGTTGAATAGGTGAAACGGAGTGGCAGTAATGTCATGTATTTTGTTGTTCCTCAGAATGGTTCCTGGCTGCCGGCCAAGTGTATAAATTGCCGCACCATCATTAAGCTCCTTCATCACATCATGAATTTCATTATACTCAATGGTATTGTTTTTTGCGGCCGAATCCCCGAGATTCCATTGCCATCCGACAGAGATGCCGGTGTACCCGGAATCGTATATCAGGTTATGGAAAATTTCGTTGCTGCCGCATGTTAGAATCCAGATGCAGACACTATCCTTGTAAACCTGTCCTATGTCATGAATCCTGTTGTCGGAAATGATATTTCTTCCTATGGAATCATAATCAACTCTTATTCCACCAGCGCCGGTGTCAAAAAATTCGCTTCTAGTGATTGACATGAACTCGGAGCCATTGTTTTCTATGCCGTATCCCCCTGTATGAGAGACTGTATCATTCGAAAATACCATGTGGTTTGATCCGGCAACGTTGATTGCCGGTGGGGTCGTGAGGAGGCTTGCGGCCTGCGACCCAGGATAACCACTGGCTGGAAGTTCCCAGTCAGTATCAGACAGGACCATCCCGTCTATTGTCAGGTAGGAGGCGCCCCGAATATCAATTAACTGCTTTAATGTTGGTGCTATAATATATGAACTGGAAATGTTTTCATTGCTCAGGGGCCAGTAATAAAGATTGCCGGTATGCTTGTCGAGATACCACTCGCCAGGGCTGTCCAGCCCCTCAAATACATTTTCGAGATAGTACCTTCCGCCTCCCCCGTAGTCCCAGTTATAGCCAACGGGGAGCTGCCCCTGAAAATAAACCTTATTTCCAGCTACATGAGAAATTCTGAATCTTGACTGTTCAAATCTCCTGTAAGAAACCACTTCAACATCATTCAGATTCATCCAGTTAGCCTGGATGTCATTTCCACTGAAATTGAATGCGTCGTACTTGGTGGAGCTGTCCACGGCAGCGATCAGATAGTATCCTGAATTTGGGCTTCTAGCCCGCGTTGCTCGCCTGTCGCTTACGAACAGTGAATTAAAAGACCATCTTCCCTGTTCTACATCGACTATGTGAATATAGTAGATGTTGCTGTTGTATCTTGTCCAGTTCCCGACTATTCTCTTACCACCGCTCAGCACCACTCTTTCTCCATGCTCAGCCTTGTATGTAATAGGATACTGCGTTGTTCCCGAATCTTCTGACGTGAGGTCAAATGTGTCATTTATGTAATAGGTTCCTGGTCCTATCATAACATTTACTGACCTGTTAAAACTTCCAGACTGCTTCAGTGCTCTGATTTCATTCCTCGCCCTCTCAAGCGTGGCGAACGGCATGTTTGCCGTGCCTGACCATGAGTCGTTTCCGTTGGTTGAAACATAAAAAGTGTATTCAGCCGCATCAGCTGATACAGGATGGCTGAGCTGAATCAGAAGAACAATCATAGAAAATATTATCAAACCCACCAGAAATTTCGCATTGACATTCGGTTCCATAGCTTACTATTCTTCTCATCTTTATAAATTCTTTTCAATAAAATTATAGTCGTGTGAGATGTTTTCCTATGGCAACTGATATCGCTAAAATAATAGAGTCCATGCTTGCTGAGAAAGGCCCGCTTGTGCTTAGAGAGATGGAAAGCGTGCTGCCCAGGGATGGCATTCCAAATCTGTATGATGCCATCTGGTATCACCTTGAAACAGGCGGAAAAAGGTTACGGCCAGTGCTTGCAATAGTGACCTGCGAGGCGCTGGGCTGTGATTCAAAAAAAATCCTTCCATTTGCAGCCGCCTGCGAATTGCTCCATAACTGGCTTCTTGTGCATGATGATGTTGAAGACGGCGACACGGTCAGAAGGGACAAGCCAGCTGTCTGGGTTAAATACGGTCTTGGCCACGGCGTGAATATAGGCGACATGATGGCGCAGAAGGTATTCGAGCTCATTCTGAACTCGCAGAAAAAAGGCGTGGATGAAAAAACCGTGTTCCGCCTGGTTAAAGTGATGACGAACACGGCTGTGCGAACCTCAGAGGGCCAAGCAATGGACATGAACATGCGTAAGAGCGACAGCCCGACAGAGAAAGAGTATATGGAAATGGTCACGCTCAAGACAGGGTACTATTTCACTGTTCCTATGGTCGGCGGCGCGATTGTCGCGAAAGCAGGCGACGACGTAGTAAAAAAAATAATCGATTTCGGCCGGCTGGTAGGCCCTGCATTCCAGATATCAGACGATTTGCTGGATTTAACAGAAGGCAAGGGCCGTGGCGAGATCGGTGCAGACATAAAAGAAGGCAAGCGCAGCATTCTGGTCGTGCATGCAGCTGCGAAAGCAGGCGCAGCTGAAAAGAAGAAGCTGTTCGAGATACTGAACAAACCGAGAGAAAAAACCACGAAAGAAGATGTGCTCTGGGTGAAGAGGTTATTCGAGAAGCATCAGTCAATAAAATATGCCAGACAGAAAGCCGACGAGCTTGTAAAAAAATCCCGCGCAATCACAAAGACCCTCAAGCCAGAGCTAAGAGAAATTCTCGACTACTTCGCCGATTACGTCATAAAGAGGAAAAAATGATGTTTGAGCTGAAAGGGTTGTTTAGAAAGGTGATTGTTTTCAATCACCTCTTAAATGTTTCTGTTCGGGTAGTGATGCAATGGTCTTAAATATTTTTTAGACAACTATTAGAAGAATTGTTTTTCAGGTAATCGACAATGACAGTGACCTACGCAGTGGGGTTTGGGAACCGGGGCTTTTTCCCGCCGAAGTATATGCGAGAAGCAAGGCAGGAAATTCCAGACACGCTGAGGTCACTGGGCTACGATGTCCTGCTCATGCCTGAAAACTTCACACAATATGGCGCTGTCGGGACCAGAGAAGAAGGAGATTTGTTCGCGCAATTTCTAGGGGATAATGTGGGAAAACATGACGGAATTATCTGGACCCATCCTAACTTTGGCGATGAGGTAGGAATGAAGCGGGCTCTCGCAGATGCTGGCAAAAGAGGAGAAAAAATACTATTGCATGCTTACCCAGACACGCTGGACAAAATGGGCCCTGAAGAGAGAAGGGATGCTTTCTGCGGAATCGTATCAACCATGGATGTCCTCTACCAAATGGGCATCCCATTCGTCAAATTAAAACCGCATGTGGTGTCGCCGTCAAGCCCCCGCTTTGCAGACAACCTAGCGCTATTTACTGACATCTGCCAAGGGAAGACAAATGACCCTTATGTTCCTATAGCACCTGAACCCACGACAGGAGGAGGGAATTTTCTTGATGGGATGGTTGTTTTGGCACTTGGCGCAAGAACCACTCCTTTTTATACAACAAGATTTGGTGAGCTTGATGCTCAGCGTAATGGAATCACGGTCGAGACCGCTGACCTCTCGCTTGTCTTTGATAAAATGAAGAAGATAAGCAGGGATGATAGGAGATACAAAGACAAGGCGGTAGAACTAGCTGCTTATACTGATTGGAGCAGAGTTCCGGAGCGAGCTTTTGACCAGCAGGTTCGATTTGCCATGGTCATGGACGATTATATTAAAGAATACAACCCAGACGCCATTGGCGTGAGATGCTGGACCGAATTTCAAGAACTTAAAGGAATCTCTCCTTGCGCAACCATAAGCTACCTGAACCACAAGAAAATCCCGACTGCATGCGAGGTCGATATTGGAAATGCAATAGCAATGGCAGCGATGAGAAGAATTTCAGGCGATGTGGTTACATGCCAGGATTGGAACAACAATTATAATGAAGGGCCGACGTATGATGATAAATTCATGTTCATGCACTGCGGGCCTCATGATACTGCATGGCTAAAACCTGGCCACTATGTAGACACACACGGAATTCTTGACCACAGTTTCGGCAAGGGCAGAGGATATGGTTGCATCCAAGGAAGATTTGAATCAGCGCCGATGACCTTTGCAAGCTGTGCTTCTGAAAATGGCAGACTTAAATTCTATGTTGGTTCAGGGAATGTGACCGATGACTCAGTGCCTCATAACTACTTTGGGGGCGCCGGTGTCGCGGAGATAAAGGGGTTGCAAGACGTGATGTTGCATGTGGGACATGGCGGATACAAGCATCACTTCTCCTTGGGTAGAGGAGACGTTGCAGGAGAGATGATTGACAAGCTTCGGCAACACCCAGGATTTGAAGTGACTGACATGAGAAAGGCAGCAGACCGATAATTCGTTCTAAGCATCTCATTTATATTTTTTAGATAACTAGATTCTTTGTGGTTCTTATGCTGACGAAAGACATTTCTCTGCCAAAAAAGTTTCTCGATGCTCTGGGTGTTGAAAAACTCAACCCTCCCCAGGTAGCTGCCCTGGAGAGCGGCCTGCTGAATGGCAAGAGCCTTGTGATTGCAGCACCGACAGCCTCGGGCAAGACGCTGATAGCAGAGCTAGCAATCATAAAAAATTTTATCAATGCCGGAAAAACGCTTTACATCGTCCCGCTCAGGGCGCTGGCAAGCGAAAAATACCACGAATTCAAGGAAAAATACCAGAAACTGGGAATGAAAATCGCCCTGAGCATCGGCGACCTGGACAACAGTGATGACTGGCTTGGCAATTATGACCTGATGGTCATCAGCAACGAGAAGGCAGATTCGCTGCTGAGGCACGGCGTGAAATGGCTCTCAGATATCACGCTGATTGTAACAGACGAGATTCACATGCTCAATGACCCCTCTCGCGGTCCTACGCTGGAGATAGTTATCACGCGGCTTAGAACGCTCACCAATTCCCAGATACTCGCATTGTCGGCTACTATATCAAACGCTGAAGAGATCGCTGATTGGCTGTCTGCTGAACTGGTGCAGAGCAGCTACAGACCGATAAAGCTGCACCATGGCGTGTGCTATCCTGAGTTCACCGAGGATGACGAACTGAAATATACCATCGACTTCATTGAAAAAAGGAATGAAATAATGAAAGGCAACGGTGATTGCGAGACCGTGCTCACCGAGCATACGTTGGGAAAGCAGAAGCAGGCATTGATATTTCTCTCCACCAGGCGCAGCGCAGAAGCAGTCGCGGAAAAACTGTCAAAGAATATATACAAACTGCTGCAGCCCGAGGAAAAGAAAAAACTCCTGAAAATCGCGCAGGAGTTGGAGAATGCACTGCCGCATCCCACAAAACAGTGCAGGCGTCTGGGCAAAATAGTGAAAGGCGGCGCGTCATTCCATCATGCAGGCCTCGTGGCAAAGCAGAGAAAATTGATTGAGGATAATTTCCGCAGCGGCGTGATAAAAATCCTCACAGCCACGCCGACGCTGGCATTCGGCGTAAATCTTCCTGCGTGGCGAGTTCTGATTCGTGACGTAAAACGCTACACAAGCTACGGCTACCAGTTCATCCCGACGCTGGAAGTGATGCAGATGATGGGCCGTGCCGGTCGCCCAACATACGACAAAGATGGCGAGGCAATAATAATCGCGAAGTCCAAGCAGGAAGCCAGCGAAATGAAAGAGCGCTACATACTCTCGGAGTCAGAAGCAATTGTTTCAAAGCTCTCGAATGAGGTGATGCTGCGCATGCACACGCTCGCGCTGGTGGCAGGCGAGACCTGCCGCAGCAAGCATCAGCTGCTTGAATTCTTCTCAAAAACATTCTTCGCCTATCAGTACAAGGACCTGGAAGAAATCGAGAAAAAGCTCGAGAAGATATTGAAAGATTTGGAAGGCTTTGGCTTCATTGGTGTGGGTGAGGAAGATGAGAGATTTATCTCTAGTGAATTTATCCCTGCATTCGAGTTGGCGAGAGACCAGAAACTGAGGGCAACCCGTGTAGGGAAACGTGTCTCTGAGCTCTATATCGACCCGCTCTCTGCCTGGCAGATAATACAGGAACTGCGGGTCCAGCATGACATTGCTTACCTGATGACCATAACCCAATGCATCGAGATGCAGCCAACGATGCGTGTGCGCAGTGGCGAGTACGATGAATACGGCGAGGAGCTGGCAAAATCGCCGCTCACAAACATCCCGGATGTCTGGGATATTGACTATGATGAATATCTTTCTGCATTCAAGACATCGATGATGTTTCAGGACTGGACCAATGAATTAACAGAAGATAGAATTCTGGAGAAATACAACATGCCTCCAGGTGAGCTTTACACAAAAATAACCAATGCAGAGTGGCTGCTCTATGCAGCCAAGGAATTAGCAGTATTGATGGAAAGAAAAGAGGTTGCCAACCGGTTGAACAAGCTGCTGCTTCGCGTGAAAAACGGCGTGCGCGAGGAATTGCTTCCGCTGATACGCATAAGAGGCATCGGCCGCGTCCGAGCAAGAATGCTCTGGAACAACAGGCTGCGCACAACGATGGATTTGAAAAAAGTAAACCCAGAGCTGCTCTCAGAAATCCTCGGCATCAAGCTTGCAAAATCCGTGAAGGAGGAATTGAACAAGCCGCCGAAGAAGTTGAGATAATGTTAGTCAATATATCTTATGATGGAAAACAAATGCATTATGAATTAGTATTGTCGAGAATGGATTTCGACCATCTCTGCGCTGGTTGCCCGGAAATGCCTGCTGTCGTTGGCGAATCGCTTGGCGGCTGCCGATTCTATCTGTTCTCTAGCCCTCACGACCGCATATCAGAATCATTCAAACGAATGCCAGATGGCGGGGGGTATTTCGCTTACGTGGGCGCGCCTGTTCCAATATTGCCGCACAAAGCAACCAGGGAGGAATTCGATAGGCTGGCTCAAGAAGCTTACGATAATCTAGAAAGAGCGATCAATGGAAGCGGAAGAATAGCTATCGAAGAATTGCCCCCAGGAACATTGAACATTGGATACATCACCATGAAAGTCGAGAACAGGCATATGAAAAGTTGAAATAATTCTTGTATGATAACGAGTCGGCAATTGGATGTAATGACCGACGAGCAATTTAACAGCATTGGCGTGTCCCGAAGACATAGTCCTTCAGACTTATTCCTATGAAAACTCTTTCAAGAACTCCTTAAGCTTGCGGAATATTTCTTCCACCTG
>Ga0315293_10003190_pt1 | contig 15789 bp, 20 predicted proteins | sample YL17G13_20_MG_FD_203071 | JGI IMG/M metagenome (GOLD analysis project Ga0315293, IMG submission 203071) | Sediment microbial communities from Yellowstone Lake, YNP, Wyoming, USA - YL17G13_20 | ecosystem: Environmental > Aquatic > Freshwater > Lake > Sediment | place: USA: Wyoming | collected...
CCAGGACCAGTTTGCCTACGAATTCCTCCATCAGGGAGAGCGCATTGCTTTCAAAACCAAAACCGGCTGGCTGGACAGTTTGGTCAGATACAAACAAGTAGTGATTCTGGTTGACAGCCAGACCCAATCAACCGCTGAATTGCTTGCCGCTGTTTTGAAAAAATACAACGTGGGAGTTATTGTTGGCGAGAAAACCCGGGGCTGGGGAACGGTAGAAAAGGTTTTTGAAATAAAACAGCAGATTGACCCGCAGGAAAAATACTCTTTGTTTTTGACTCATTCTCTGACTTTAGGAGACGACAACAAGCCCATTGAAGGCAGTGGCGTAGAACCGATAATCAATCTCAACGGCGAAAACTGGGAAAATCAGCTCAACGACTATTTTCGACACCCGCAACTTAACCAAGTGCTTGGCGATCTCTGGCAATCCGGCCCGATCAGTTTTTAACGTCAAAAATAAAGTATGTACAGAAAAGACAGGCAAAACGAGTTTTACACAACATTGGCAAAAAAAGAGGGATATCCTGCCAGGTCAGTATATAAACTGAAAGAAATAGACGAGAAATACAAAATTATCAAAAAGGGCGACCGGGTTTTGGACTTGGGTTCAGCTCCGGGTTCCTGGCTCTTGTATATTTCTCAAAAAGTGGGGGATAAAGGAAGGGTGATTGGCGTTGACGTTGAAGAAATAAAGATACCTAAAAAAGCTAATATTGTTTTCATTAAAAAAGGTGTTTTTGATTTAAAAGAGGATGATTTTAGAAATAAAGTCGAGGTGGTGGTTTCCGATTTGTCGCCGAAAACCTCTGGCATTAAATTTTTAGATTCCGGGAAATCTCTGGAATTGGCGGAAAAATCTTTCGAAATCGCAAAATCAGTTCTGCTGCCAGGAGGAAATTTCGTCTGTAAGATTTTTGAAAACGAAGAGAGCGAAGAGTTTTTTAAAAAAGTGGAAAAATGTTTTGATTTTGCGAAAAGGTTCAGGCCAAAAGCGGTAATTAAAAAAAGCAGGGAATTCTACATTATCGGCAGGGGATTCAGGGGTTAATTAAAATGCAGGCGGTAGAAGTAAAAAATTTATCAAAGTTTTACGGAAATATAAAAGCGGTTGACGATATCAGTTTTGAGGTTCAGGAAAACGAGATTTTCGCTTTAATCGGGCCAAACGGAGCAGGGAAGTCAACCGCTTTGAGAATTCTGGCCACAGTGCTGACGCCGACCAGCGGCAGCGCTTTTGTTTACGGCTTTGACATCAAAAAAGAACCTGAAAAGGTGAGGGAACTCATCAGTTATTTGCCCGAAGAAGCCGGTGCTTACAAAACTCTGTCCGGCATTTCTTATTTAAAGTTTATGGCAAAACTTTATACTAACGACGCCGGAAAGCAGTCAGATGCGATAGATACCGCGCTTGGAATTGCCGGCCTTGGAACGCGGATTAAAGATAAAATAAAAACCTACAGTAAGGGAATGACCAGAAAGTTGCTTCTGGCAAGAACCGTGATGTTGAAACCCAAATTGGCGATACTGGACGAGCCGACCAGCGGACTGGACGTGGTTAACGCAATGGAAATCAGAAAAATAATCCGCGATTTGTCGCGTCAGGGCATGGCGGTTTTGCTTTCCTCCCACAATATGCTGGAGATTGAATTTTTGTCAGACAAGGTGGCCATTATCCATCAGGGCAAAATTTATGAAATCGGCACGCCGGAAGGTCTGAAAGAAGAATACAATGCCCGAAACTTGGAAGAGGTATTTATGGCTACGGCCGCAAAATAAAATGAAAAAATTTTTTGTGCTGGTAAAAAAGGAAATTCAGGAATTATTGACCCCCCAATTACTGGTGCCGCTTTTGGTGGTGGTTTTGGCGTTCAATTTTATCGGAAAAATAGTCGGCAAAGAAGTGGCAAAAAAACAGGCGCCTCAGTCCATTGAAGTGATTGATTTGGACAATTCAGCATCTTCCCAAAACGTGATAAAGATTTTAACCGGGAACAAATTCGTGGTGAACGTCTCATTTAAAGATAACAGGGAAGAAATTATCAAGCAGGCAAAAGAAAAAAAGGAAAAAGCGATTATGGTGATTCCGGACGGTTTTGAGGCAGGTCTGGCAAGCTTCCAGCCCCAAAAAATTGACATTTACACCATTTTAACCAACTTTTCGGTCACGGGCAGCAGGGAAACGGAAATTTTAAAAAGCGGCATTAATTTGCTCAATGAGAATTTGAGCAATCAGATGCTGGCCAAGATTGACGAACAGAAAAACCCCGAAGTTTTGAAAAGACCGTTAACTGCCAATGATTTTGTGGTTGTGGGGGATAAGCAAGCCAACATCAGCCCGGCTGCTGTGGCAGGTTTCATCACTTCCCAGACAACTTTCATTCCCATTGTTTTGTTTTTAGTGATAGTTCTTGCCAGCCAGATGATTGCCACTTCCATTGCTTCTGAGAAAGAAAACAAAACCCTGGAAACCTTGCTTTCCAGTCCGGTCAGCCGCAAGTCCATTGTCGCTTCAAAATTGTTCGCCGCAGGTTTGGTGGCCTTGTTGATAGCCGTGGTTTATCTTTTTGGCATGAGAAATTATATGACAGGTATGATGGGCGGTGCCGCCACAATGACTTTGGACGAGGGGGCAAAAAACGTGATTTCCCAACTGGGCCTGGTTTTGGGAGCCGGCGACTACTTAATGCTGGGATTGTCCTTGTTTTTCGGAATTCTGGCGGCTTTGGCTATTGCCTTTATCTTGGGTTCATTTGCCGAAGACACCAAAAGCGCCCAGGGGGTGATTGCGCCTTTGATGATTTTAATTCTCATTCCTTATTTCCTGACTTTATTTTTGGATTTTTCCTCTTTGTCGTTGCCAATGAAAGTTTTCATTTACGCCATTCCTTTTTCTCATCCGTTCCTTGCCGCTTCCAACTTATTGCTGGGCCAGGAGCAAAACGTCTTGTACGGCATTGTTTATTTGGCGTTTTTCTTCCTGATTGCCGTTATCATTGCCGCCAAAATTTTCTCTACAGAACGCATTTTCACCATGAAAATCAGCTTTAAGAGAGGGAGATCGAAAAAACCGCCAAATTCCGCTTAGCCAAAACCAATCGCGGGCTTTATCGTTGACAAGATAGCAAAATTATGCTATCTTTTTTCCAGGTCTTAATATCAAAAATAATACAGAAGGAGGAGAGATTATGAAGATTGAAAGGAGAGAAGAACCATACGGAAGTTTTACAGTGGAATTTTCTGAAAAGTTTGAAGAGCAGTTGCGAAGAGCGGCAAACGAAATAGTGGCGTTTTCCAAGAAAGATCCGGCTGAGGCAGAAAAGCTGATGGATAGTTATCGCGAAATAATTGAGAGCTCAGTCAGTCTATTGCTGAGCATCATTGGCTTAGGTTTCTGTAAGCCGGCAGTACTGGACTATGTTTTCGCTACGCTCAAGAGTTGTCTTGAGCCGCTTTCTGATCATCTCGAGCGAGAATCACAGAACTGGCGAAATAATTAAAATCTCGCCTATCTACATCAACGCTTTTATCAAGGCCCACGGATCAGTTACGCCGCGGGCTTTTTGTTTTCAACAGGTTTGAATTTCCCCCAAAATAGAGGTAAGGTGGAGGCATGCATATTGAAAAGTAAATAGGTGTTTGTTTGAAGAGGTCAAAACAATCTAACTTGTCAAAAACAGAAAAGGAGGTGAGGAAGGGTGAAATCTTTGATAATTATTATATGGGTGGTAACGAGTATATTGATTAACGATTTTGCTTTGGCCGATGAGGGAACAATTGAAGAGGCAAAGCGGTTAAAAATCGCCGAAAGAGCCGAGAAAATTGTCCGGACATTAGCCATTGCCAAAGATCCTGTTTGGGGCGCCAAGCACGGCACTTATTGCGGTAAACAAGGTTTGGGTATCAGTTACGGATTTTGGATAGAAGGCAAAACCATAAGGATTTGGTTTGAGACAGCAGAGGTTTTCAATGCCAAAGCGCCATGGAGGAATTATGGTAGCATTGCTCTTCCTTACCAAATTGAAATTTACCGGGCTGGCGAATGGTTGAAGTTGCTGGACGAACTGGAGGCGGATTTGGACAAAATACGAAAAGAGATAGAGACGCAAAGGAGGTGATTTTATGAAAAGAATTCTGTTTGCGGTCGTATTGATTGTTTTCATCGGAGTCCCTGTCGAGGTATCTGGCCAGACATCAGAGGTCGCTCAATCCTCGATTGCTCAATCCTTCGCTAGCTACTTTTCTCCCCAGATTTTCAGGGCCGTAGACAATATGATGAAGGTCCGCTTCACTTGCCAATCAGATGTATACTGGAAAATCTGGACATACGGTTTCTATAGGAATTACAAGGGAGCCGACGGAAAGAAGTTTGAGGTGGTTCTGAACTGGGACGGGAATTTTTACGTCAAGAGCAATTCTGAGTTGATTGCGACAGGGGATTGGACTACCTTGAAATGAGAATCGCTATCTTGCACTTTTATCAAAGCCCGCGGATCAGTTACGCCGCGGGCTTTTTTGTTGCGATTGATATAACCCCGAAAAAGAGTTAAATTGAAAGAAGAAAGCAAATTTATGAACCTCAAATCTCTGCCAAAAACCGAAAGGCCGAGAGAAAAATTAAAAAATAGAATAGCTAAAGGTCGCATTTTAACCAATTAAATAAAAATATTTATTATGGCTAAAGAAGTTATAAAAAAAGACGGGACAAAAGAGCCCTTTGACGCCGGAAAAATTAAAAATTCAATTTTAGGGGCTGCTCAAAGAACCGATCTTTCAGAAGAAAGAAAAAATGAAGCAGCAGAAGAGGTGGCAGCTGCGGTAATCCAGATGGCAGAAGAGAAAGACGAAATAGCAACCTCAGAAATCAAAGAGAAAATTCTTTCAGAATTAGACAGAGTAGAACCTGCTATTTCCGAGGCTTGGAAAAAGTACGAACAAGAGAACAAATAAACCCAATTTAAGTGATGTTAGAGCAGGATTTTGAAAAATTAATTGAAAAAGCAATAGTTTCCCTGCCAGAGTATATTCAAAAAGCAATGGACAATGTAGCCATCGTTGTTGAAAAAAGGCCTTCGCCTTATGATCTAAGGAAAACCGGAACAAAAATTGGCAACTCCCTTTTAGGGCTTTATCAGGGAGTTCCCAAAACCAGTTGGGGCAGGAGTTTTGGCCAGATTCTACCAGACAAGATTACCATTTTCCGGGAGCCGATCGAAAATTTAGTTTCTTCTGTCACCCGAGCGTCAGCGAAGGGTGGAGATGAACAAAGTTCATCGGTCACCCGAGCGTCAGCGAAGGGTGGAGATGAACAAAGTTCATCGATCCAAGAGATTGCCGAATTAATTAGAATTGTTGTCTGGCACGAAATTGCTCATCACCTCGGTTTCAGCGAGAAAAAAGTCAGAGAGTTGGAAAGAAAATGGCGAAAAAAAAGTTAGCAAAATATTCTTTATGACTCAAAAAGAGGCATTAGAAGTCCTGAAAAGCGGGCATAACATATATCTCGCCGGCAGGCCGGGCAGCGGCAAAACGCATCTGCTCAATGAATTCATTCGGTTTTTGCAGCAAGAAAATATTCCAACAGGCGTCACCGCTGCTACAGGAATCGCCGCCACCCATCTGAACGGAATGACGCTTCATTCGTGGTGCGGCATGGGCGTGCTTAACGAGCTTGACGATAAAGAGCTTAAAAGAATACTTAAAAAGAGAAATCTTCAAAAACGCCTCAGCCAGTGCCGAGTGCTTATTATAGATGAGATTTCTATGCTTTCGGCAAAGCACTTTGATATTGCCAGCGAAATTGTGCGTATGTTTCGGCAGAGCTGGGAGCCCTTTGGCGGAATGCAGGTGGTGCTTGGCGGTGATTTTTTCCAGTTGCCGCCGGTCGGGAATAAAAGCGACCGAAAAACTCGCCTTTTTGCCTATCACTCCCGCGCTTGGCAGGAGTTAAACCCTAAGATCTGTTATCTCACGGAACAGCACCGGCAGACAGATAAGGAATATCTGACTGTCCTTGAAGCAATCCGCACAAATAGCGTGGATGAAGGCATACGCAGCTTATTGCAGAAACGAATCGACGTCTCTCTGCGAACAAGCCCTTCGGCTTCGCTCAGGGCGCGGCCTGAATGCACCAAACTTTACACCCACAATGCGGACATTGACGCCGTCAATACAGGGGAACTTCAAAAACTCCGGGGCAAAGAACGAGTATTTCATATGAGCAGCAGCGGACGCGCGGCCTTGGTAGAGGCGCTTCATAGGAGCTGCCTTGCGCCGGAAGCGCTGGCCTTAAAAAAAGGCGCTTTCGTGATGTTTGTGCGGAATAACTTTGAGCAAGGTTTCATCAACGGAACACTGGGCGTAGTGGATGGATTCGACAATGATGGTTTTCCTGTTGTAGAAACAAAAGACGGAAAGCGCATTAAAGTATTTCCTGAAAAGTGGCGGATCGAAGAGGACGAAGAAGTGAAAGCCGAAATCCGCCAGTTGCCTTTGCGCTTGGCTTGGGCAATTACCGTGCATAAAAGCCAAGGTATGACGATTGATGCCTGCGAAATTGATCTTCGCAAATCGTTTGAGCCGGGCATGGGTTACGTGGCGCTCTCAAGGGCGCCTTCGCTAAAGAGTATACGGCTAATGGGATTGAACGACCTCGCTTTGCGCGTCAATGAAGAAGTCGTGGCAATGGATAAGCGCTTCCAGGAAGCTTCTCGCCAGCTCACGGCAGGATTCTTGTAGCAGAAATTCAACTAATAACCGGGTATGCCAAAAATAAAAGACCTGCCAAAAACCGACCGCCCCCGCGAAAAACTAAGCCCATCAAAGGGCTTTTTCAATTTGAATTTCCCCCAAAATAGAAGTAAAGTGAAAATGATGGACACGCTTAAATCAATCTCAAAAATTTTAAATAACTCTATCTGCGACAGTCGGGAAACCTATGACGCATATTTACAAAAGATGAAAGACGGCCTGCCGACGCGGGACGAAAATCCCCAATCTCATTTCTGTGTTTATTTTCTGCCTTTTAACTCCGAAAACAAAAAAATATTTATGATTCATCATAAAAAGTCCGGCCTTTGGCTGTCTCCCGGCGGACATGTTGATAAAGGCGAAACTTTATTGGAGGCATTAAATCGGGAAATTAATGAGGAGCTTGGCGTAAAAGATTTTTTCAAAGAAGAACAGTCGCCATTTTTATTAACGATCACTCCAATAGAAAACAAAATTCAGCCCTGCAAAACCCATTATGACATTTGGTATTTGCTTCATACTGATGGAAGCAATTTTAACATTAACCCGACAGAATTCTACGGCGTAAGATGGTTGACCATAAATGAGGCAAGAGAGATAGTTGTTGATAAAGCAAGTGTTAAAGCGCTCGAAATCGTGGAAAAATTATGGCTAAACTAGGTAATATAAAAGAGAATTAGCCTAGCGGAGAAAAAAAGAGGCCCGGGAGGGCTTTTTTGTTTACCTCGTAGTGCGTTCTACTACCGGGGTTTGGGTTGAATTTCCCTTAAAATGGGGCATGTCCTGAGCAAACGAAGGGCTTGTCCTGAGCCTGCCGAAGGGGTAAAGTGAAGGTAGAATATGCAAAAAGAAGCAAAAGAAAAAATAAAAAAACTGGTTGAAAAATACGAAAAGGTTAGAAGTAACGGTCGGTTAAGATCCTACACAGAAGAAGAAACTAAAAATGGTTTTATCATACCTCTTTTTGAAGCCCTTGGTTGGGATTTTTCAAATAAAAGCGAAGTCTCCGCTGAAGAAAGCATGTCCGCAGGAAGAGTTGATTACGGATTTTATATTGATGGTAGAATTAAATTCTACCTAGAAACGAAAAAATTAAGTGTCGATATACATCGAGAAGAATTTGCGGATCAAGCAATAAAATATTCCTGGAATAAAGGGGCGACTTGGGCTATTTTAACGGACTTTGAAACCCTCATAGTTTTTAACGCTCAAGACATTGAGAAAAAATTAGCAGACAAATTATTTTTTGAAATTCCCTATAGTAAATATTTAGAAAGTTTCGATAGATTATATTTGCTTTCAAAAGAGGCGATTAAAGATGACCTGCTTGATAAGGAAGCTGAAAAATATGGTAAAAAATTTCGGAAAATCCCAGTAACCTCACTTTTATATAAGGATTTTCAGGAATGCAGGAATGTTCTAACTGAAAAACTAGGCCAAATGAATGAAAAAGTAAAACCTGATTTGCTTGATGAAGGCGTTCAAAGGCTTTTAGACCGTCTTATATTTATTAGAGTGGCGGAAGATAGAGGAATTGAGCCGTCAACCTTAATTCCTTTAGTCAGGCAGGCGAGAGGCGGAAATAAAAAAATGTATGAGTCAATGGTGGAAAAATTCAGAGAATTTGACGATTTTTACAATTCTAATTTATTCCAACCTCATCCGTTTGAGCAGTGGGAAGAATATAGTGGAACTACAGAAAAAATTGTAGACGTTCTTTATGGTAAAAAAGGATATTATGAGTATGATTTTAAAGCGATGCCAGCAGATGTTTTGGGCGCGGTTTATGAGAGTTATCTCGGCCATCGTCTTTCCCAATCAAAAAAGGGGGCAACGGTTGCCAAAGACGCCAAAAAACGTAAAGAACACGGCATTTATTATACTCCAAGTTTCATCGTTGATTACATTGTAAAAAACGCTTTGGGTCCGGTTTTAGACAATTGTAAGAGTATTCCCGATCTAAAGAAAATTAAAGTTTTAGACCCTGCCTGCGGTTCCGGCTCTTTCCTCATTAAAGCTCTGGAAATGATTTTTGAAAAACATAAAGAGTTTGGTTTTAGGGGGAAGGAAGAATTAGTTAAAATTCAAATTCTTGAAAATAATATCTATGGCGTTGATCTTGACGAACAGGCAGTTGAGATAACGAGATTAAATTTATTGATAAATACTTTGAATGAACGAATGAAGCTGCCCTTATTGGATAATATTAAAAACGGCAATTCTCTCATTTCCGGGACAGATGAAGAATTAAAGAAATATTTCGGCAAGGATTTCAGAGATAAAAAGCCATTTAACTGGCAAGAGGAATTTCCTGAAGTTTTCAAACAAGGCGGATTCGATGTCGTAATCGGAAATCCACCGTATGTTACCACTAAATATGGGAAGATCACCGAGAGTTCTAAAAAATTTTATATTAAAAATTTTGAGTCTGCTTACGATAAGATAGATTTATATGTTTTATTTATCGAAAAAGCAATAAAAATCTCAAAAAAGCATGGGCTTATTGCTTTTATTACGCCGTGGAATTTTTTAGCAAATTTTTATTCTTTCAAGATTAGAAAATTTTTATTGGATAATACAAGAATAAAATTGTTAAATAAAGTACCTCCAAATGCGTTCGGTAGTGTCATCGTTGATAACATTATATCTATTTTTGAAAAAGATAAAAACAACAAGGGGAATAAGATACTAATTGATGATTTATTTGATAAGAGTAATCAAAAATATATAAATCAAGATGTTTATTTACAAAATGAAAAATATATTTTTACCTTTCCAAAAGATAATATTGCCAGTCATGTTTTAAACAAAATGAGACTTGGTTCCATAGAACTGGGCAAGATCGCTTTAAATTACATCGGCATTATGACTGGTGGCCAAAAAGAAATGATTGCAAACGGTCCAATTTTCAAAAATAGTAAACCAGTCTTAAGTGGCAAAGATATTGCCAGATGGGCATATTTTGACCGTGGTAATTTTGTTAATTTTGATAAATCAAAAATTCACAGCAATGATGACGAAAGAGTATATTTATCAAAGAAAAAAATCCTTTTAAGAAAAACTGGCCGTAAATTTGTTGCGTGCCTCGATAAAAATCAGTTTTTTACCATCCAGTCATTATACAATATCGTCGTCAAGAATAAGGAGTATTCAGAGGAGTATTTATTGTCTTTGCTGAATTCAAAACTTTTTACTTACCTTTATAATAAATTTTTTATAACGAACCCTGAAGTATTCCCCTACATAAAAAGAAGACATTTAGATCAGTTCCCCATTAAAACACTATCTCACGTTCAACAAAAACCATTTATTAAATTAGCAGATAAAATGCTTAAACTCAATAAAGAACTTCAAAAAACTACGGAAAATTCTAATGAATGGAATTCAATAAAATCCGAAATTGAAAAAACCGACAAAAAAATAGACGAAGAAGTCTACACCCTCTACGGCCTCACCCCGGAGGAGATAAAAATTATTCAATGAAATGAAAAACGATCTTTATTTAGAAATACTTCATTGGGCATATGGCAAGAAAGGAGCTAATTTTACCAGAAAGAATCTACAAGACGCCTTTAATTTAAATTCGCAGGAACTTGAGCAACAATTGCGTTTTTTTAAGCCCCCGAAGATTACTGATCGGTTGATTGATAGCACAAATGACGCTCTTTCTTTATTTTTAACTTCCAAAGGTATGTCCGAGGCACAAAGGCATTTCAACAAAAAGTGGTGGGAAAAAACTTATGTGCAGATAATTTTCCTTTTGGGTGCGATTGCCAGTATCGTCGGTATTTTAAGCCTAATATTTGAGTGAAAAATTAGATAAAAGCAAAAAGTCGAAAAATTAATTGAGGAGTAAAATTATGGACAAAAATATTGATTTTTCCAGGAATTTAATTAAGGGAAAAATTGCCGAGACTGTTTTTGAGAGGATGTTCGCTGAATCCGGAGAGTTTACCATTTTAAGATCGGGTTACGAATACACTTATCCTGAATTAGCTCAATATCCTCAGTTAAAATTCGTAGAAAAATATCTGGAAAAAATAAGGCATAACCCTGACTTTATTTTAATATCTAAGGATAGAAAAAGAGCTTTTATTGTCGAAGTGAAATATAGAACAAGCCCTGATTCAGAAGAAATTCTTGTCATTGCTCAGCGAACCAAAAACTTACAGGATCCGTCTTTTTTATTCATAGCGTCACCCGATGGTTTCTTTTTCGATCCTTGCAATAGAATTATAATCAATAATGGAAAAGTTAGTCGACTTTCTGAACGTTGGATAAATAAGGAAATTCGGGATAAATATTTAAAATTAATGAATGAATTTAAGTCGAAAAATTAATTGAGAAATAAAATTATGGAAAATAAAAAAGAATACTGTCAGGGCATATTAAAAAAATATAAAGAACTTAGAGAGAAAACTAAGCTAGAGGTGCAGGATTTAGGTCCGGGAGGGAGTTACAATGCCCAATATACAGACTTAAAAGAATTGGAAGAAATGGAAAAAACTAAGAATGAACTGGAGGGTTGTTTAAATTATTTAACCGAAGAAAATCTAAGAGACTTGTTTGATGATAGCTACTTTATGGATAAAGCTCTAAAAATTTTATCAAACAGGAGGAGAGAAGGTTTTTAGAATAACTAAAATTTAGCCCGAAAATGAGAATCGAAACTTTAATTAAAATTTCGCCCATTATTATAGCAGGCATATCAATCGTTTTTTCAGTTTTGGCTTTATTTGAGACGAAAAATAATAACAAACTTGTCGGGGAAGCCAATAAATTGTCTAGACAAGCGTTAGATAGTGTAGAAGAAAATTTTATTATAGAAAAAAGACCATACCTCAATATTGAACCAATCAAATTTGGGAATGATAATCATTATATTGTAGCCGCTAGAAACGATAATAAGATAAAAATGCAAATGAGGATTGAGGTTTATAATAGCGGTTTCATGCCGGCAAAAAAAATACAAATCCTCGATTTTAACGCTCTGGCGAATGAAGAATTCGGTAAGATAGACGTTGAAAAACCTCCTTTGGAATGTGAAGGGATGACTTTAGCAGCAGGGGATTCAGTTTACATGGTAGTAAATATGAATTTAGATTTAGAAAAATCCGACGAACAAAATATTATAAAAACATTAGAAGAAATAAAAAATAACCAATTTTATATTCCGTTGAATGTAATTATTTCCTATACTAGCGATTTAGACCCATTACGAGAACATAAGACGCTCAAGATTTTTAGAGTTTGGACTGATAGGGTAAATATAATTCGTTCGGAAATGAATTAAGGTATATTATCTGTCCTTAAATAAAAACACTCACCTGAGCATTTCTAAGGACTACGGACAGGCAAGGGGATTAATTAAAAAATAAAATTATGGAAGAAAAACACATGTCAACGCCGGAGGCGAAAGAACTAGGAGAGCTTTTAAAAAGTTATGGTTGGAAAGTGGAATTAGAAAAATGGGATGGGCATAAGCATATAGATATAGCGATAGTTGAAGCGAAAGTAAATATTGAAGTTGACGGAAAGCAGCATAATCTGGATCCAAATCAAGCATTAAAAGACTTAATGAGGACGTTTTATTCGTTTAAAAAAGGTTTTATAACATTAAGAATCCCGAATTGTTTGGTGCGGGACTTCGCAACTATTAAGAAAACTGCCAAATTTATTGATAAATTTTTAAGAGAAAGCGATTAACAGCTGGAGTCGGATGATTTTTAGAATGGAGGAATTCGGCGGCGGAAAATTAATTGAGAAATAAAATTTAAAAATAAATTTATGTACAATATTTATCTTAAAAAATCCCAAAATAAAATTTTGACAGCAACCGAGAAACCATTTCAAAATGAAGAAGAATTAGAGAGATATATCGTTAATACAAAAGAGGTTTTTGCTGATATTTTCATAATAAAGAGACAAATTAGAGCTGGAAGTGATATCCCAGATATAATAGGGGTAGACAGAGATAATAATATAGTTATTATTGAAAATAAAAATACTATAGTTACAGAGGATATATTGCCTCAGATTTTACGCTATGCCATTTGGGCGGAAACCAATCCAGATTCTATAAGAGCAATGTGGTTAGAGGCAGAAAATCGTCCAGAAGATTTAGAAATTGATTGGGATAATGTCGATATTAGAATAATCGTATTGGCCCCATCTATTAAGTTGTCCGTTCCTAGGCTATTAAAGAAAATTAATTATAACATTGAGCTAGTTGAGGTTAAGCGTTTTTTAATAGAAAATAGAGAAGTTATTCTGCTTAATAAATTGGAAGAAGAACCAGAATTAAGGATAAAGCCAGCAAGGGGTTTAGGAAATTATAATAAAGAATTCTATAAACAATATCGGAACAATAGAAGCGTTGATGAGTTCTATAAAACAGTTGAGAAGATAGAAGGAATTGTTAGAAAGAAAAAAATGAATTTATCTAAAAAATTTAATAAATACTATATGGGTTTTAAGCTTGGATTTTCTAACGTTTTCGGAGTTCAATGGGCTGGAAGTAGATCTTTCGATTTATTTTTTATGGTTTTACCGGAAGATTATAATAAAATCAAAAAAATAAGTCCATATACAATAAATTATGATACAAGATGGAAGCAAGCGAATATAAGATATGATGAAAAAATTAATATTAAAAAACTAGAAAGATTATTCGATAAGGTTTATAGGTTATTCATAGAAAGAAAATAATCCTTTCAAAACTTAGGCCGAAGTTGAGAAAACTTATGAACTCGAAAATTCAAAAAATCAAAAAAATTGCGGAGGATGTGTATAAAACGCTGGGGTCGGGATTTTCGGAGGACGTTTATGATAAGGCAATGCAGGTTGGGTTGCGAATCGCAAAAATCAGGTATGAGAGCCAAAAAGTTATAGAACTAAAATATAAAGACCATTGCGTAGGGGAGGGGTATCCTGATTTGGTTGTAAATTTAGACGGCGACAAATTGATTGTTGAGTTAAAGGCGGTCGGCAGCGAGCTCGGATTAGCTGAAGAACAGCAGTTAAAAAATTATCTTAAAATTTTAAAGATTAAACACGGTCTCTTGATAAACTTCCAGCAACCGGGCAAAAAAGAAGGCAAAACCAAATTAGAAATCCGCGAAATCAAGCTCTAACTAAAATTATGTTGGTTTTTATTGATGAGTCCGGCGATACCGGATTAACAATTGAAAAGGGAGCGACAAAATATTTTGTAATAGTTATGATTGCGTTTGAAGATAACGATGAAGCGTTAGCCTGCGATAAAAGAATTGACCTTTTAAGAAGAGAGTTAAGATTGCAGGAGAGGTATGAATTTCATTTTCATCATAATTCAAATCGCGTAAGGGAAACATTTTTTAGAGCAGTGTTGCCGTATCAATTTTTTTATTATGGTATAGTGATTAATAAAGAAAAATTATTTGGAGAAGGATTTAAAAATAAGGAATCTTTTTATAAATATGCAACGAGCTTATTATTTGAAAACGCAAAAGAAAAATTAGAGCGCGCCACCGTAATAATTGATGAATCGGGGCGGCAAGTGTTCAAATACCAACTGGCTTCCTACTTGAGAAAAAAGATAAATCTCTCTGAGCATAGATGCATTTATAAAGTTAAAATGCAAGATTCTAAACGAAATAATCTTCTGCAATTAGCCGATATGATAGCTGGTGCATTAAATAGGAGTTTAGATAGTAAAAGGGGAGATAGTCAAAAATTTAGAAACATTATTAAGCCGCGTGAAATTTATGTACAAATTTGGCCAAAATAAAACTTCCGACTCTATCCCTTGCGGGAAAGCGGCGATAAACGCCACAATTCAAGTCGGAAGCAATTCCATTTTTATATTATCATTTCATAAAGGCTTGTCAAGGGTTATTAAGAGTTTAAAAGAGTTGTAAGATAATCAAAATTTAGGCCGAAGTTGAGAAATATGAAAAAATCATTAGTTGATACTTCGTCAAAAATAGCAAATTCGACTTTGGGCAAAAAGATTGAAATTAAAGAGTATTGCACTATCCATGATTCAAAAATAGGTGATGGTTGTTGGATTTCTGAGAGGGTTTCCATTAAGAAAAGCAAGATAGGCAGGAAAGTAGATATTAATACCGGAACATATGTTGAGTTTGCTGATATTGAAGATGATGTCCAGATAGGGCCTAATTGTTCAATTGTCGGCGTTTTTCATAAATTTTCAGAAAAAAAAGTAGAAAGAAAAGATTCTTTCAAAAAGATTAAAATAGGAAAAGGAGCTTTTATTGGAGCGGGCAGTATAATTCTTCCGGGAAGAAAAATAGGCAAAGGGTCGGTGGTGGGGGCTGGCACGGTAGTGACAAAAGATATTTCGCCTTTTCATATCGTAGTAGGAATTCCTCCAGGTCAGACGATTCAAAGTTTAAAAAAGTGGCTTAAAAAATAATCAACCCCGGCAGTAGAACGCTTCGCGTTCACTACGGGGTAAATAAAAAACATGAAAAACATACATCATGGCGGGGCGAGCGCGGTTTACGGCCTGGGATTTATAGGAGCGGCCGTTTATTTCATCGGCCACGCGGCAACTTTTTGGATGGGAGTCCTCGGCTTTTTGAAAGCCCTGGTTTGGCCGGCGTTTTTGGTCTATCAGGCCTTCCAAGTCTTGGCTAGATAGATTTAGAAGTTAAAAAATCGCCAAACAGGCGATTTTTTGGTAGAATATAGCATATGACAACTTATGTGTTTATTGACGCTTCAAATCTTTTTTATGGCGGTGAAAAAAGCTTGGGATGGAAAATTGACTACCAAAAACTTCTAATATATCTCAAAGAAAAATATAAAATTTCCAAAGCACTGTACTTTGGTGGTGTTGAAATACACGATTTTGAGTTTGATTACTTAAAAAATGAAACCGTGCCGATCGTTGAGCTTGAAAGGTATCTCGCCGGATTCATCAGAAAAGAAGGAGTTAACTTAAATGAAGCTATACTTTTATTGTTGAATCGTCACTTACAGCGTGTGAGATTTTATCTGAAATTGCAGGGGTTTGGCTATGAACTACATTTAAAACCA
>Ga0315293_10003191_pt1 | contig 15787 bp, 12 predicted proteins | sample YL17G13_20_MG_FD_203071 | JGI IMG/M metagenome (GOLD analysis project Ga0315293, IMG submission 203071) | Sediment microbial communities from Yellowstone Lake, YNP, Wyoming, USA - YL17G13_20 | ecosystem: Environmental > Aquatic > Freshwater > Lake > Sediment | place: USA: Wyoming | collected...
AAGTTCCGCGTGGAGCTCATGGCGTTTCAGGGCAAAGTCACCAGCATGCACAATGTCGAGATCTCGCGCATGGGCACCATGATGGCCGCTGTCAACATGGGAATGTCGACCATGCGGCGACGTCCTATTCGCACGCTTCTTACCTGCATCACGGTCATCATGCTCACCTTCACCATTCTGTGTTTTGCCTCGCTGTCAAACCGGCAAGGCGTGCGGGCCTTCTATGTGGGACCGGTTGCGGGCAATGTGGCTGGAACGTTTCTCGTACACAGGCTCGACTACCAGCGGCTGAATACCGACCTGCTGAACGTAATGTCGAGCCGCGTCGGCGACAAGGGCTTGTGCGTGGCGCAGTGGTGGAAAGTCAAGATTCGCGGCGTCGACAATCTCACCACCATTGCCCGCTGCGACAACGGCAGAATGGTGAGCTTCGACGGCGTGATGGGCGTGGCTCCCGAAGAGTTGGCACAATGGGATGCGCTCGCCTCGCTGCTCGAGGGAGACAGCGTTGCGCAGAAACAGCAACGCCTTCAGAGCAACGGCATATACCTGCCGGTCATGATTCGTGAGCAGCTCAAACTCGCGGTGGGCGATTCGCTGTGGATTGACGGCCGCAAGGCCTGGTTTGCGGGAACCACCAATTCCTCAAAGCTTCAGGAGATGAAGCACCTCGACGGTCGCTCTGTCCTGCCAGTCAACTTCCTCGACGAGAAATTCGGCGGCGCCTCCGGGGAAGTGAACAATGCCGCCAACACGGGCGTGGGCGGTAGCGATGCGGTGCAGCGCGACTTCACGCGCCTCAACGCCAATCAGGTTGCGATTGCCTCGGGCTCTCTGGTGAGCGAGTTAGGGGGCACCATCCACTGCATCACCATCTATCCCGACGCCAGTGTGGACGCTGCCTACGAGGGTCGGCGCCTGGCAGAGGTCGCAGGCTTGAGCACCCCCGTGTGGACCAAGACAAAAACCGGTGTCGACCGGCTCATCTTCACCAAGCTCACCGAGGTAACGGGCATCTACGCGCTCATCATCCCGGTGCTCCTGGGCGGCTTCATCATCTTCGGCACGCTGCTGGGCTCGATCACCGATCGGCAGAAGGAAATCTATACGTTCAGCGCACTGGGTCTCTCGCCCGGGCACGTGGGCTTCCTCTTCCTGGCCGAGGCGTGTGTGTATGCCGTCATCGGCGGCCTTGGCGGTCAATTGCTTGCACAGGCGCTCGCGCTCTTTGCGTCGTATCTGGCGAGCCTGGGTGTGATCCAGCAGCCGTCTATCAACTTCTCCTCAACCAACTCCATCTTCGCGATCATCACTGTGATGATCACGGTGCTCCTCTCGTCAATCTACCCGGCAATCCGCGCGAGCAAGAGCGCCAACCCGGGCGTGCAGCGCTCGTGGAAGATGCCGGCTCCGGTGGGCGGTGTGCTTGCCATGAAGTTCCCCTTCACCGTGTCATCGTACGATATCACGGGTGTGGTGAGCTTCCTCTCCGAGCACTTTGGCGAACACGGAGACTCGGGACTCGGTAGTTTCTCGGCGCAGGATATCAAGATCACGCGCGATCCGGCAAGCGGCAACCTGACCCTGTCGACGCACTTGTACCTGGCGCCATTTGACTTGGGAATCTCGCAGACGTTCTCACTCACGGCAACGCCATCGGAGATTTCCGGCATCGACGAGATCGCCATCACGGCCACGCATTTGAGCGGGTCGCTTTCCGACTGGAAGCGTTCGAACAAGGTGTTCCTGCGCGACCTGCGCAGACAGTTCCTGCTGTGGCGGACGCTTTCGTCCGAAGTGGTGGAGTCGTACCGGCAGGAGACGCTGGCCGGTCTTGGCGAGGGAGTCGCCGCATAGCCGAGGCATTGACGGGCCGGCAGTCGGTCCAGAGCGCGGGGTCCGAGGCGCATTGAGCGGTGCTCATGCGTGGAGGCGTACGCGGGCAGTGGCAGCAGACAACGGCAATACGCGGAGGTTGGATTGAATACATCGGACAAAGGTGCACCAAACGCTATGACAGAGAAGAAACCGTTCTTCCGGTTGGGTCCGCGCGTAGACAAGGAAGTGGAGGAATTTCGTGGCCTCCTGGAACCACCTTCCACCTTTGAGGAGGGCTTCACCTGGCCCGCGTTCATGGGGTCGCTCTTCGTGGCGTTCCTCATGGTGCCCGGCGCCATCTACATGAACCTGCTGGTGGGCGGAGTCAATATTGCTCCGGCCGCACAGTGGACTACGCTCATTCTCTTCATAGAAATCGCCCGTCGTGCCAACAAGACCCTCAAGAAAGCCGAGATGTACATCATCTTCTTTCTGGCGGGCATGGCTATGTTCATGCCGTTTGAGGGCGTGCTGTGGAACCAGTTCTTCGCACAGTCCAACGCCGCACAGGCATACGGCATTGCCGAGCTGATTCCCAGTTGGTTCGTGCCCACCGAGCCGGGTGTGCTGGCAAAGCGCTCGCTGCTGCATGCCACCTGGATCGTGCCGCTGCTGCTTGTGGTATTCACCACGTTCATGAGTCGACTCAACAACACCATTCTCGGCTACGGTCTCTTTCGTCTGGCAAGCGACATCGAGAAGCTCCCCTTCCCCATGGCCGCTCCCGGCGTGCAGGGCATTCTGGCTCTCAGCGAAGAGCAGGACGAGGAACGCTCCAGTGGCGACGGCGTGGAAATGAGCAGCAACGCGGTGAACGACGCGGACAAGCCAAAATCCTGGCGGTGGCGCGTCTTCTCCATTGGTGGAGCCATTGGCCTGGTCTTCGGGTTCCTCTATATCGGCCTGCCCACCCTCACCGGTGCGCTGCTTGACAAGCCGATTATGATCTTCCCGATTCCCTGGATCGACTATACGCCCTTTACCGGCGAATTTCCGTTCATGAAGGCCGTGGCAACGGGCGTGAGCTTCGACCTCACAAACGTGATGGTGGGCATGATCTTCCCATACACTGCGGTGCTGGGAAGTTTCATCGGCATGCTCATGACCAATGCGCTCAATCCCATCTTGTACAACGCGGGAATTCTGCGACTGTGGATGCCCGGCGACTCCACGCAGAACACCATGCTGAAGAACAACATCGACTTCTACATGAGCTTCACCGTGGGCATTTCCTTCGCCATTGTGATCGTGGGGATATTCTCCATTGTCGCCATGCTGCGCAAGAACGCGCGGGAGAAGAAGAACAAGGTGCGGGGCAGTTCGGCGTTCGATCAGGCAATTCCCGAGGGACGCGGTGACATCAAGATGCCGTATGTGATCGCGGTGTACGTGTTCACCACGGTCATGTATCTGTTCGTCGCCCATCTGCTGATCGATTTCCACAAGTGGCCTGGCGTTTTCGTGGTCATGCTCTTTTTCGGATTCGTCTATACGCCACTGCTCTCCTACGCTACCGCGCGATTGGAGGGTTTGGCCGGACAGGTCGTGTCCATCCCCATGATTCGCGAGGCATCGTTCATACTCTCGGGCTATCAGGGAGTGGCCATCTGGTTCCTCCCCATACCCATGGACAACTACGGCAGTGCCACCACCGAGTACCGGCGTGCCGAACTGGTTGGCGTGCGGTTCTGGAGCCAATGGAAGGCGATTCTCTTTCTCACGCCCATTGTGCTGGTGACAAGTCTCTTCTTTGCCAACTTCATCTGGAGCCTGGGCCCCATTCCCGGACCTCAGTTCCCCTACGCGCAGCAGATGTGGGAGATGAACGCGGAGAACCAGTGCATGTTCTACACCGCAACCATGGGCGGATACTCGCTCTTCCAGAAGACGTTCAAGCCTGTCTTCATCCTGGCCGGCTTTGCGTTTGGCGGGGTGGCACTGGGTGCCACGAGTCTTTTGGGGTTGCCGGTGTTCCTCATGTACGGACTGGTCAAGGGCCTGGGTCAGACACTGCCGCACTCGATTCTGCCGCAGTTCATTGGCGCGCTTCTCGGCAAGTACTACTTCCAGAAGAAGCTGGGGCTCAAGTGGCGGCAGTTTGTGCCGGTTGTCTTTGCCGGATTCGGGTGCGGAACAGGTCTTCTCACCACGTTCTGCATCGGCGTCAACTTCCTGATCAAGAGTGTTATCACACTTCCCTTCTAAGGCAGGGCCAGACAGACAATGGAAACCGATACCACAAAGATCCCCAAGCTCGAAAAAGGCGCCGTCGCGCGCGGTGAAGCCCTGATTCGCGTGCGCAATGTCTCCAAGGTGTTCAAGTTCCGCAAAGGGGAAGTGCATGCCCTGCGCAACATCAGCGTGGACCTCATGTGCGGGGAGTACCTCTCGATCATGGGGCCGTCGGGCTCTGGAAAGAGCACGCTGTTCAACATGATTGGCGCGCTCGACGTGCCCACGTCGGGCACGGTGCAGATTGGACCGCTGGACCTTCCAAAGCTCAGCAGCCGCCAGCTTGCCTACGTGCGCTGCAACTACATCGGCTATATCTTCCAGAGCTACAACCTGCTGCCCTCACTCACTGCGCTGCGCAACGTGGCCCTTGCACGCGTGTACACCGGTGTAAGCGACCACGAGGCTGAGGAGAGTGCCAAGAGGTGTCTGGAGCAGGTTGGTCTGGGCAACCGGCTGCACCACCGGCCCGACGAAATGTCGGGAGGTCAGCAGCAGCGTGTGGCCATCGCGCGTGCACTTGTCAACGATCCGTCGATTCTTCTGGCAGACGAGCCCACGGCCAACCTGGACTTCAAGACCGGCGGCGATGTCATCAACATTCTCAAAGAGCTCTCCATTACCAATGGCGTGACCATCATCACTGCCACGCACGACCACAAGATGCTGAAGAACTCCGACCGTGTGCTGTGGATTCGCGACGGGGCCATCGATCACATCGACAACCGCGACGACCTGCACATCGACGAGGGCGCCATCTCCTCGCTGGGCGGTGGGGAGACGCTTGAGGAATTGCTGAAGTAGGCAACTCGGCGCGGTGTCTGGATCCTTGAGGTCCTGGCGCAACAAGGGCATACGCAGGAACGGCCACGGAAGACTCGGCGCGGTAGAGCCGATGGCACCTCCGCCAGCATTGATTGGCTGAGCCGCATTGTTCCGGCGAGCAAGCGGTCAGCGACCAGCACTCAGCGGTCAGAGGGCCTGCACCACGATCTCCACGCACTCTGTTCTCGGAAGGTCAGACCCGAAGGACTGGGTCCGCATGCGAACTTCCCTCTTCTCCCATCCGCGCAAATCCGTGCAGCATCCGTGTCACGGTTCCCGAGCCGCCGGACTGAGCGGAGCCGAAGTCGAGTCGAGGGATCCGTGGCCACTCCCGCTTTTTCTTCTGCTCGTCACATTCGGCCTGGTCACTTGGCTCCACGCTGCCATCCAAATACAAGGCATGCCACCAGCCGGCATCGACGCGCAGCACCTGCCTGGTGACTACGCCCGCATCTGGCGCATCGTGGCGCCTGACCAGTTTGTTGACGACAGCGGACTGTGCGTTCGCTACTGCTCGCGTCGGCAGTGTGCCGACAGCGGCATCGTGCTTCCGGAGTGGGGTGGCGGTGGCGCCATTGGCGGCCGACTCGTGGTCGTGTACACCGATGCCGGTCCGCTGCTCGACCAGAACCTGGCCCAGGTCACTCTCCATGAACTTGTGCACGTTGCTGTGGCGCGCGCATGCCCCAGCGTTGAGATCCCCCGCTGGTTCCACGAAGGCACAGCCATGCTGCTCTCCGGCGAGATGAGCTTCGAGGAACAGACCGTGCTCTCCCGCGCAATTCTCACAGGGAGTCTACTGCCGCTCTCCTCCATCGACTCGGTGAACCAGTACGGCAGGTTCCGCGCAGATCTCTCATACTGTCAAAGCCGTCAGGCGGTGCTGGCCCTGGTTGAGCGGTACGGTATCGAGTCCATCGGCACAATTCTGGAGGCGGCGCAGCGACAGCGCGACTTCTGGGCAGGCGTGGACTCGGCTGTCGGTCTCAATGCGCGCGAGGTGGAGAACCTGGCACGCGGGGAGATCGTGCGCAAGTTCGCGCTGCTCTTCTTCGTGGTTGACAATGCGGTGTTGTGGATCGCGACGGCTGTGCTCTTTCTGGTGGCGGTGGCAGTCACCCTGGTCCGCGACCGGCGCAAGAGGCACGAGCTGGCCGAGGCCGAAGTTGCCGAGACTGCGCCGGCGTCCGTGCAGAGTCGATCGGAGCCCGACCCGGTTGATCCAGCGGACAGGCTCGACGAGTCGGTGGCAGACCAGGATGGGCCGCTGCTTGAGCACGAGGATGGAGCGGATGATCGTGGTACCAGCGGAGACGCATCGGGCCGCAGGGATCGAGGTCGGGATCGGGACTGAGTGCCCGTGCACGCTGTCCGGGGAGGCCGTTGAGCGGCGGTGCGCCGCTGATCGGCCGTGACAGCACCGGGCGGCTACTCCTCCAGAATCCCCACCACGTGCTTCTCTTCCATGATGAAGACCTTCTTGCCGCCCTTGTTGTAGATCCAGTTTTCCTGCACAGCCCACGGCTGATGCACAATCGTGATCTTGGGCGCCTTACCAAGCAGGAACTCCACGGTCTCCTGGCGCAGTCCGACTTCGAACCGACCGTCGTAGATGCACGCCTTGTCAAGCTCCGGCAAGTCGGGATGAGTCTTGATGTACTCGTCCATCTGGCCGATTTTGGGCTTGATGGCTTCCTGGCCCGCGCATCCCACGATCGACAGCACCGCAGTGAGGGCAAGACAGAGACTAAGCAACGTTCGTTTCATTGTTAAACTCCTCTTCGCGGGCGAAGATTTTTACCAGTTTGTGCAATCCAACCACCTCAAGCACGTCTCGCACATACTCGTTCGGCTCGATGAGGACGAGTTCGCCGCCCTTCTTCCTCAGGGTATTGTTGCAGTAGATGAGGACGTTGAGTGCTCCGCTGTCAAGGTAGGTGATACCAGCAAGATTCATGGCAACACGCGACACGCCTTTCTCAAGAAGGGTGTTGAAGTAGGACTTGAGCACGATCGAGTCTTTGAGCCGGTCGACCTTGCCGACCACATCGATGATGTGATATTGGTTCTTTTCGCGTGTACCGATATCCATGTCTGCTCTTTCCGTGCGGTTGTCACCCAGTGTCTACCACCTCCATAATATATATATCGAGAGAATCGGAAATAAAGCGCAACTACCAAGGTCCCTGTGACGACTACTTCCCTGACGCTCGTCGGGTACCTCAGCCAGGTGCCGCCATCGCCGGGCACGTTCCCGGTCACGACCCATACACCGCGTCGCGCGCCGTGTCTTTTCCACGCTTCAGGATGCTTTCGAGATGCTTGACAAACTCCGCAGCTCCCCCCTTGTCCGGCGTGCTCTGGTCCACCGACGCGGTGATGGTGACCGGTCCATCGAGCTCGCCCTGCTTCCTGGTGCGCATGCGCACGTTGCGGCGGATGCGTTCGGCCAATTCCTGCGCCTCACGCTTATTAGTATTGGGCAGAACCACCAGGAACTGGTCGTTTGCGTACCGGGCTAGTATGTCCACTGTCCGAATGGTCTTCTTGACGACCTCGACAATGGTGACAAGCAGCCGGTCGCCGCCCTCGGTGGTAAGCCGTTCGTTGATGGCGCTGAATGAGTCGACATCGATCAAGATGGCCGATAGCGCATGCTTGTAGCGCTTGGCGCGCAGGATTTCCTCGCGAAGCTTCTCGAGGTAATAGCCGTCGGCAAAGACCCGATCGACCCACGGCTCGCCCCAGGGCTTTTTTGCCTGGGTTGATTCGCGACGCGGGCTTCGTCCTGCGTGCATGGGCGCAAGCGGCTCGGGCGGATGGGCAACCACGTCGAAATAGTCGAGCGCCGCAGCCTGGATGCCCATGATGCGCCCCAGCTTCTCTTCGATGTCTTGCTTGTGGAGGAGGATTTCGCGCCACCGTTCTTTGGCGTCCTTCTCGCGGAAGTCTTTGCCGGTCAAGCGCATGAGGAGCATGCGGAAGGGGCTCGATTCCCAGGTGGGGATCTCCTGCAGGGCCTTCCTGACACGTTTGAAGGAGACGGGATCCCGCACCTCCAGAGGAGCCTTCACCAACTCGACAAATCCGTCGAAGGGGAAGTCTTCGTTTCTGGCTGGCTTGGCGGATGGTGTTGAGGCTGTGCTTTCGTCCAAGGATGGCTCCCTGCAGATGGCAGCATCGTCTGGCCCACGTAAAATAGTTGGCGCATGCGGGCTTCGGGGGTGCGGACGTGAGATGCCGGTGCAGCGTCGCTCAGAGCGTCTCGAACCAGTGCAGATCATCGGACGATCCCTTCTGCGGCCGCCAGTGTGACACTTGCTCACTGGTCGGCGAGAGAAGCCCGAGAGCGGGGCAAGCACGTCCGGGTACGTGCGTGCTTGCCCTGCCCGGCCTTCGTCGTGTATCTTAGAGCCTGTCCGAAGACCCAATCCGGGCTCTGGCGTATCACTCAGGGACATGCCTCAGTCGCGCTCGTGTATGCGGGACTGCGCTGCTCTGGCTCGGATTCGGGCCGGCAGACCGGCTCTCGGGGCAGGTTCAACGTCCACACTTCCGCGCGGAGGCAACGCATGAGCCTGATGGAAATCAAATGCCCCATGTGCAAGGGCACGCTGTTCTTTGATCCGTCAACAGGCAAGGTTGTCGACCACAAGAGCGCCGATCATCAGCGGGCCGACTTTGGTGAGTTCATCAAGTCGCGGCAGAACCAGAGCAGCAAGTGGGACAACAAGATCAAGCAGGCGCAGGACGACAAAGTGCGGCGCAAGGCAGAGCTGGAAGAGAAATTTCGCCAGGCCAAGGAGAACCCCGACTCGCTGCCGGGCGACGGGAAGCCGGACATCATGTGGGACTAGCCGCCGTGCGGACGCCAGTGCTACGGGGACGACAGAGGTGCATCGCGGTGCTGGGTTGCCTTGGCGGGCAAGCGATCGGCAGGCAGCGATCGGCGGTCAGTTCGGAGGAACCCGGGCGGCTGTTCCGAGCCCTGTGTACTGATGGCATGGACGCGGAGCCGATTGACGGGCGGGGGACGCACCAGGGCCGACCACCCAGGGGTAGTCCGGGCCGGCTATCGACAGTGACAGTTCAACGGAACGACGGACATACAACAAACCAAACGCAGAGGAGGTTCACAATGAGAAAGGTAGCATTGATCATGGCTGGAGCAGTGTTGGCTGGTGCAGTGGCGTCGGACGCGGCAACTCCTGCTGCGGCAAGTCCCCGGGTGAAGCTGGAGACCTCCAAGGGCGTGATCGTTGTTGAACTCGAGCCCCAGGCGGCGCCCAAGACCGTCGAGAACTTCCTCCAGTATGTCAAGGACGGCTTCTACGACGGCACCATCTTCCACCGCGTGATTCCCAGCTTCATGATCCAGGGCGGCGGATTCACCAAAGACATGTCGGAGAAGGCCACGCGCGCGCCCATCGCCAACGAAGCCAACAATGGCCTGAAGAACGACTTCGGCACAGTCGCCATGGCGCGCACCAACGATCCCAACTCCGCCACCGCGCAGTTCTTCATCAATGCCAAGGACAACGCCTTCCTCAACCATACCGCCCAGAATCAGCAGGGCTGGGGCTACTGCGTGTTCGGCAAGGTCGTTGAGGGCGCTACCGTTGTCAAGGCCATTGAGACGGTGCCCACGAGTTCCAAGGGTATGTTCGAGAACGTGCCGGTGACGCCCGTGGTGATCACCAAGGCAACCATTGTGCAGGCTGCGGCTCCCGCGGCAACGCCGGAGACCAAGCCTGCGGCCAAGGACTCCACGAAGAAGGCCAGGTAGCCGTTCTGGCCAATTGACAGAGACGAAGTGACGCCGTGCCGGACGGGCTGTCCGGTGCGGCGGATCCCGGAGGGGTCATGCGTCCGACATGCAGGAGTGCTCGATGAGACTGCCGGTGATTGTCATCATCATCGCCGCTGTATGGGTTGGCTGTACGACCAATCGCGATTCCACCTCAACACGAGAGAGCACTACCATGTCTGCGAAGAAGTCCGCTGCCCCCACGGCAGCCATCAACCTTGATGAGAAAGACACGGCCACTACACCATCGGGTCTCAAGTACCTGGTGCTGGCGCCGGGAAGCGGCCCCTCGCCCAAGCGCGGAGCACGCGTCAAGGCCCACTACACCGGCTACCTCACCAATGGCACGAAGTTCGACAGCTCCGTCGACCGCAACGAGCCGTTCTCGTTCAACGTGGGCCGGAGCATGGTGATTGCCGGATGGGACGAGGCGTTTCTGTCAATGACCAAGGGCGAGAAACGTCGGCTCATCATTCCCCCGCAGCTCGCGTATGGCGAAGATGGCGCCGGTGGCGTGATTCCGCCGAATGCGACGTTGGTGTTTGATGTGGAGCTCATCAGTTTCTAAGCTGGTTGGGGAAGAGGGCATCCCGCTCATGCCATTTGACCTCCTCACTACCGTCGCACAGGGCGGGTGCTCGGCCAAGCTGCCTGCTGCGGCACTGGCTGAGGCGTTGGCCGGGTTGCCCAAACAGACGCATCCCGACCTGCTCGTTGACATTGCAACACATGACGACGCCGGCGTGTACCGCATTGCGCTTGACCTTGCCCTGGTGCAGACCGTCGACTTCTTCCCGCCCGTGTGCTCCGACCCCTTCGACTTTGGCCGGATCGCCGCAGCCAACGCCCTCTCCGATGTGTATGCCATGGGCGGAGAAGCACTTACGGCCATGAACATCGTGATGTTCCCGTCGGCAAAGATCCCGCTTGACGTGCTGCGAGATATCCTGGACGGCGGCCAGCAGAAGGTGGCTGAAGCAGGGTGTGTGATCGTGGGCGGCCACACCATCGATGACGATCCGCCCAAGTACGGGCTCTCGGTGACCGGCGCCGTGCATCCCGACCGCATCGTGCGCAATAGCGGTGTGCAGGCGGGAGATGCGCTCATCCTCACCAAGGCGCTGGGCACGGGCGCCATCATCGCGGGCCGGCGCATCGGTCAGGCGCCCGAGATCGTCTATCAGGCCGCCATTGACAGCATGAAACAGCTCAACCGGTCCGGTGGCCGCGTCATGCGCGAACTGGGCGTGCGCGGAGGCACCGATGTCACAGGCTTCGGGCTGCTTGGCCATGCGCTGAAAATGGCGCGCGGTAGCGGGGTGAGCATCCGCATCAAGACCTCCGCGCTTCCCCTTCTGCCCGGAGCATACGAGCTGGTGGATCTGGGGTGCATCCCCGGTGCGGCATTCAGGAACCAGGAGTTTGTCGAGCAGGACGCCGTGTTTGCGGCCTCGGTGGACTACAGCCGCAAGATGCTTGCGCTTGATCCGCAGACGTCGGGTGGGTTGCTCATGGCGGTACCGGCCAGCAGTGCCGAAGATGCCATCCGTCGGCTGCGGGATGCCGGGTACCCGCACGCTGTCAAGATCGGTGACGCCCTCACCCCGGGGGAGCGCGCCCTGGACGTCGTATAGGTCCCGACCCTCCGTTGACAGCAGGCTTTGGTGGATCTCCTCGCTCGTCCCCTCGTCGGTTCGCCCACTCGTCCGCTCGCCTCCGCTACACCTTGCCGATAGCCTCCAACGCGGCCCGCTCATTGTCGTAGCAGGCAAGGAAGTCGTCAAACGACAGAAACGCCAGCAGGTCACTCACCGCAGTATTCGCGCCGTACGCCACGCACGTGCCCCCTCCCTCACGAGCTGAGCGGAACGCCTTGAGCAGCAGGTGCGCTCCGAAGCTATCGATGCCGTCGAGTCCGGTGAGGTCCAGCACATAGTACTTCATGTCCTTTCGGGGGAGGGCCTGCTCCAACGGCGACAAATCCATATGCGATATCATGTGCCCCGAAAGCGCGATGCGACATGCGCCGTTCTCCACCCGGTCGATGCACACGAACTTGACTTCTGCTTCACGAACGCGTGACTCCCACACGTCGTCGTGCGAGATCTCGAATTCTACATCGGTTGCGTAGATGGGGATAAGGCGCTCCAGATGCACCGACTCCAGCAGATCGCGACATTTCTCCGACACGTTCACCAGACACAGGGAACCGCCCGCCTCCATCACGCGTTTTCGCAGCCGGATGAGCAGCCCCATACCCGAACTGTAAATGTTGGACGTGCTGCCCAGGTCCACCACCGCGCGGTGGGGCTTGCCGTTTAGAGCAGCCTGGATGTCGGCCTCGATCTCCTGGTAGTTGTCCATGCTGACGGTGGAGGGAAACTTGATCAGGAGATAGTCCTTCTTCGCCTCTATGTGCAGCATATCATCGATCTCCGTCGTGGTCTTCCTGGTTCGGGCGTTCATGATTCCACCCCCTCGTTGCCCATGCGGAAGCACTTGCCCGTCATGGTCGACTGAATCGCTCTTGACATGCCGTAGAACGTGAGAACGGCGCCCGGATGGATATCGCCACTCACGCGCACAAACCCATCGGCTGTGGTTGGCTTGCGGATGAGCGTTTCGGCATCGGCGATCTTCTGTACCACATACTTCAGTTTCATATTCATTGCGTTGTACTCGTCGATCCACTTCTTCATCTCCGCGCGCTGCCGGTCGGTGAGTGCGTCGCCGGCCTTCTTCATGATAGCAGCCTTCGACTGCACCTGCTTCTTGATCGGCTCGACCTTTTCCTCAAGTTTCTTCCTGAGGGTCTGCAGCTCTTTGAGCTTCTCCTCGGCAATCATCTTGTTCTTGTCAACAAGGATGATGCGCGTTTCGATGCCCTGCTCGTTGCCGATTTGGGTGGCTTCCACTTGCCTGGTCGCCTTGACCTCGCCGCCCACTACCGACGATTGACGTTCGGTTGCCGTGAAGGTGCTGCACTTGCACATGCAGTGCAGGCAGTGCTTGGAGACCGTGATGGTACCTTCGCTCTCCATGGCCGTCTCCTGCGCAAAGCCTACTGTGACGCCGTCCCTGCCATATACCGCAGCATCGCCCTTGCCGAAGACCCCCTGCACGATGGTAACCGATCCGTTGCGCGAGCGCACCGTGGCCGACTCCACGACGCCCTTGACCGTGATGCTTCCTTCGGCCTCAACTGTAAAGCCCGGTTTGACGTCACCGGCGATTACCAGGTCGCCCGAGTACTTGATATTGCCCACGCTGTAGTCCACGTCGCGCAGGATCGAGAGCATCTCGGCAACGGTGATCAGGTTGCCTTCGAGCTTGAGTACGCCGGCCTTGGCCGACATGAGGCACTGACCATCCTGCGAAACGAAGGTGTTCGCTCCACCCGGGAAGGGGACATCGTGGCCCGGTTGCGATGGGATCTCCCGACCAGTGACGGTCTTGCCGGGCACTCCGGCAGTTGGCGGCGCCTTGCGGGCCAGCACCTGGCCCTGGGCGATCTGCACGAAGCTCTGAATATCACGGAAGTCAACAGTTCCGTCGGCGCGCATCTGCGGCTTGGTGTTAGGCGCGAGTTCGATCTCAAAGCAGACCTTCGCATTTTCGCCCACCGTGGGCTCGTAGCCTTCCGCTACCACCACGTCGGTGTCGTATTTGAGGCTGGTCACGATGGCCTCAACTGCATCCTGCTTGACGCCAGTAGTGAAGCCCTTGCGCGCAAGCAGAAACAGCACCGTGCCGACCGAAGGATTGACGCCCTCGGCAATGCACCCGGAATTGATGTTCATGTACGCCCGCATGTCGGTGGTTCTGATGCTGACGTACTTCTCCAGTGCGTCGTTGTAGTACTCGAAGGCCGGCCCAATGCGCTCCGGCGCTCCCCGGCCGTGGCTGAAGGCTGCCTTCAGCGTATCCATCTGGTAGTTGGTTACCTTGGCGGCGTCCAGCGTGCGCCGCACGTTCTCAAGGTTCGTTTGATCGCGCTTCTCACGCGTTACCGTGATGTAGACGCCGTCTTCCCGTTCCTCGACCGGGAAGAAGGCCGACAATGGGTTTTCCATGCGTTGAGTGCTCTCTGGTGGTTGTGGTGCGGATGCGGCAAGCGACCAATACATCATTCTAACATGCGCGGTCTGGCGATTGCAAGGACGTATCGGATGCTTCAGTTTCACAGCAGCTACTACATTTATATTTATCTACGTGGCGGGATGAATAATCGATTACAGAAACGAGGCCTGCGATGTTCCAACCGCTATTCCGTTATAGTGATTCCGTCCTGCTGCGAAACAAATGTGCTGTCTTTGGCTTTGTTGCCGGCGTTCTCGCCTTGGCGTGGTTTCTCATTCGCGTCATCCCGAAACCGAGCAGGGCCTTGTATCCTTGCCAGCGCGCCGCTTTTCCGATAGCATCGGCCTTCGTCGCGTATCTGATATCGCTGGCGGCCTCGGTTCTTGCATTCCGAGGTTTACGCGATGCGTTCCGCCGGCGGAAGGTCTTTGCGGCGCTGGCATGTCTCGCTGCGGGTACGGTAGCGCTGCTGGTCAACCTCAGCGTTTCTTCGCGGGAGAGTAGCGCCGCGTTCGTGCCGACTGACGCGGCAAATTCTCCGGTGGGCGCCGCCCAGGGAATCCATCCCGGACGTGTCGTCTGGGTGCGCGATTCGCTGGCCGCTCATTGGGACGGATCGACCGGCAATTGGTGGACCGACGCGAATACGAATTCCGATACAGTCAGGCAAATGGTTTCGAAATCGATCCGATGGCTGACTGGGAAGACAACCGATGAAGCTGCCTGGGACACTCTGTTCCGCGGCTTCAACCTCAAACACAGCCGGGGAAATCACGGGTATCAAGCCGGGGAGAAGATCGTCATCAAGCTCAATCTGAATCCCGCGCAGTACGTTGGGCCGTGGGACAACAAGCCGTTTCCTTCGCCCCAGGTCTCGTATGCGTTGATTTGGCAGCTTGTCAATAAAGCGCACGTGGCGGACAGCGCTATAGCGATCGGCGATCCTTCACGGTTCGTCGGCGATCCGATTTACAACAAGATACATGCGGACTTCCCGCGAGTTGTTTTCATAGGATTGTGGGACACGCTGGGCAGGACCAAAGCCGTCCCGGACACAACCGTGTCGATCCATTTCGCCGATGCAGGCGTGTCGCTCAACGGCGATACTCATCTGGAGACCCACTACACGCATGCGAGTTACCTGATCAATCTCGGCTGCTTGCGCGGCCATAATATCGCGGGATTTACGGCGTGCGCCAAGAACCACTTCGGTTCGCTGTATCGATACTACCTCACCGGATCGGGCGCATCCCAGGCGCCCGCCAACCTGGGGTGGACACCCGCGGGGCCCGATTCCATGATGGGGCTGCACGGCTTCATTTGTCCGACCGAGTTTGATATGACAAGCGCCTGGGGGGCCGGATGGAAGTTTCATAAGCGGGCGATGGGAAGCTACACGCCGCTGGTCGAGCTGATGGGGCACAAGTACCTCGACGGCAATGGGCTGCTGTTCATGATCGATGGGCTCTACGCGGCGGAGAACCAGTCATCCGGCACTGTGTCGCGATGGAGTTCTCCTCCGTTCGGCACGACGCAGAAGCCCGGATGGACCGGCAGCGTTTTCATGTCGCAGGATGAGGTCGCCATCGAGTCCGTGGTCCTTGACTTCATACGCAATGAGCCGCTGTACGCCGGCAAGCTCGACGGTAATGTGGATAACTACCTGCACGAAGCGGCGCAGGCCGCCAATCCTCCCTCGCTAACGGTGTACGATCCGGAGAATGACGGCAGCCGCCTGGCTAATCTGGGCGTCCACGAACATTGGAATAATGCCCAGAGCAAGCAGTATTCCCGCAATCTGGGGACCGGCAGCGGCATCGAGTTGATTTCGTCGAATCCCATTTCAGGCGTGTCCGTCCCCCGGATTCAGGCGCAGACGCCGGCTGCGCTCGATGTTTCTCTGGTTTCTGCCGTTGATGGTGTCGCGACATTCGGTGTGATTCTGCCTGCGCCGGGACATTTTGA
>Ga0315293_10003192_pt1 | contig 15784 bp, 29 predicted proteins | sample YL17G13_20_MG_FD_203071 | JGI IMG/M metagenome (GOLD analysis project Ga0315293, IMG submission 203071) | Sediment microbial communities from Yellowstone Lake, YNP, Wyoming, USA - YL17G13_20 | ecosystem: Environmental > Aquatic > Freshwater > Lake > Sediment | place: USA: Wyoming | collected...
AGCAAATGCTTCCCAATCTGGCGAGCCAGGCGACATATCTCGGAAGTCTTTTGGGAGTCTACGCAACAACGCTATTTGCTTCTTAAGCTTCCGTCGTAGACGATGGCCCTCGTCTTCTTCTAGTTCATGTACAATTGACATATGATGCTTCATGTGCTTCTTTGCCATCTACATTCTCCTTTCTATAGTTCTCGCAAAACTCTATTACTCGTGCGCACTGCTCGATACCGAAGTACCCTATATGGGTCTCCTCCTGTGACAGTCCCATATACACTGCGAGTGACATATATACTTGCGCTCTTACTTCCCTACCCTTGCCTCTGAAGAGCGGGTCAAAGGCAAGATGTGCTTGGTGTCTCATTTCACGTGTTGGTTCGTCAGCCGGTGTGCTAGTACCACCGGACCAGCAAGCAACTGTACATTCAGCACAGGGGCAGGCCCATCTAGTGCCAAAGCGTGTTTCGCTTGGCTCGAGCCTAACATTGTGTACTGGACACTTACGCTTTGGTCGCCACTTAGTGTGTTCACGTTTCACCATCTACATTCTCCTTTCTTGGTATTATAGTTCTGCTCCGAAAGTTTTCACCGAAATAAACTTTCGGAGCATAGTTTTCCAAAATAGCGCGTTTTTTCCATATAAAAACCCGGATAGCATTGAATCACCCAGCCTTTTGGTGGATATCTTGAATTGACTCACCTACTGTAAGGTCATATGTCATACGTACATACACCTATTATATACCTATACCTATATACATATATGACTCACATACTCAGGAATTATACATTGATAATAAATACTATAATATATAGTATGACCTTACAGAACGTCCAGCAATTCAAGATATCCACCAAAAGTTTTGTAACCCTTTACGATTGGTACTATCCGGGTTTTTAACCTAATAACCACGCTTTTCCTTAAAAACACGTCCTCCAAAAGGTTATTGATTGACCTTTTGGAGCAACGCGCCACTAACCTACTATTCCACAGTTGCATTCTCACAAGGTTCACCTTTCCAAGTACTACCCAAACGTACTTTGGGGTCATGACCATCATCCCAATCTATATAGAGAACCACAAGCTCATCTGTCAAACCTTGTTTCTCTACATTCTCCTTAAACTCTTTCCAAGTCATTGTTCACCTCCTTTCTCTAATGGCTTATCTCGGATTGCAGGCTTACCACCCACACCATCCACACCGTATAGCTGTGGAACCTCACTATAGTCAATTACCTCCAAATCAGTACCTTCCATACGAGCTAGCTGCTGCAATTGTTGTTGTTTGTTTGTCCATTGTAGCTCTGCAGCTATCTTGGCGGCTACACGTACGACTGGCAACAACAATTCGTTGAAGCCTTGAGCAATGGTATTAGCAAGCATCTCTGCCTCCTCTGCCCCTGTGCTTACAAGCTCCATATTCATTGCATATACTACTAGCGCGGCATGGATTACGTCCATCATACTACGCCCGCCCTCCTTGGCACAAATCTTACGCAAGAGCTCCTTAGTCTCCGGTCTTACATTAACTTGTTCTGCCATTATTTATCTCCTTAATCCCAATTCTCATTACCCGCTTCGTCATCACAAATAGCATAGATGATAATTCTCGCTTCCATCGGCAATTTATCCCAGGACTTTTTCACGCAAGCAGGCACATATTTTCTCCAATTGTGAGGGTCAGGACCGACTATTTCTTCCCAACCTGGATTCTCAATCTCCGGCAACGGGTCATAGTGTTCGGGAAGCAAAAATCCGTCTACTCGCAATTCTTCTATCAATCTATCTTCACATCTGCCATTAGTTACCTCATATAGGTTTTTGTACTTAGAACAACCAGCGAATGCCTCCTTTAACTTTTTGTTCTTGGCCGCCAGGCGTTTAATCTTATCGAGAGCTTTTTGAACACCGCAAGAGCAAAAAGGTTCCACAGGCGCTCCACCGGTCAGTAGATAACAATCCGGTGCATGGTTAAGTTTTATTTGTCCCATTAGTCACCTCCTTTTTTATTCTACCAACCCAACGTATACTCTGCTGGTGATAATTGTATATTTCGATTCTTGCATCCATTGCATCTATGAGGGGTCGCCGTGTGATACTATCGCCGCAAACACAGGCTTCCTTTTTTGCCGCGGCTTCGAGTTCTTCTGCCGTATCGAATTCCCATTCCTCATAACATATCCTGTCAACTATTTGCCTGACCGCCATTAGTTACCTCCTTTCTTACGATACACTCAAAGCCACGAGCCTGAAGCCAAGTACGTTGCTCGTCATCAAGTACATCTATATGATCTTCACTCGTATTGAGCCTCCTCATCCGCTCCTCATTAAACAGCCTTACGTTCTCCTTGAACACACTATCGGAACTCCAACCGATGGGATGCCACCAGAGTTCATCATCGAGGCGTACACAATGCCAAAAGGCCTCATAAGTACACGCCCCAATCGTAACATTTGTAAGACGTAAACGCTCCTTTACCTCTTCCTCGGTCAGCTCTACATGGGCGGTGCGATGATTTAGCTCAAATCGAAACACTAACGGCAACCCTGTATGGTTAGCAGGTGCCTCTGCATCCATACCAAGCCTACCTCGGCCTCGATACCACCTATCGTCCTTTATGGTTGGTTTCGTGCATGCCCAAGTTACGGACTCTACTACATAAGCACCGCATTCTATTAGTTTGTTGTACTTCATACCTTACAACTCCTTTCTTCATCACTTTTTCTCCACCAAAGTGATAGCGGCTACACAACAGTCTAAGGCTTTTACGTCGAATCTGCCTGGATAAACAGACTCGACAGCGTTTAGAACAATTTTAGCTTTCTCGCATGCATCCAGCAGGGCAATCCTATCTTTTCTGAGTTTGTCAATTTCGTTCATACAATGACAAATAGATAGTGCCCAAGCCTCATCAAGTAAGTCAGATGCTATTGGTGGTTGATTAGCAGCAACACGCTCTTGGGTGGTTATTAGAATATCCCCATAGTGCCCTAAACCTAAGTTTTTGACCATCACAATTAGTTTTTCTTTCTCTTCCATAGCATTCTCCTTTAGTAACTATGGTAAACTCTTCACATCATTCTCTGTCATGCTCGCACGATAAGTTGCACGGTCTATCCACATTGCATACTCCCGACCCTTAAACTTATTGATTACAGCTCTGATTACATTGGCAGCACAGAAAACAGTCATCCAACGTGCATGCAGTCGATCTGCCACTTCTTCTTGCCCATTCAAATAAGCAACTCGCCAACGTGCGCTGAAGATGTCCTTGTCCTCGTGGAGGAGTTCTAATAACGCTTTAGACTCCTTAACCGACATGCACCCAGCGAGTATATCTTGTGCCCAATGACAAAAAGCTTCACTATGCTTGGAGTTTGTTTCGCCATAGATTTCTCGTGCAATACGTATAGCTTCCTCGAGGCTTTTATCAAGAGGCACAGTCGCGGGGTGGTCCACCACGCTACTACTTTGGCCCGTCGAACCCGTGGAACCATCCCCGCCCTGTGCTTTATGTACGCGTGCGAATTCAGCAGCTTCTTGCGTTAAATCATCGTCATAATCTAGATCGAGCTCATCCACCTAAGGGTCCTCTTGGTACTAAAATCTGCGAGCTAGTATTGATCTTTTGCACTGCCTCTTTGAAGATCTCTTCGCACCTGGCTGTAGTTTCTACACCTGATACTGCAAACTCCCAAGTGCCTTGAGTGAGATACACCTTTGCCCGGCCCTCTGGTTGCACATGTGATGCAAGTATTTCATAGCCTGTATAAGCTATAAAGAAACCAAATTCACAGTGCCAAGTAATCTTTTGTATAGGAAGTGTCAATCCCTTCCACTTCAACTCCAGCTGCTCATATGGGGGAAATGGTAGAAACAACTTCGAGAGTACACTCCACGGTTCTGCTTCTGCGTCTGTTGCCTCGGCTGGTATCAATGTTCGTTCGATGATCACAAAATACATTGCAGGCCTGCTCCCCATTTGTATTGGCACAATTTGCCTGATTGCTTGTTTATCCATAACTCATTCTCCTTTCTTAATTATCTTCTCCAGTGGCGTCCTCTACCTCGGAAACGCCTTTGTAAATGTATACTGAAACGGTGCTGCCTTAGGACATTTGACATTGCACTTCTACATTTCCTGTACCTCGTAGATGTATATAGCTTACAAGGCCAGTACTCAAAAATCTTCTCCCAGCCGTAGATCCTATGGCAGTGCCAGCCGAAATACCCTCTAAGCATCGCAACTAGATGTCTATTAAACTTTCTCATGTTTCTGTGCCTTTTCATAGCCCTTATCAAATCCTACGTGGTAAGCTTCGCTCATAAACTTAGCAACTACTCTCGCTATCAAAGGTTTGGGTAAGAGAGATGCATAACGTTTAAGGAGATGCGACCTGGCTGCCCAATTCCGTGCTCTTGCTTTGATATTGTATCGCCGATTCACAATTTACCTCCTTCCAAAATGCACTGTCCAGCAACCTTGTCCGGCCTGAAGCGGTACAGGACTGAGTGACGCATCCTATTGTTCTTAGTCCTACACTGATAGTGTACCTCGACAACTCGGTTGTACATCCTTGGGTCTAACTCGCCACTTCCTGGTATCGAGATATTCTTCCTGAAAGAAAAGTCACCTGGCTGGATTGCACCGATTTCGTGCACGTTACCATACTCGTCATAGACTGAGACTAGCAACGCACCTACCAGACCACTGAACTCGCCCTCTCCGGGAACATAACCTGTGATGAAGCAATCGATTTCTCTATACTTCTTACGTTTGTACCAACCCTTACTACGTTTACCACTCTCGTAGGGATAATCCAACCGTTTTAACATTATACCTTCGCCACCAGCTGCTACCAGGGTCTCGTAGAAGGCCTTCAGTCCACTTAGACAACGTATAGGTAAATGTATTGCAGGCCAAACCTCCTTGACCTTCTCAAGTATGCCGTATCGTTCCTCATACGGACAACTTCTAACATCATTGTAATGCCAAAAAAGTACATCGAATCCGTAGTACTTACACAATCCAAATTTTGCCTGGAGTTCAATAGCTCGTGCCGGTAGACTATTTAGTGTAGCTGTTGTTGACGTTAGGTAGCCTTCAGTGTTCGTCTTGCCGTCATTTATAGTATCAACGGGCATAACTAACTCACCGTCTAGTACAGTACCCATTATAGGAGTTGGATCGCGTAATTGTTGAAGATGTGGCAGGTGAGCAGTCTTCTCGCAGTACTCGTAAGTGACATCAGATCTATGGCGCGTATCAATTCTATTGATACCCGCACCGATATGGATTTTCGCTCTCATGCCATCAATCTTCTCTTCGGCGATCCATAGTTCAGGTTTATTGAGCATCCCCTCGAGCACGTTTTCCTCTAAGTCCCATGCATCACGGGCAAGCATTACTGCTATTTGCCGTATGAGTGGGGATCTTGTTGGATCGTGCATACGATAGTGTTGAGCGAGCATATCCATGAGCTCCTCTTTCGTATAGGGGACGTTGTAAGTTGGTTCCAGTAAATTACATTGTTCTGCTTCATATTGTAACTCTGCTAACCTTCGCATTTGTCACCTCCACATTCTACCCTCACACACCGGAAAGTACTTCCCGTACGCAACGCTGCGGCTGCAAGCTGCTCTAATGTTGCTTCCTCATCTCCTGTTGTCATAAGCATCTCCAGAGAACTGAGTCGCTCGGTTACAACATTTACAAACTTCTCTTCAAAGACCTCCTTGAGCACGCAACGAGGATCGGGTACGGGCATAGTATCTCTGTCTACTAGAAGTATATCCAATACAGTATTTGTAATTCTAAAATGTACCTCATGTCCCGGCGCTTTGAAGTGAAAAACTGTCTCAAGTCCTTTACCCTGGCGCACCACTTCCCAGTCGTCATGCAACTCCCTACAAAAGTTCTCGACCATCTTTGCAACTAGCTCTACTGTTGAGTTGACTATTATTTCCCAATCTTCCATGTTTCACCTCCAATGTTAATCAATGTTTATTGTTATACTACCTGGCTCAAATATTACACGGTCACCAGGCTGCAACGAGTACACGTCTGCGTATTCGAAGTTTCCTCGACACCGGAGTGGCCCCCCAGTAAACACAAAGTTGTCCACCATCAACGGCCTGGTAGCGTAGGGGAAAACAATACATTCGGCATTACTGAGGCCTCCTTTTGTAAACTCGAAACGGGCCAGCTGGGACCAAAGCACTTCGTCTCCGGACCGTATTGAAACTTCTGCTATGATACCATTGGCTGTCTCGGGTGCTACGGTTGGTGCAGGTGGTGGTGCCTCTATACCTGCTCGCAACCCAGTAAGCGGCGAGGCTGCTATCATTCCAAGTAATTCTCTACGATTGAGCGTCATTTGTCCTGAAACCTCCTTTCTCTAACTGCTTGAGTACCTCTTGCTCGTCCTCATACGGGAACAATATATAGTCCTTAGTGTTAAGCACTGCAACATAGTAATCGACCCGAACGCGACTAATACCGGCACGGATATAGAGCGCAGCAAGTTGTTTACCCGTAAAACACGCTGCGGCAAGTGTCTTACCCGTATCGGCGATGTCATCGACCATCACTTGTGCATCCTCGTAGTGGTTGCATAAACTTGCATCATGGTAAGCCATCAAAGCGGTAATCAGTTGTCCACCGCGTGGTATACCCCAAACTAGTTTGCTCGGCCCTATCATTTGAGTTAGTTGTTTTGTATCCTGCAGTAACTGCTCCCAACTAATCCTATAGAATTCCATATTCATTCTCCTTTGTAAATCCACATAATCAAATAGTAAAGTGCAACTGCAAAAAAAGCTAAAGTTGTTACAATAGTCGCAAGACAACCCATATTTTTACTTCTCATGACCTTTCTCCTGAAAAATTGCGGTGCAGCGTGTAGTTAGTAGGAGGGAAGGGGTTGTTTGGAGCTACAGCACTGCACCGCGTGCGGTCATCCTATACCATTCTTGAGCAGCTTCTCCTTAATCGTATCGTATAGCTGTCCTGCTATCTCGGGCGAGTTCGTCCCTTGGAATTTGGCAACACCCTCATTCGTTGCTGTTAACTTTTTTGTTGTCGATGAGAGTTTTTTGCCTCCCCAAACCAACAAGCCTAACTCAATAAGTGCTGCAAGAGCACCGCTTGTCTCTTTGGGGTCTTTCCAATCGAGCCCTAAGAGTCCTTCGCCTACTTCAACTCCCTGACGTCCAAGACGAATCCGCTCGATTTCCTTTTTGATGCTATCAAGATCCTCTTGCTTCATACCTATCGCTACGCCTTCATTGTAGGCTGCAATAAGCTGCTGCTCTCGAGCTTCAAGGTCCTTTTTAGCACCAGTGATTGTATTCTGGAGCAGGGCGCCAACGCCCGTACCCGCTGCCGCACCTGCTCCGAACTCACTACCACAACCAGCAGTAGCTAACACAACCACACACAACAACAACCAACTACGTGCACGCTTCATATGCACTCCTTTCTTCCGAGTTCTCCTTCATTTTCCTTTTGCATGAAAGTGAAAACGTGTACCACAAGTACACTTTACATTCTCGAAGTTAACATTAAGCAACGCAAGACTGTTTAACTGTTGCTCAACTTCAAGTAACGCGCGCATCTCGTCGTCTTTACCTAAAGGCTTGTTACTTTCAATTGTCAAAAGTACTTCTGCTTTTACACTTGTTTTTCTAATACACATCTTAACTCCTTTCTTTATCTTTATACGGTATTGGATCGTTTAGTTTTGCATCCTCGAAAGCTTTCAAACGCAAACGACATGCGTCACACAATCCACAGCTTATACCCTCCCCGTCAAGGTCATAGCAACTCCGTGTCAACGAGAAGTCTACTGCAAGCAGCGCGCCTGTCGAGACGATATCCTTTTTTGACATCATTGTCAATGGTGCTTTAATATATACTGGTCTATTGTGTTTAACTGCGCAGACCGTACCCACGTTAGCAGCTTGCTGGAAGGATCCAAAGAATATTGGTCTACAGTCTGGATAGCCAACCCGATCGTCCCTGTTAGCACCGATGTAAATTGCCTCTGCTTCTAACACTTCTGCCCAGTTAAGTGCAAGTCCCAGCAGTATAATATTACGTGCTGGTACATAGGTTGGTGGTTCTTCCTGCTGTACACCTTCTTTAGGCAGTTGAACAATTGGCTCGGTCAGTGTTGAGCTCAGCAAACTACGTATTGTCGCAACACGGAAGTTTATATCTTGGTCTGATGCTGTACGTCTCGCATATTCCAGTTCTTTAACATGCCGTTGACCATAATCAACGGCTAATGCATGACACTGGTAATCTTCTTGACGTGCGATTGCTAATGTAACTGCCGAGTCAATGCCACCGCTTAGTAAAACTATTGCTCTCTTCATATTAGCATCCCCTCCAATTCATACGACTTTCAGCACTAACTTGTGCCACCGCTTGTGCTTCTTCTGGTTTAGTACGATGAAGTGCTATCCAGTCGTCTATGGCTTTAGAACTACCCTTACAAGCTTGCGGACAGCAACAGTAAATATACTGTACGATATCGAACAAAGCGTGACGGTTGGTTTCATCCGCCCGTCCCATTGCCTCGAACAAATCATTAGACAAGACCGCATATAGGAAGCTCCCAGTTGGTATACCGTGATCAACATAATAATCAATACTTTCTTTTACACCTATTGGTAACATGGCGTTCTCCTTCTACTTTGTACGTTTATTTTGCTGCTCACTTACTACTTGCTAATGCATCTTTCAGTGCTGCCTCCAAACGTGAGCGCTCGGCAGTAGTCAACAGGTTTTCATATAAAGGTTGCTTGATGATCTGTAGTGTTTGTACTGCCCTGAAAAAATACTCGCCGGCGTACTGATTATTGTTCTCCTGGCCAATCACAATCATCCTCTCGCCCGCTTGTAGTCTCTCCAATGCGTATGAACGTCTTCTTTCATCCAGCGTCGTCCCACTACCTGTAGTTACCGAGTTAGTTAAACGTGCTTCCAGGTCTACATATTTAGGGGCCCGTGTAGGTGTTATTACCGCAGGAGCGGGCTGCATGGCGCCATTTTTCGATAGCTCCTGGATCTGTTTCTGAATTTGTTTTAGCTGTAAAGAGATGTCTTCCCAGTGGGGCTGAAGGAGCTGCTTTAATTCTTCTGTCTGCTTCTGTCGTAGTAATTTGCTCCTTTCAGTAATACAAAAACTCAACAGCATAATAATTACTAGCACTACAACGCCTCCCACTAGCTCTATGTGCTGATCATATAACCATTTTTTGATTTTCATTTTTCATTCTCCTTTTCTTTACCTTTGGGCCAAAGTGCAAATTGATCGAGCTGCCCTTCCAACCATGGCACAAAATGCCAAGTTAATTTAATACTGTTACGTTGATGAAGTACGACTCTTGCAACAGCAAGGTCATCTAAACAGGTACGCACTGTCCACACAGGTAGGCATATTTGGTCAGCTATCTCATTCGCTTCTCGACCCGGGTTAGTATAAAGTTCTCTACAAATTCTTTCAACTCTTGCATCCATTGCATCTCGCACAACGGTCTTCAAATCCTCCAATTCTTCATCATCGTTTGTTTCCTTACCTCGGACGTATGCCAATCCCATGGCAAGTTTTGCTAATTGTTTTGCATAACGTGTAGCTTCTTCCCACTCCGGAATTACAAGCACCTCATGTCCAAATGGGCTTCTTGCTACTACTGTTCTCAAAATTGCACCTAGTTGCGCTAGCCGTCCTATCACCTTCGCATTAGAAAGTTTGGGCCACAAAGTATCCTCATTCATTAGATATTTGAGGAAACGCATACTCGCATCTTCTATTTCCAGGTCCATTTCACTTTCCGTGGAAAGACTTGCGAGCGACTGGTCAATTTTCTCGTAAACTTGTTCTGGTGTAGCCCTACATCGATAACGTAAAAAACGCTCACCAAGCCGTACATTCAGTGCCCAATGTGCATCTATATCTGGTGTCGTTGCGCCTATGAAACCAAAACGACTAGAGTAAGAACGTTCCACGCCTGTACCAAATGATCTACTGCAAGCGCCATCATAGGCATCACGGAGGAGCCCTAATACTTCTGCAACAATTTCCTTATGCTGGCTCAATAAACTAGACATATCTTTAACCATTAACACTTTACCATCTAGTTTAGGTATAAGACTCATATCCTGGCCGCCTTTCAGCCCCCAGCCGGAGATGAGTGCTGTAGGCCGAAAGGCTGATGTCATGTAAACATAAGGTGCAAACTGTAGTGCCATCATCGGCAACGTCTTGCCGCAACCAGGTGGTCCTACGAACATCATCCAGACGGGACGACCTTTAGTTTTTAGATTTGCAACGAGTGTAGCAAAGAATAGGTCAAGTTGTTGTAACTGTTCACTACCTAAAATCAATCGTTTACGTAAACGCTCTATAAACTCACCACGTGGGATTGCCTCCAAAGAAGCCCAGTCTTTCGTTGCTTGAGGTGCTGCTTGGGCTGCTACTCCTACTGTTGCAACGGCTGCCAAAGCTGCTTCGACTGTACGTACTATGTAATCTTCATCACTCTGGTGTAGTCCTGGCCGCTTATGTAAGATACTACGTAAACCTTCACGCGAGTAGCCGAGTTTAGCTAGCTCGATGCAAAAAGTGAAGTCATAACCACTACGTGACGTATCCCCGGAAGTCTTACCATTACCTTCCCAAAGATCCTTGAGGTGCTTATTATCTAAAAATGAACCAGGTGCCTCTGTATACGTAAGTTGTTGTAGAAATCGAAATTGTGCTTCAAGCGTAGGTTCGGCTTCTATGAAACATGTTTTGCCCTCTTCAACAGCATCGTGCTGAAATGGTAACGCAATTAACACTCCTATACCCTTTGCATGTAGTGGATATAAGTTACAATGGTCTTTACATTGACGTTTGACAAATGTTAGTGCTTTATGGCACGCTGCATAAAGACCATCGACAACTACAGGTTCATTAAAGAACATCCAAATGTGAAAGTTGCCTGAACGGCTCCGCTCAATATAGTTTGGCTGTGGTAGTAGTAGTGACGCTTGCCGTGTTAATTCAATATCGTCCCTATCAATATCTATTGCCGCAACACGACATGTCAGGCCATTTTCAAGTAGTGGATAAATTCCAATAACCTGCTCTCCTGCTATATGACGCGAGTAATCTTCCCAGGTAATCTCCTTGCCCGTAACCCTAAAATACTCACTCCCACGACGTACTCCCCATGTGTCTCTGCGACCGTGGAAGAACTTATACATCAGGTGCGCTAGGCTTTGCATAAACCTCCTTTCCAACCTACGAGTTGTCGCTGTGTTACGTACTCACGGAGTTTTCTAAAATCGGCCAAGAAGTGTTGGTTCATCAAAATGGAACGTAAAGCTGCGGAGGGATGGTAGCTTACAAATATCTCCAGATCTGGCAGCCAAAGCTCTTTATTCCCTGGTGGTATTAAAGTACCATGGAGGTCACCGACAGTGCCAAGTCGTTCAAAAACGTGCAGCGCTTCATTTCCTAACGTAATGATTAACCGGAGCTTCTTCATTGCTCGCAATGTCGGTAGTAGCCAGGTGTTACTACATATACGTTGACATTGTTGCGACGGAGTGACGTTCATTGGTGTTACACATTTAGCAACATTATCTACCCGGCACAGCTCACGATTGAGTTCTGCTAAAGCAAGCCCAAAGTTTAACTTACTACCTGCCTTCCCCATAAAAGGTATCTTCTGCTTATCCTCTACCCATCCTGGATTACGGCCCAGGAGACACACCTCGGCATCCAAGTTTCCACAACCTGGTACTGGTCCTGTACCATATTCTCGTTCTTTACATAAGTGGCATTCATTTAATTTTGCGTCAGCCATTTTTCGCCTCCTTCTGCGTTAAGCGTTCATACAAGTGTTTCGCACCATGCGTAAAACCTGATACATATGCCGGTATGAAAACATACTCGGCTAAATGCTTGGCATGCTCTTCTGCCATTGTCCTAATCTCTTCGCTAAGTTTCTCCGGGAGCGTTCCCATTCCAAGAGCATTCTTGTGTGCAGCTGCAACGCAGGCATCTTGCTGTTGTTTAGTTTTGGGTCGCATCGTATACTTCCTCCTGTGCAATCATGTTATGTGCCTCCAATTCTTGCGGTTGACAATCTCTCCAATGTGTACCTGGTTAGTACTATACTCTTCTGCCAATTGCTTCTGCGTCCACTTTCCTGTGTGGTACTTTGAGCGTATTTCCCTCACATCGTCCTCTGTCAATTTTGCACTACCATTCGCTGCTCCTTGAGCTGCACGCCCTTTCACTACCATATCCCGCATGTTCTCTTTCTGTGTACCAAGCCATAAGTGCTTAGGGTTGACGCAAAGGGCGTTGTCGCACGTGTGACATACCATCCACTCACCTGGCCAGATGCCGGTTGCTATGTAAAATGCAAAACGTGCGGCTAGCATCATGTGGCCGTCGAAACTGAACGATGCACGATTCATCTTCCCGTTGTGATTGCCAGTCCAATTCCAACAGTCATCTGGTCCGCCAACTACAAAATATTTGTGAAAGCGTTCAATGTCAGCTTCTGTGTAAATTTCTGGCGTGCTCATTTTGGTCCTTTCGTGATTATGATAGTATTATTTATTGGTGATTGATTAGTATCAACACGTTCCTGGGGTGTCAGCCTCAATGGTTCTAAGCCAGCTTGCAAATGCCACTACATCGAATTCTGAAAGTATCTTAAGTAGCATCACGCCAGCTACATGTTCATTAAAAGCAGGTGAGTTTACTATTGCAAAGTCACCTAGTTTGTGCGAGATGTAGTGAATAACTTCACCTGTCCGTAACTGTTCACAAGCTAGATGACACCCGCAGGCTTCTAATGCCGCATATTTTACAGTTAAATCTATACCATTGTACGTATCTGGTATTTTCATTTTGTATACCGATTTTCGACCGTGTGGCCTAAGATACTGTGTAATAGTAACTATCATTTTGCGTCTCCTTTCTTCAAGTATTGCATTAGCCACCAGTCGCCCAAGCCCACTGCATCGGCCTCGTCGTTGGTAGCGAATTTACGCTGGTACTTCTTCTCCATTCTTGCTTGTGTCACATGCTTCGGAAGTTGCCCTTTCCATTTAGAGACCTTCACAAGTTCCACCGACGTGCTGTAGCTTTGCCCAATGCCCCAACCAACTAACGCACCTGTAAGTAGAGTGAGCATTTGCAAAGAACCACTCCTAGAACTTGCCATAGACTTATATGCTCCCCAAGGTTCAGGTTCCTCGATGATGATTTTATCTACATCACATTCTACTGTAGTTAGGTCGCTGAGTACGAAACCAATCCGTTGGACGAGTGTTGCAGTTTTATACTCCTCAGGCGAGACGATAGTACCACTTGCATGTAAGCTAATACCACCACGTGGTACTGCTATATCCTCCATGTATGCCCAGCCGCAATGTAAGACCGATGGATCAACTGCTAGGATCTTCATTTTCTGCCTCCGTTTCTGATTTCTCCTCAAGAGTCGCAATCTCGTCGCAAAAATACATAAACTTCACAATAGGATTGTGGTACCAAGCATTTGCTAGCGATATACCGTACTTCTCCCCTTTACTCTTCGTGTCGTCGCCTCGTAAGTTGTACTCCCCTGAACGCTCCTCAAACTCCTTCAAGCCGTAGACGCCCATGTGGAACTTTATCAATAGCAGTTCCAAAAGTTCTAGTTTAATGAACTGTTGTATCCTACTAATAGAGAGTACAGCATGACCTGCAGGATAGTCTCGATCCCATTTGTAATGCGGTGGGTTGCCAGGTGAAATCATCACGTAAGCACCCATTTTACAGACATCATGCAGCAGACAAGCTATAGTTAGATTATTCTTAGTGATTGGCTGAGTGATCTGTCCGGGCCCGTTACCTGAGAAATTGTTATCATCGTTGAACCCGGATAGTAACTCGCAGACCCGGAGACTATGTTTCGCTAACCCACCGGGATAAGCACTGTGAAATCGCGTCGAGGCGGGCGAGGTAAAGAATCCTCCCTCCTTTAGGTAGCTGATAAGCTTATCCATACCTTCACGTTCTGTATTCTCCAAAAGTCTTAGAATTACCCTTTCGTTACGTTCGCGTTCTTGCTCGTTGATCATTGTGTACTCCTTTCAGTCACTACAAATATTATTGGTATACGTTGTTGAATGTCAACTAAAAGCATATTAGCTATTTCCTGCATTTGAGGATGTACATTTTTAGTTGTGCGTAGTTTGAAAAAGTGTAACCACTCGTGCAAATTACCTGTGATTACAAGTTCGGTCTTTAGCGCGTTAGGTAACACTGACCTCGCTTGTTGTGGTGTCCAATTAGCTTTAAGAATTAACGTCTTATAAGCTTTTTCAGCTTCAAGCATTTGACAGCCCCAGTAACGAGCAACACCGTTTCCTTCAGTGTCAAACGCTGTATTGAAATCTACGTTTTGAATTTCTTTGATTTGACTGGCAAGCCACGGCGGAATGATGAACGTTGCTCCACCCCTATAATTGCAATACCTTGTAGATTCTTGGGCGTAGGAAAACAACCGGTGCCTAACTATCTCGTGTGACACTCCTCTATCGCAAATAACTCGATAAGATGCCCAAGCATGTTCAATCATAGCAAGGTGTCCGTTCTTCATTATTTTTCTGGTAAACGCTACCGCTGAGCCTTCCGTTATTTTATCCTCTGACTTATAGCAAGTTCTACCTGCTATCTCAATAGCTTGGAGTGGATCCGGTGTCATGTTAAGAAATTCAATTGATGGCTTGATAAGTCTCATTGTTTACTCCTTTCAATTTCCAAAATCTTATCTGTACTCTCCGGTCAGCTCTAAACAGACATCTCCGCCACATTTGCATACTATTTTTAGCAACCGCACTAGTGATGGAGTATCTCCAAAAAGCTCCTCGTACGTACCGCTTTTACTTCCACCACATTTTTCACAGGTCAGCTTCAATATTTCAAGTTCGTCGTTCACTCGTACTCCTTTCTTCTCCGCATATTAACTCGTTTAGGTCAATTCCGAACTTTCTATGCAACTCGGCCAAGACCAGGATACTAAAAGGTCCTTCACCTCGCACCCAACGGCCAATAGTCGCACCTGTACAGTGCACTAACTCTGCCGCTGCTCTACGCGTAGTCTGTTTGGTACTTAACTGTTCTTCTAACCGTTGACCAAATTGCTCTAGTTCAATCATATCTTACCTACTCCGCGGGAAGTACCTATTTAGTAACTCACGACTTCGTTGACCAATCTTCGGTTGGCACTGTGGACAATAGCAAGTATCATAGGAAGAGTGAAGACCTAGTGCACACCCTTGGAATGCTGTCTTCTTCTCTGACCCGCACACATTACAACGCTCTTGCATTGTCAACCACCACCACATTCTGCGTAATTTTTTCTTTAACCAATTCATTTCAATTCCTTTCATTCATTTGAGTTTAGTATTTTTATTCCGTGTAGATTGTTGGATCTACGTGACCCTCACGTAGGAAAGCTTTTCTACGCCTTATACAAGCTTTGCATTTGCCGCAATGTTTTATAGAATGTTCACAACTCTGAGTCAGCTCCCAAGGAATGTCAAACTCGCGGCCAAGTCTAATAACTCTGGCACGATCTAAACGCCTAAGCGGTGTCCCAAGTTCTACACCGCCCAGCCAACCGCCTCGGCCATCATAAAGTGGTTGTGCAAGTACTAGTAAGTCATTCAATTGTTTCGCAAATGGTTCAACAACTCTAACAATCTTAGGATCATCATCTTTACTCAG
>Ga0315293_10003193_pt1 | contig 15782 bp, 13 predicted proteins | sample YL17G13_20_MG_FD_203071 | JGI IMG/M metagenome (GOLD analysis project Ga0315293, IMG submission 203071) | Sediment microbial communities from Yellowstone Lake, YNP, Wyoming, USA - YL17G13_20 | ecosystem: Environmental > Aquatic > Freshwater > Lake > Sediment | place: USA: Wyoming | collected...
GCGGCTGGAAGACGCCGGACCTGTGGCCTCTAAACGCCGCCGAATACCGTAAAATGGAAGCCATCATGGACGAGCTGGCCGGGCGAGGAATGATGATATATCCGTTTGCCGGCTTCTTCGGGCAAAGTTCTGATTTTCCCACCGATCACGAGGAGCAGACCCAATACATCAGATACACGTTGGCTCGCCTGGGGCCTTACTGGAACGTTCTTTTCAACGTGGCGGGGCCCGAGCCGATGCTCAAACCCCCTGCGTTCCAGAACGCCATGAAGGCGGCCGACATCAATCGGCTCGGCCGGCAGATCCGAAAGCTGGACGTTTTTGGACATCTTGTTTCAATTCACAATCCGACCGGCGACGATCCGTTCAAGGATGAGGATTGGCTATCTTTTGTTACGCTTCAGGGCTGGAAGGGTACGGATTTATCTCAGATTAGCCAGGGTATGTTGAAAAACCACCATGATGCCAAGCCGCTTTATGCCCAGGAAGTGTTCTGGCCCGGCAATATGCATCACAGTATTCAGAGCGAAGTCGATATCCGCAAGAAGGCGTTTGTCCTGATGATGTCGGCCGCGGCTATCAATTTCGCGGATATGGACGGCGACTCATCCACGGGTTTTAGCGGAAGCATGGACCTGTCCCACAGAAAGCAGGTGTGCCATGATATCGTCAAAAGGGTGTGGGACTTTTTCGAGACGATTCCTTTCTACCGGATGAGCCCCAGCCAGCGGACAGTGGACAACGGATTCTGTCTTTCGCAGGAGGGCAGATACTATCTGGTGTACCTGCCTGACGGAGGGAAGGTAAACGTCTCTCTCAAGGCGGGGCGGTACGAGGCCACGTGGATAAATGCTCAGGATACATCGGATAGACGTTCTCTGGGAGTGACTGACGGCGGGCAAGGTTTCTCTGCCCCGGACGAGGGCGACGACTGGCTGCTGTTTCTTACCGCCGAAAGCGGCAGCGAGGGCCAGGCGCGAGATCGTTAGCGTCCGGCTCGGGTAAGCGGGGATTCTTTCAGGTTGTATCTATGGCTTTGTTGTTTCAGAGGAAGATAACGATTGTTGTGCTGGCCCTTTATTGGCCCACGCTTTTTGTCTTTGCTCACATACCGATTCCGCAGGTGGTTCGTGAGGCCGAGGTTTCCGACAAAAGCCTGCATTTTCTTGCATACTTGATATTGGTGTATTTGCTCTGGTTTGCCGTCCGTGGCGAGCAAAAGGTGAGCTGGCGCGGCATAGGACCGTGGTGCATCTTGGCCGGACTGGCGGTGTATGGGGTTTTTGACGAGTGGTCTCAAAGCTTTGTGGCGGGACGCAGTTGCGATATTCAGGACTTTTTCGCGGATATGACCGGTACGTTTACAGGAATGATTCTGTTCTCCATCTTTACGTTTTGGCCCGCCGGGCTTTCAGTGGTTGCCATCGTTATCTTCGGCCTGATCAATGTGACAAGCGCAGATTTGGGCGACTTAATGCCCGTGGCGAGTGGGGCGTTTCATCTGTTTGCGTATGCCGTTTTTACAGTGTTGTGGGTGCAACATGTACGGCATTCCCGCTTCGGTGTCCGGCTGCCAAAGACCGGGATAAATTATCTGGTGGCGACATTGGCTGCGCCGCTGACGTTGTTGCTGTTTGTGAAGGTGTTTTCCCTGATTTTCGAAAGGGCGTTCGGCGTGCGGGACATGCTCCTTTCCGCCGGCGGAATCGGAGTGGTCCTTGCGGGAGTTTATCTGACGCCATTATTCGGGCGCCAAGAAAAATCAAAAGTCACATGACCGCGAGGCGTTCACTGCTTCACCCCTCGCGTGTACTGGTCCTGCGAATACCTCTTTTCGTACACGTCTTTTCTGCTTAGGACGTGGGCGATGGTTGCCCACAGTATCTTCATGTCCGTTGAGAAACCTGCTGTCTCCACGTACTTGACGTCAAGGTCGAGTTTTTCTTCGCGCGTCAATTCCGCTCGGCCTGATATTTGCGCCAGGCCCGTCAAGCCGGGCTTGACCAGCAGCCGCTTTCTTTGCCGCTGGCTCCACTCCGGCACCTGTGAAAGATACAGCGGCCGAGGTCCGACAACGCTCATGTCCCCGCGGAGTATGTTGAACAATTGCGGCAGCTCGTCGAGGGAATACTCGCGCAGGATTCTTCCTATGCGCGTCAAACGCGGATCTTTGCCGGATTTCGGACTCGGCCCGAAGGGGTCGGCATCGACGTGCATCGTGCGAAATTTGTAGAAGGTAAATGGCTTGCCGTCCTTGCCTGCTCTTTGCTGTTTGAAAATCGCCGGACCCTTGCTTTCGATTCTTATGGCAATAGCGATCACGGCCAGAATCGGCCAGATGAGGACCAATGCCAACAGGCAAACAAGGATATCCCATCCGCGCTTCAGTGTGTAGAAAAGACTCATGTCAATCATCCTACCCGGCTGGAAGTTCAGAATCAACTCCGTCTCGATTCGTCTGGACATGCTCGGTCAGACCCGATAGACTGACCAAAATCGCTGAATATCCCTTTGTCGGAACATTTTTGGGATAGAGGATACAGATTATGCTGAATAATCTCATAGGTCCCGAGAGGTCGCTGAGCTGGGTGTTGCAATTTTGGCCCGTACTGGTTTTCTCATTCGTCTCGGCGTTGGCCGCAACGGCGCTGTGCAAGAGGGTTGCACTGAAACTCGGGATCGTTGATCGGCCGGATGACCGGGTAAAAACCCACAAGGGCACCGTGGCCTATCTTGGCGGCATTGGTATGCTCGCTGGGGTAACCTCCGGGATCCTGGCCGGTCTCTATTATCTCCGCGCCGAGGAACACTTGCCTTCGACGTTTACCTGGCTTTTCGGCGTTTTAGCCGGCGGCCAGATAGTCTGCTTCGTCGGCCTGGTCGATGATATCTTCGATCTCAAACCCTATCAGAAGATACTTGGACAAGTCGTTGCCGCTCTGATTTTGGTGGCCGTGGGTATCAGGCCGAGCCTCAGTTTTCTTCACGCTTACCTCGGGCTGGATATTCCGCAGAACGTCGAGATTCTTTTGGCCATCCCCATCGTGATCTTTTTTGTCGTCGGCGCGACGAACTCGTTGAACCTGCTCGATGGTCTTGATGGTCTTTGTGCGGGTGTCACTGTGATCATCACGGCGGCACTGCTGGTTTTGGCCATTCACCTGGGCACGTGGGCCTCCAGCCGGGTCGGCGGCGACTCGGTCCGTGTCATCGTGTGCCTGGGGCTTCTGGGGGCCGTGTGCGGCTTTCTGCCTTTCAATCGTCACCCGGCCAAGATATTCATGGGCGACGCCGGGAGCATGTTGCTCGGGTTCTTCGTGGCGGCGCTGATGATTCTGTTCGCCGAGAAAGCCGTCAGGTGGTGGATGGCGTCCGTTGTCGTGTTCGGTCTGCCGATCCTTGATACCGCGGTCGCATTGGCCCGCAGGCTGCTCAACCGGCGGCCTTTATTTGTCTCCGACCGGGGTCACATCTACGACCAGATGATCGATAGGGGCATTCCGCTCAAGAGGACCGTTGCTATATGTTACGCCCTGGCCGGCCTGTACGCGCTGATCGGAGTCGGATTGAGCCTGCGAACCAAGATCAGGGCGCGATACGCCCTTATCATATACGTGCTCGTCTTCGTCGTCTCAGGCATCATCGTCTGGAGAAAGGGCTACCTGAAAATGGAAGGCCTGCGCGGAGCGGTTCGCAAGCAGTCCGGCAAAGCCCAGGGGCAATGACCGATCAGCTCGCCTGAGTAAACCGGGTGATAAAGTTCACAGTTTTCTCGACTGTCCGTGCGTTCGCTCGCGGATGCAGAGGCAGATTGACTGCTTCGCGGGCCGCTTTCTCCGCCTGCGGGCACATTCCAATCTTATAGTCGTAAGAGGCCAAGGGTGTTTCAATCGGGTGCAGAGGACACTCGAACCAGCTTCCAAGCTCGATGCCGGCTTTGGCCGCTTGTGCAAGAGCCTCTTGCTTTTCCTTGATTCTCAGCGGATATCTCACCATCACCGGGGCGATGAGGGCCTTGTCGTAGTTTCTGACCTTCCAGCCCTTGTTCTCAAGAAGCTCGTCGTAGAGCCGAGCCATATTCACGCGGTGAGAAATATTGTCCTCGATTGTCCTGAGCTGCCTCAGGCCCGAGCGCGCCTGCATGACGCTGCTGCCTTTGAAAAAATCGTCCGCTCTGGTTGGCCCAAATTCACTTGTGTCGGATGATCCCACGACGGCGCCTCTACGGGTCAGATATCTGAACAGGCTCTGAGCCAGGGCGGTCGTCCCAGGATAGACAAGCAGCCTGTAGATAAGCAGTTGTATCGAGAGCATGAAGACTTCCCGCGCCGAGGGGCAGCACATTTGCTCGGTCTGCAACGATTCCATCCGGCGGGCCAATTCCTTGTCGTTGGTTATGACCATTCCGCCAAGACCCGTCGTGTAAGGCTTATTCCATTGGAATGAGAAATACGCGGCCCGGCCCAGCGTTCCGGCCAGCCTGCCTTTGTATTTCGAGCCGAGGGCGAGGCAACAGTCCTCGATGACGCAAACGCCGCGACGGCCGGCAATCTCCATGATCGTATCCATGTCACAAGGATAGCCGTAGGTGTGCTGCGCGATAATGACCTTTGTCCTGTTCGTGATCTTCTTTTGCAGCAGATTCACGTCGATATTGAACGTGTCGGGCTCGATATCGACATAGATCGGCGTGGCCCCGACGTACTTGATCGGGTTGACGTTCATAACGCAGGTGTAGCCGGGCAGGATGACCTCGTCGCCTTCGCCAACCTCGAGCGCTCGCAGCAGCGCATACAGTCCGACCCGGCCTTTCCAAAATGAGAAGGCCCGGCCAGCCCCGAAGAATCGGGCAAACTCGCGCTGATACTGCTCGATGATAGGGTTCATTGCGGCTTGACTACCTCGACATTTGCATTTCTTCAGGTTTTTTCATGCCGCGCCCCGCGAGCACGCAAAATCGGACGGCGCCCCACAACGATCCCAAGCCATAAGCGAAGTGCAGCAGGGCAAAGATCAACGGTGCGGCGGGCGCATATTGCCAGCCGGACTTGCGGCCGACGTCCAGGGCGCCTATCGCCAAAGCCACCACGTACAGGATCGCCTCAGCCATAAAAAGAACCAGGAACGGCCGCCAAGACAGACCGGCCAATCCCAAAAAGAGCAAAGACAATACGAACGCCAGAGGCACCACTTGCCTGATGCCCGCCGGCCTTTTGTGCTTCTGCAACGTCCTGATGCGCCAGAAGCCATACTGAAAGTACTGCCTCCAGAGTCTGCACAGGGACCCTCGCGAAAAATACGTGCTCTGGATGGCTTTCGACATCCATATTTTGCCCCCAGCGAGGATGATTCTCAGGTTGAACTCATCGTCCTGGTTGCGGACCAATTCCTCGTCGAAATAGCCGACTTTATCGACGACCCATTTGTGGTGCGTGCCGAAGGCGAGCGTGTCGACCCAGCCTTCATAATCTCCGAGCCTGAATCTCGAATCGCCCACGCCGATGGGCGAGCGCATGGCCGCGGCGATTGCCCGGCCTGTATAAGTATCGGCCACCGTCTTGATAGGCCCGCCTGCAACCCACGCCTGCGGATGCTCGGCCAGGCACTGGATCGATTTGATGATGAAATCCTTGGGAATCTCGGCATGGCCGTCGATTCGGATGAACTGCTCGCCTCTGGCGGCCTTCAGGCCGATGTTCATGGCCGTCGGGACGATCCGTCTAAGATTATCCAGAATCTTGATCCGCCCATCGGCCTGCGAGAGTCTCTGCACAATCTCTCTTGTGCCATCGTTGCTCATGCCGTCCACGACGATGATCTCCATCTTCCCGGCGGGATAGTCGTTGTCTAAGATGCTCTTGATTGCCCGCTCGATAAAATCGGCCTCGTTGCGAATCGGCATGATGATACTGACAAAGGGCAGATTCGTGTTTCGTATCTCGTCTTGCGTATGTCGTGTTGCGTCTGTCGTCACTTTTCGCTCTTGGCTCCGATTGCCTCTGAAAGAACGCTTTCGAGACGGCCGGCCAATTTCTCCCGCGCAAATTCGCGTTCGGCCAGTGCACGCGAGTTCTTTCCCATCTCGCGGCACAGCTCCGAATCGGCGGCCAGTTCTTCCAAAGCGTCGGCTAACATCTGCGGGCGATGCGGGTCGAGCGACCTGCCACACTGGTTGTTCTCAATCGTCTCGCTTAGCCAGCCCGGGACGTTTATCAGCACGGGTTTGCCCGCCGCGAGGGCGTCAAACATTTTGTTTGGAGACCAGCTATGTTCCCTGGTCGCCCGGTAAATCGTCATGCACGCCTGGCACGCGGCGACGATTCGAGCGGCGTGCTCCTTGCCGGGCGTCGGCTCGCTGAAAACCACGTTGTTCAATTTGTGCTCGCGCACCATCTGCTCGAGCTCGGGCCGTTTTCCCCCGCTGCCATGCAGGACCAGAACGATGCGGTCGTTACCTCGTTCGGCGAGGATCCGCGCCGCTTCGATGATATATTCGAGCCCGTTTGCCAGCCCCATCGCGCCGAAGTAAACCGCCGCGAACTTCTCGCCCAGGCCCAGGCGCTTGCGCTCGGCGGAACCATCCACGCCCGGGCCGAACAGGTCCAGATCGCTTCCGTTCGGAATCACCGTGACCTTTTCAGCGGGTAGGCCCGCGCGGACGATACCTTCTTTGATGCCGGGGGAAAGCGCAACGATATGCGCTGCGCCTGCGTATATTTTCGCCGCCATTCGCTTCAGCCACCATATTACCAGGGGATTCTTCAAGGCGCCAACATTGACCAGCGCCTCGGGCCAGAGGTCACGTACCTCGAAGACAAACGGAACCTCGAAGTGCCGGCCAAGGGCCAGACCGGCCAGGCCGATAGGCAGCGGCGTGTGCGTGGCAAAGACCACGTCGGGCCTGGGCAGCTTCTTGCCGACGCGCGCGGCCAGCCATGCAAACTGATAAAACCTGAGCATGCGCTGCCAGCCGTTCATACCGTTGCCGACGTTCGGGTCGTTATAAGCCGCGGCGATGGGAACCACTCGAATGCCTTCGGTTTCAAGTTCGGTATATTCTTTGCCGTCGGGTACAGGAAATTCCTGGTTTGCCAGCCCAGAGGTTATCATGGTCACGCGGTGACCTTTGCGCACGAAGTGCCGGGAGAACTCGTATGACCGCGTTCCCGTCATGCCTTTGCGTGTTGCGAAGTATTGGTGCAGATAAAGGATGTGCATTTTTTTCGTTGCCAACCTATTTCAAACATGCTGACACGAATATCAAACCGGCTATTGTCGAGAAGTGTCATCCTTCCTCGGACCGGCAGAGGAGTCGCTCGGCCCCGGGATATTCCAAAAATCGGGTATGGTATCGGCCTGGCCTTTGAACAGAAACGGCCACTGGTAGTACCAATCCCGGCGCATCTGGGGCGATAGCAGCAAGGGATCGTAAGGGAAGCAGCCCAAATCCGGGGGGCGGTTTTCGCGCAAAGGCCGGCCGAAGAAGTCCTTTTTCGGAGCATATTCTTTTGAGCCCTGCCCGATAGCGGGACTGCCCGCCTTGAGATAGAACGTTCCCTTGGCCTTGTCGAGAAACAGAGGATCGCCGAACACCGGATGCGGCCCGGCCCCCCGCAATGGTGGCAAGCAGAGATTGTAGTCGATGACAATCCTGCTCTTACGAGGGTCGCCGCCGTCAAGAATCTCAATAGGCTCGGCTTTTTCAAACTTCCAGCCGGTATTGTCCACGATAATATTATTTGCAATGACCTCGTCCAGGCCATTCTTTACTGCAATGCCGCTTCCGTTGAGCACAACGGTGTTATTGACGATGCGGTTGGAGCCGGAACGCGGCTTGGAATACACGGCGATGCCCCAGCGTTCGTTTCCGTAGATCAGGTTATTTTCGATTTTACTGTTCGCTATCTCCGGGTACAAGTGAAGGCCCCAGCCCGAATTGAACCTGACAATGTTGTTGCGTATCGTCAGGTTGTCGCCGTCGGCATAGACGCCATGATTGAACTGGGGGTGCACGCCGTTGTATTCGACGATGTTGTTTTCTATGACGACCCCGCGAACGCTGTGGGCTTCGATGCCCTGCAGGGCGTTGTTGTGAATTCGGCAGTTGCGTATCACGGTGTAATCCGCGTCTGTTTTGATCCCTGTGTATTTTGCTCCGCTGCTTTCAAACCCGTCTATGATGACCCACTTGCAGCCGCTCTTGACGTAAATGTTGTGGAACACGGAACCATGCAAAACGGCTTTGTATTTGTACTGGGATTTGAGAATCGTGGGTTTTTCCGCGGAACCCGCGCGTTCCGGCGAAAGCGTAATTTGAGTCCCGACGTAATCCCCCGGTTTGAATACGAAGGTGTTGCCGCCGCCGGCCTTTTTCAGAGCCGCCTCGGCGGACGCAAAGGGATCCGTCTCGGAGCCGGTTGCGGAGGCTTTCCCCTCGGGCGAGATCCAGTACGTCTCTGCGACAAGCTCGCTGCAAGCCACCAACAAAACGATAATAGGGATTATGCGCCTGAACATGAATTATCTCCGCTGGCTGACCAGCTTCTCATAGATTTGTTCCAAACGTTTCATGTTGGTCTTCCTGCTTGCCGAGCGAACGACTTTTTCGCGGTTGCGGCCGGCCGCATCGACTGCAAGCTGAGGATTGCTGCATAATTGCATGATACAGTCTGCCAAATCCGCGGCGTCGCCCACTTTGTGAAGAAGGCCGTCCGCATTGTGGCTCAGCCACGCCGCATTGGCCTTTATGTCCGAGACGATGGGAAACAGGCCCGTCGCCATCGCCTCTAACAGAGACAGGCTCGTTCCATCCCAGAGCGAAGCGGAAAGATAAACGTCATGCCGGCAGAGAATTTCCGGCAGCTCGTCGTTGTCAACTTTCCCGGTGAAGCTCACCCGGCCGTCCAAGCCCATGGCGTGAGCGTGCTGCTTGAGCGCATCGAGCATAGAGCCGTCGCCGACAATAGTCATGTCGAACTTGATCCCTTTTTCATTGAGCAGGCTAAGGGCGTTGATGATGGTCTGATGGTCGAACACCGGCTCCAGACGCCTTGTGCACACCAGTCCCAAGCCTCGGGAGGCATCCGGCGCCCGGCGCTCGACAAATGCGAATTTGTCGGTGTCGATTCCGAGTGTGAGGGTCTCGACCTTGTTCGGGCTGCTCCCCAGGCTCAGAACCATTCTGGCAAGGTCCTCGGAAACTGCGTTCACACAATCGGCGTGCTGGAATATCCTTCTAAGCAAGGGGCGCCATATTCTGGACTTAATCCCGACGGTCAAGTCGCTTCCGTGCACTGTGACGACGGTTGGATGAAAGCCGCAAACCAGCGCCGCCAGTCCCGCGCTGGTGGCGTAGTGGGCGTGTACGATGTCGGGCTTGAGTCGCTTGATCAGCTTTCTGGCCCGAATCATGCTGATGGGATATTTCCATTTGCCTCTGGTCTCGGAGTATTTAGTTCCGAAGCCCACGTTGTACGTTGGCACGCCGCGTTCGGGGCTGGGGGACAATGAAAGGAAAATCACATCGTGGCCCGCCTGCCTGAAGTAGTCGAGGTACGGGCCGATATGCGTGAATGTCCCCAGAGAGATAAAACAAATCCGCATCTGTCACCTTACGCGTTTTGGGAAGATTCCTCGAGCACCTCCCGATAGGCCCGCAGCATTTTCTCGCAGACAACCGAGGCCCTGAATCGTCTCTCGGCGGCCTGCCTGCCGCGCTGGCCCATCGAGCGCGCGAGCGGCTCATCCGAGAGAATCTTCTGGACGGCTTCCGCGATATTCCTGATGTTGTGAGGGTCAACCAGCAGGCCCGTTTCTGCGTCCTTGACCATGCCCGCAATTCCGCCGACTTTGGCCGCGACAACGGGAACGCCCCCGGCCATCGCTTCGGCAATCGTCAGTGGAGCGTTTTCCTGGAATGAGGGGACGACGAGGCAATTCGCCCTGGACAATTCAAATTGCACGTCCTTGATGCTGATATTACCCAGAAAATGCACCTTGTCGTGCAACCCGGCCGCTTCGACCTGTCTCTTACACGCCTCAAGATAAGCATCTTCGGCAGCTCCGGCGATCCGAAGCTGAGCATTCGGAAACTGCCGGACAATAAGGGCGAAAGCTTTTATCATACCGGCGGTATTCTTCAAAGGCCTGATTCTGCTGCAACAGAATATTCGGCCCGGCTCAAACGCCCGCTCGAGAGCGAAATAGGAGTCCGCAACGGCGTTGTCAATGAGCCATGTTTTGCGAATGCTGTTCTTGGGTGGTATGAATTCTCTTGCGTACTCACTTATCAACACGACGTGTGGAACCCGGCGACGTCCATAGTCTTCCGTCAGTTTCAAAAGCAGCCGCCTGGGCCCGCGAAGAATGCGCCACCGGCTGTCCCACATAGCGTCTCTCTCAGCAATGCCGTGTATGGTAAGAATGTGCGGGTGCTCGCAATCGGCCGCCAGGAACGTACCTGCCTGAAAGTGCACGATGTCGGGCTTCAATTGCTTCAGAAGCGAGCGTATCCGCCGTTTGCCTGCAAAGATGTCATAGAGGGTTCCGGGCAGGAAGCTCCACGGCCCCTCTTTGCCTAACCGATAGACGTTGAAGTTTCCCCATCCCTCGCAAATAGTCTCTCCCGCAGGACCGGTTGGAACCACGACGCTCACTTTGACCTCTGGGTGTTTCGTCAGCTCATCGACGAGATACTTTGCCGCCCCCGCCACACCTCCATCGATGCAGTCGCGGTCTTGAGGGAAAACTGTCACTATGGCTATGTGCATCTGCAATTCTCGCTCAGGCGAATTGTTCCTGCGGCAGGAACTCTTCTTCGTATTCGGCGCAGGGCGGCGAGTCATCTCTTGGCGCCGCGAAAAACCCGGCCATGCGCTCGCTGGCAATGATGAAAGCGAGAAATACCCAATAGTGCTTTTGATAAAGCTGTCCGACGTTCAGCCCCATGATTAACAGGTACGTCAGGATGGCTCGGGCATAGAGTTTCTCCAATCCGAGCGGCGTCCGTTTGACGGTGAGCATGATCAGAATGACGAACAACGCAAAAAGAACGGCGGCGGGTATTCCATAAACCCCGAGGGCCAGGAAGAAATCGCTGTGAGGCAGGATTCTAAGCCCGCTTTGCTCAAACCACCCGTAATAGCTTGTTCCAAGCGGTCTTGTCACCGCGCACTCGACGGCTTTCTTAATCGGCATCATTCGGTAGCTGAGGGCTTCTCTGGCTTGGTAGGGATCCGTCAATCGCGCTGCGACGCCCGCTTCCAAACCTCGGTTTCTGACGACAAGACCCGCAGAAACCGATGCCAGCAGGATGACCCCGAGCAGCAGAGCCGCCAGAGCCGGCCGGCGCACCACCTGCCGGACAAACACCAGTGGGCAGAGCATGGTGAAGATCAGTGCGATCAAGGCCCCGCGAGAGCCAATCTTGAGCATCATGATCGGCAGAGACAAAATTGCGGCCAGGTACAGCAGCCGCCAGAGCAGATTCCTGTCGCGGGCGAACAGATAGATCGCAGCCAAAAACGCTATGGCGGTCAGCGATGCCAGCATGTTCGCGTCCGTTGCCTGGCCGAGTGTGGCCGAATAGCGTTGCTCCGGCGTGTCTTCTATCGCTCGGATCGCCGAGCCGGTGATGAATGCCAACGCGATGGTGCCCAGCGTTCCGACGACGTACGCTCTACAAGCCCAGCGAAAGCACTTTTGGCCGTTGGTTTGGAGGATCCAATACACGATGAGTATCAATGCAAGAAGCTGGACTTGCGTGAAGGCGCGCACCAGCTCATAGCGCAGATAAGGCCCCGCCAGCGAAGCCAAACATACCCACAGCGTGTAGATAGCCATCACCCACAGCGCCTTATGACTGATGCGCAGCCTCGGGCGCGTGATCATCAGGTTCAGTGCGAAGCTGACCGCCAGCGCGATGCCGACGCCTCGGTCCAGGCTGAAAGCCTGCTCGAAGCCGATCCCGGCCCCCGTCGGCAGGACGAGCATCAGAATGCAAAGGCCGAACGAGGGCTTGAGGACCATGCCGATGAACGTCGGAATGGCGACAATGACCGCGCCGGCCACCGGGTTCTCCGCGAGGAACATGACGGCAAATCCTATCAGGCAAATCACCATCCAGATCGCCAGCAGCAGATAGTTCATCACCGGCGGCAATTGAATATCGGAGGTTCGTTCGCCTGGCTCGCAGGAGAATTCCTCGCCATCTATTTCATCTTCATATTCCATGTACATGGGAGACTCCAGATTTCACAATTCACAGTTGCGCAGGAATGAACACAAGCGCGCGTTCATTAACATTTGGCAACAGATGTAACCCGCAGCCGGCAGGGGCCGCTTTTGCCGGGCGAGCTGCCAGAGGTTTTTTCTTTGCAACCGGCATATCAGCCGTGCAAGGTCCTTCATCCCGCTGAGCGTGATGTTGGGCGAGGCGCTGCGATATCCTCCCAGGAACGCACGGGACATGCCTGGGGCGTCCCAGCTCAGAACCTCCCGGCACGGCGCGCCGTGGAATAAAGAGCTTATGAACATGAGAATATCGAAGTACCGGCTCCCGAAGGTGGGGGTCCTTCCCACCAGCGGCGCCGCCGACCAGTCCACAATGACCAGCTCGTCCGACCGCTCGTGATAACACACGTTGATACATGCGAAATCACCATGGATGAAAACGTTCTGCTCGGAAGGCCCCAACCATTGCGACGGCAGTGTGTATTTCATCGTTTCGGGTAAAGTCAATTTCTCGTGAACGGCGGCCAGCGCCCTGCCCGCCTTCTCCAAAAGTCCTGTCAACCGCCGGTCCCTGTGGACCGCCAAATCAAGCAATGTCAGCAGGCCGCTGAGGCACTCGAAATCGAGCCGCCCCGCCTCGGCGTCGAAGCTCACGACCTTCGGAACGCGGAACAGGCCGCTGTCTTTGCCGATATCGAGCCCTCTGGACGCTTTGGCGGCCTCGATGGCCAGGAGGCTCGATTCTCCCGTTTTTCGCACAAGATCACCGATCAGTTCCATCGGTCATTTCCTCGAAGCCGGAATATCGATGCCGTGACTCTTTCGCCGGCGGCAGACGGCAATCGGACTCTCGCAGAAGCGGTTCAGACACGTGAGCCTCGAAGCAATATTGTCGATCGCGAGATTCAGCCGGTACGAAACCGGGACCTTTGGCGGGTGAAAGAAACCGACCGGAAAGATCTCAACGATTTCAAGCCCCGCTTCCCGCGCGAGCTCCTCCATCTCGTCGATGCTCATCACGTTGAATATGCCTTCCGGGTTCTTCCGCCGGTGGCGCCTATAGAGCAGCTTTGTCCAGGGCGAACCCAGGTTCTGGTGATTGTTGAACACAAGATAACCCTCCTGGTCCAGCAAATCCACAAGCGCTCGGATCGCTGAGCGGCGCAGTTCAGGCTCGGCGTTGAGAAAGAAACGAAAAGCCGTTATCAAATTGAATTTCCTCGGCTTCAGTATATTCTCTGCTGTAATGTCGGCCTCGAAGATTTGCGTCCGCTCGAGCTTCTTGCGCGCGACGGCCAGCATGGAGCCGGAGACATCGACGCCCGTCGATGTTTTCACGCGACTTTCCAAAAGACCTGCGATGCGTCCGGTCCCACACGCAAAGTCGAGCAGATGGACGTCTGCACCCGCGAAGTATTTTTGCAGAATCTTCAGAATGATTTGCTGTTCGCGCGACCAAAGGAATTTCTGCCAGGCCTGAGTCTGGTAGTATAGCTCGTATTCGGCGCCTTTGCCCTCATACGTGTGAGACTCTCTGTAGGCAATCTTAGCCACGGCCCTTCTTTCGCATAAGAATATGAGCGAATCGTCTTTGCTCGACCTGCGTCAGACTCAGGAACCAGCCGGCCACGCATGTCAGGATCGCCGCCGCGGCCACGACGCCGCCTAATTCGAGCCACGAGCCGGGTGGTGCCAGGTATTTCCACAGGCCGATCATGAGCACAGCCGGCAGCGAACCCAGCAAGGCCGGCTGCCACACATTGCGAATGTTTTCCAATGTGGAAATATGCATTTTCCGGTTGAAATATATCGGCAGAATCACGCCGGACGATAGCAGTACAGGCAGCAGGTTCGACCATGCTATACCGAGCAGACCCATGCCGAGCACTCTTACCGAGACGACGGACGCAGAAACGCAAAGCAGTGCGGTCACGACGGTAAGAACACCGAAGATCCTGTGTTCTCCCCGCCCAACGAGCACCAGGAAGTTGCTGTGCTGTGCCAACATAAAACAACAGGCTGCGGTGAGGATGGTCAGGATCACAGCCATTCCATCGAGGATTGCCGGGTCGTCGAACTGGTCCCCGACCCAAATTCCCAGAAAGTCTCTGCCCATCACAATCAGGAAGCACCCGCTCGGAATGATCAGCAGAAGACAGTATTTGCGTGTCAGAAAAGCTATTTCTTTGACCCGGAGGTGGTCGTTTCGAGCGTCGAGGTCGCTGACCGCCGGCTTTATCGCCGCCGTGGCGGCCTGCACCAACTGGGACAGCAAAACGACTCCGGCGCCCGCGAAGGCGAATTGACTGATCTCGGCGGCGCCCAGGAAAATACCGATGACCACATGGCTTGCATTAAGGATGATGACGGCCCCCATGCCATACAGAAAGGTATTTATGCCGTAAGCCAGCATCTCCCTCAGAAGCCGCAGATCGATTTTCTTTAAAGACAAGAACGTGACGGGCAGCAGTTTCCTGACGAAAAGGTGACCCGGCACTCTGAGCGAAATTTCACTCAGACCGAACACCAGCCCTGCGGTTAGCAAGCCATAGCCGTGTGACAGCAGTGTGACGACCAGTACGGTCCGCAGAAACAATACGACAAGGGCGATGGTGTTAGTGATATCATATCGCTGTAACCCGCTTAGTACGGCGGTCGATGGTTGCAAAGGCAATGCACACGCAACGCAGAATCCGACAATCAGCACGAGCACGCGGGCGGTTCCGACCAGCTCAGGCTTGATGGCGGCAAACCAGGAGCCGACGTTGAAGTAAATGACGAGAGTGGCAACGCCAAGGCCGATTCCCAGAGCGGCAAAGAAGAACAGCGAAGTACTAATGACTCTTTGGACGGCATCGTCATCATTTCTTGCTCGGTACACCGGTATATATCTGTTGATGGCACTATTGAGCCCGAGATTCAGCAACGGGCCGTAACGGAAGATGGAGCCGCCGATGAGCAGCCATACGCCATATCGGGCCTCGCCGAGATGGCTGAGGAAGAAACGCATCAGAAGGAACGCGACGACGGCGTGAGCCATGAGTGTTACGACGTTGAAAAACGTGTTGTGGACCAGCCTCTTTGAGGTTGTGACGGGTTGTTCGTTCATATACTTGTTACTGCTTTGCCTCGTCGCTGATTCCTCTGCTGCCGTCTCTGCGGCGCTCGACCACCTGCCATAGAACACCGGTTTGAACCAGGTCATACTCCCTAAGCACAAACTCAGGGCAATACCGCGGCCTTGACGAGACAACGTATATCGGCCTGTCCTTGAGCAATTGGGCGATAGTGCGCTCGTTGAGCTGCGGGGCGTCTTTGCTATTGACGGTGCCCGAGATAATCGCCACGTCGGGGCGTTTTGCCTCGACCTGCTGGGCGAGCAGCAGGGGGGCGACGGTCGTCACGTCGGCGTAGATAACGGCGTTGTCCGCTGCCTGCTTCAGGGCCTCCCTCGCAAAGCGCCCGGCCCCTCTGTACCCGGTTTTCCAGGGCTGCAGGAAGTAGCTGTAGTCGTTGCGGTAAGGAATATCGTTTCTCGTGCCGATGGCCAG
>Ga0315293_10003195_pt1 | contig 15781 bp, 13 predicted proteins | sample YL17G13_20_MG_FD_203071 | JGI IMG/M metagenome (GOLD analysis project Ga0315293, IMG submission 203071) | Sediment microbial communities from Yellowstone Lake, YNP, Wyoming, USA - YL17G13_20 | ecosystem: Environmental > Aquatic > Freshwater > Lake > Sediment | place: USA: Wyoming | collected...
CAAGGAGGTATGTAACATACAGCCCGCGAATAGTGTGTATCAAATTCCAGGGAAAATGTATGACCAGCGGGGAACCTCTAATGGCGGATTCAAATCCTATCTTTGAAAATCTGCCGGAAAAGTTATTCGGCGAGATTAAACTGCGGCTGAACAATAAACTGCTGACCATTAACAGCCTCAACCACAACGGTCGTGGTCAGAACACCTTGTTTGGCGATGGCACTGTCAGGTTCATAAAAGACCGTCATATAGGCATTGCAGCGGATGATATATTCACGTTGGAGGAGATGACAAACGGCTGCGAGGTTAATGGCTGCGAAGTTCCCTCCCGCGAGACGGATGCTTTCCTCGCACCGTAACTTGTGAATTGGTGAGTGGTAACTGGTGAGTCGTGAATCGTGGTTTGTATTGCGTCGTGTATATAAACCTGCGAAAATCGTAAATAGAAAATTGTAAATCGAAAATTCTATCCGTTATCCCCTAATGTTCATCGAGCCAGTGAAAAGCCATAAGGGCAAAGTCCTTGAAATTGACAAAGCAGTCGCCGTTTATGTCACCGGCGACGATAGTTTCACAAACCGGCTTGCCAAAGTATGATTTACTTGCTTCGGCTGTTCCGCCGTGGGCGCCCATATTGATAATACCGCCATTTGGAAATGGCTCGAAACTTATGGGGCTGCTTGGGTCACCCGCGTCGATGCAAGGACTCGTCACTTCGTCTTTCGTCCATCGTCCCTCGTTTGCATCCCATCTTCCTGCCTGGGATTTTAAGTGATAGTCGCCATTATTTGTATCTGCGAAGCAAGGGTCGGCATCGATATTGCCGGTTCCGCCCAGCTCGCCGGTCCAGCTCTGGATTGAGCAATAATTTGGAATTGGAGTACCGTCCTGATAATTAATCTGCCCTGACTGCCCCGTCCCAGTGCTGTCAGTATTAGCCCTGAAGATGCAGTTTAGCAATGTGGGACTGAAGTTATAGTTGTTGGTAGTGCACATCCCACCGCCGGTCTGACTCGCTGAATTTTTGCAGAAGGTGCAGTTGACGAATTTTGGGGCGCTGCCTGTGGTGTTGTAGAATCCTGCGCCGATTTCCGCCGAGTTGGTGCCGAATATGCAATTGGTCAGTGTCGGGTCGCTGTAGCCGTGGTTGGCGATGCCGCCGCCGGTTGAGGCGAAGTTGCCAATGAATCGGCAGCCCGTGAGGACCGAATCGGTATCGCCTTGTGAGATTGCGCCTCCGAAGCTCGCCGAGTTGGCTATAAATGTGCACTGGATTATTGTCCAGTCGCCTTCCCAGTTATACAACGCCCCGCCAAACTCATCTGCTGTGTTTTCGCTGAACGTGCATTGGTAAAAGGTTGGGTGGGCGCAGTCACTGGCAATTGCTCCACCTACGTAACCAGATGAGTTACCGGTAAAGGTACAGTTCGTCAAGGTAGCGTCCCCGCATATCATTGCCCCGCCATAGTTGGTGGCCGAGTTTCCTCTGAATACACAGTTGGTTACTTTGGCTGCTGTCGTGCTATCGCTACCGGTTGTCATCCCGCCCCCATAGGTGGCCGTATTGTCAGAGAAAGTACAGTTGATTACGGTTGCCCTGCTCCAGATATCACAGAGTCCACCACCCTGAACTGCCGTGTTGCCGGCAAAGGTGCAGTTGCTAATCACAGGGCTGCCCGACTCAATAAACAAGCCACCACCGTAGTAGTGCGGATACGAGTCTGCATTTCCTCCGGTGATTGTACATCCATCAAGCAAGGTAGTGTCATCAGCACCAGTGACGGTAATTACGTGGTAGCTATATCCTGAGCCGCTTAAAATGGTTTTGTATTTATCTACGTCTCTGGCATTTGGGTCTGGTTCGCCAAAGCCAGCGTAACCACCGTTGAGGGCCACACCGTTGATAAGTCGGAATGTAGCAGTTCGGTCACCTGTACCATTAGGGTACGTTGAGTTACTATCGGGTGTATAGATACCCTGACCAATTCTGATTTCAACTGGTTTGGGTGAAGTGTCGGCATCTGCCAGAGCATCCTGAAGATACCTGTAGGCATTTTGCCAGCTTGAGCCATCATTTGCTCCCGGAGCATCGGCGTCAACATAGATGATTTGTTCTGCGTACGCAGTACAGCCAAGCACCAGTAAGAACGCAGAAATTGTCATCAAAATTTTCAAATTTTTTTCCTGCAAGACATAAGGTTATACGGCGATACTGTACAGGATTATACCAAATCTGCAGGCCTTTGTCCAGAAGTTTTGCTTTGCTATGTTGGTCTTTTGGTTTTAACCCAGCTTGTGATTTTGGCGGGTGGGAGGGTGTTAATGACATCGGCTTTTGTTACCCAGCCGCGTGCGGCGGTCGTGACGCCAAAGCCCATCAAGGTAAGGCAGTCGATACTGTGAGCGTCGGTGCTGATTGCCAGCATAACTCCGGCCTCGATTGCCATTTTGCAGTGGGTATCTTTGAGGTCCAGTCGATATGGGTTTGCATTGACTTCGAGAGCGGTGTGCGTCTGGACGGCGTGATTGATTACGGCGGCGATGTCGATATCCATCGGCTCTCGCTCGCCTATAAGCCGGCCCGTCGGGTGGGCAATGCAGTTGACATAAGGGTTATCCATCGCTTTCAGTGTGCGGCCCGTTACCTTCTCACGCGGGCTGGAGAGGCCGGAATGTATCGAAGCAACGACGTAATCCAATTCAGCAAGCACCTTGTTATCAAAATCCAGTGAGCCATCGGCGAGAATATCGACTTCAGTTCCCGCGAGCAGGGTTATGCCTTTTAGTTTCTCATTTAGCTTGCGGATTTGCTCGACCTGCCGGATAAGCTGCTTGGCCGATAGACCATTTGCGATTGCAGAAGAGTGCGAGTGGTCAGTGATGCAGATGTATTTATAGCCCAGGTTCTTTGCGGCTTCGACAAGCTGCGATATGTCACTGCTGCCGTCTGATGCGTCTGTGTGGACGTGCAGGTCGCCTTTGATGTCTTCGAGCGCAATCAAATCGGGGAGGGAGTGGGTCTTTGCGGCCTCGATTTCGCCGCGGTCTTCACGCAGGAGAGGGTCGATATAATCGAGGCCGAGTTTATGATAGATTTCCTCCTCAATCGGCCCCGCAACCATTTTATCTTCTCTGAATAATCCGTACTCATTCAGTTTCAGCTTTGCTTTTACAGCAATTTCCCGCAGGCGGACGTTGTGCTGCTTTGAGCCGGTAAAATACTGCGCCGCAGCTCCGAAGCTCTCAGCAGGGACAACACGAACATCAACGTGGACAGGCGCGTTTTCAATCTGGATAATCGCCGAGCCTTTTGTAGGTCCTGCGGCAAGGACCTCCTGCACAAACGGCGCGGCGGTAAACGCCTGGACAATTTGCTCCGGGGTTTTCTTTCCCTTGCCGGTTGCAACGAGGATATCGACGTCGCCGATGGTCTCGGCACAACGCCGAAGCGACCCTGCCGGCTGAATCTTCTCGATGCCGGACAGTTTTTGTAAGAATTCACCGACCACTTCCGCCGCCGCAAGGGCCTGGTCAAGGCGGATTCGGCCCGTTGACTTTTCGAGAAAGTCGATACCCTTCACAATCGCCGCCGCCTTTTTCTCGCCGAAACCCGGAAGCTGTGCAAGTGCGCCGGTCTGAATTGCCTTTTTCAATTCGGCAATGGTGGTAACTTTCAACTTCTCATAGACCGCCTTTACGCCTTTTGGCCCTATGCCGGGGACGTTGAGCAGCTCTAAAAGCGTTGACGGAATTTTGGCAAGCAACTGCTGATGTGCGGTTATCGCGCCTGTTTTCACAAACTCTTCAATTTTGGCAAGACTTGATTTTCCGATGCCGGGCACCTCCGCCAGTCTGCCGCCGGCTAACATTATCTCGATATCGGTCGGCATATCGCCGATAACTCGCGCTACCTTGCGGTAGCTATTGATGCGGAAGGGGTCCTCGCCGAGTATTTCCATAATGTCAGCCATCTGGGAAAAAAGCTCACTTAGCACTGCATTCTTCATAGGATTGACCCCGTTAGAAATCTGGCGAATATGCCTGAATTTACAAAAAGACAATTTCTAACGGGGTTGATTATATCCAGGCCGCAGCAAAACTCAAGTCGAGTCCGCATCCAGAAGGCAGAAGACAAAAGACGCAAAGAAAACGGTCAGGAATTCCCCGTGATTTTCGTAATAGCCTGGGATGCAGTGATAATCTTCGTGTATAATATGGTGTATAGGACATTACCATTGAAAGCAGACTTTAATGAAGGTGCAGTGCGAATTATGTCCGAAGATGTGCCTTATTGAGCAAAGCCAGAGCGGCGACTGCCGGGTGCGAATCAATATTGACGGTGTGCTGCGGACCGTGGTCTATGGCTACCTGTGCTCGGCCAATATCGACCCTGTCGAGAAGAAACCACTCTTTCATTTTCTGCCGGGCACCGCCATTTTTTCCGTCGCAACGGTCGGCTGCAACCTCCACTGCAAAAACTGCCAGAACTGGGAAATCTCGCAGGCCAATCCCGAAGAGAGCGAGGCGTTCTTTTGCCCGCCGGAAAAGCTCGTGGCCCTTGCCAAACAGCGGAACTGTCCTTCGCTCGCATATACCTATACTGAGCCGCTTGTCTATTATGAATATACCTACGACACTTCAAAGCTGGCCAGAGAAGCCGGCATACGCAACGTTCTTGTTACGGCAGGATACATAAATGAAGAGCCGTGGAGGCGACTGCTTAAATATGTCGATGCAATAACATTAGACCTAAAGGGAATTACTGAGGAATTCTATCGGGACATTTGCTCGGCGACATTAAAGCCCGTCCAGAATGCCCTGGTTGTGGCCAAATCGTGCGGAGTGGAGGTTGAAGTTTCAAACTTAGTTATTCCGACGTTAAACGACAAGCCCGAAGAAATACGCGAGCTTGTTCGATGGGTCAGGGCAAACCTTGGCAGGGAGACGCCGCTTCATTTTTTGGGGTTTATCCCACGATATAAGATGCTTCGTCTGCCACCAACCTCGCTGGAAACTCTGGAGACAGCGCGTAATATTGCGATGGAAGAAGGATTGGAGTACGTCTATATAGGAAATGTCAGCAGCAAACAGGGCCAGAATACGTACTGTCCTGGCTGTAAGAAGTTGCTGATTGAGCGCAGCGGCTATACCATCCTGCAGAACCGCTTAAAGGACGGACGCTGTCCCGATTGCGGAAAAGAAATTTACGGGGTCTGGAAATGACACGCAGAAAATTTATTAAGGTCTTGGCAAAGACAGGGGCGGTGATTGTTGTCGGTGTTTCGTGGCCGGCGAGGGTGACAAGAAAATTTGTGCGGGCCATTCGACTCAAAGACTATCCAGGTTCTGTAAGGCCTTTGGGGGACGTTTCCAAACAAGGCAAATGGAGCGGCTGATATGAGTAATGAATCGAAAAAAGAAGATAGAAGAAAGTTTTTGTCTGCTTCGATGATTGCGTTTCTCTGCATTTTTGGGCTGCTCCTTTCAGCAGTATGTGCACGCAAAACTCCGGAGCCCGGCGAAGAATCAGCACAAGCGCCTGCAAAAAAATCCGCTCTGCCGGACAAAATGGTCCTGCAGTCGTCGATTGCCGGGACGTGGTATCCTGCAGAAGCCGAGACGCTGAGAAAACAGGTTGACGAGCTTTTCCAGAAGGCAGAGGGCAAACCCTTAAATGATGTCATCGCACTGATTTCGCCTCACGCCGGCTACCAGTACTCGGGCCAAACCGCAGTAATGGGGATAAAATCCATCGCCAAAGAATACAAAAGAATTGTCGTCATCGGCCCAAGTCACCGCGTCTCTATGGAAGATGTCCTCAGCGTGCCGGCGGCGACCGCTTACCAGACGCCTCTCGGACAGCTTCAGCTCGATGTGGAATTTATAAACAAGCTTTTGCGGTATCCAATGTTCCAGAATGTGCCCTCCGCCCAGGAATATGAACACAGCGTCCAGATACAAATTCCGCTATTGCAGCACAAGATAAAAGATTTCAAACTTGTGCCGATTGTTGCGGGCCATTGCTCGCCGGAAACTATTGCCCGGGCCGCCAATATCCTCAAAACTCTCGTGGACGAAGGGACTCTTGTTGTTGCAAGCTCAGACTTCACCCATTATGGGCCGAACTATGGGTACGTGCCTTTCAGGGAAAATATTCCGGAGCAAATCAAAAATCTCGATATAGGGGCTTACGAGTATATCGCCAAACTCGACGGCAAAGGTCTTCTGGAATACAGGGACAGAACCGATGCGACAATCTGCGGCTGCGTGCCGGTCGCGATACTACTTTCAATGCTGGGCCAGGGCACGAAAGCCGAGCTTATACACTACACCACCTCCGGCGAGCTTGCGGGGGATTATACCAATTCGGTCAGTTACCTCAGCGTTGCCTTTTGTGGCGCGTGGCAAAAATCGGCTGATACCGGGCCGCAGCCCGCCCGCACAGAGCTTACCGATGAGGACAAACAACAACTTTTGGTCCTGGCCCGCAAGACAATCCGTTATGCGATTGCCAATAGACGCGTCCCCGATATATCCCAGTTGGGCGTAACGGTAAGCGATACGATGAAGATTCCGCGGGCGGCGTTCGTAACGCTCAGGAAGAACTCGCAGTTGCGGGGCTGTATAGGCGATATCTTTCCACAGAGGCCTTTATATAAATCGGTGCTGATAAATGCAATTAACGCCAGCTTCAACGACACGCGTTTTCAGCCGCTGGCGGAGACCGAGTGCAACGACGTCAAAATCGAAATCTCCGCTCTCACTGTGCCCGAATTTATCGCCTCGCCGAACAAAATCCGGCTCGGCGTGGACGGTGTCGTGCTCTATAAAAATGGCCGCTCGGCCTTGTTTTTGCCTCAGGTTGCGCCCGAACAGGGCTGGGACCTGGAGCAAATGCTCACGAATCTGTCACTGAAAGCGGGCCTGCCCGCCGATGCCTGGAAAGAAGGTGCAAGCTTTCAGGTCTTCCAGGCGGTTGTCTTTGGTGAATAAAAATGAAATCCGCCCGGGGGTTATTGATATTTAGCTACGGCCTGTTCACCATAGCCGCCCAGAGTCTGCTTTTCCGCGAATTTCTCACCAGCTTCGAAGGCAGCGATATAAGCGTCGGAATCTTTTTCGGCTCGTGGTTTTTGTGGGTCGGCGCGGGGGCAATACTGGTTTACAGGGTAACTCGCTTCGCAGAGAAACTGCTCAAGCACATAGAGCTTGTGTTCCTGGCGTACCTGCCGGCCTTCATCCTTCAGCTTGTGCTGATTGTCCAGGCCCGCGAGCTTGCCGGCATCGAGGCCCACGCGCTGCTGTCCATCCGGGACATTTTGCTTCTGTCGATAATAGTCAACTCGCCCGTAAGTCTCGTCACCGGTATGCTCTTTCCGCTTGCGTGCCGATGGGCCAGTGAAAACGGTGGTTCCGCTGTCTCGCGTGTCTATATCTTCGAGGCAGCGGGAAGCTTCGCCGGCGGGCTTGGCGCAACCATTTTGCTGGGCCTCGGCATAAATTTTGCAAGGATTTTCTTTGCGGTCGCTATTATTCTGTCCTTGTCGGTATTCGTCGCCTCGCTTGCCGGTTTCAGGCCCCCAGCTCAAAACTCAAAACCCAAAACTCAAAACTTCAGTCTTGGGTTTGTCACTTGCGCACTTTCTCTATTCGTTTCAATCCTTTTCGGCCTCGGCCTTGTCAGTGGAGTGGATAAAAATGTAATGCGATACCTGCGAATGGTCAGGTGGACAAAGCTGCTCCCCAAAAATGCCTCCGTCGGCTCATTTCAGACCGCCCAGGCCGAATACATTTATGGAATGTACGGCGGCCAGTGGGTCGTAATTCGCGAAGGCAGCACCTGTGAAACCCTGCCGGATGTAAGCGATGCAGGCCGGATAATAGCCCTTACCCTCTGCCAGGACCCCGATGCCAACAGTATCCTAATCGTGGGTTCGGGCCTGGGGTTATGCTACGAATTCCTGCACCTGCCTCAAATCAAAGACCTCACCTGGGCACATCCTGACAGCGAATATGCCAGGAAGGTTGAAGGATTTATTCCGCCTCAATTTAAGGCCTCCGACGAGCGTTTCCACCGGCTCAATGGTGACATTCGCTCGGCGCTGCCGGAACAAAAGCAGTTTTACGACATCGTTATCGTCAATCTGCCCGAGGCAACCAGCTCCGTTTTGAATCGCTATTACACACTCGAATTCTACAGCCAAATCAAACAGTCACTGCGAGCCGGCGGCATACTGGCCGTCCGCATCAGCGGCGGCGAAAACATTATGGGCACCGAATTGATTAATCTCGGCGCATCCACAAAACTGACGCTCCAGAAAGTCTTTTCGCGATTTGTTATTGTCCCGGGCGAAGATACCTGGCTCATTGCATCCGACAGCGATAAGCTGACAGGCGACCCGGCGACCCTGCGAGACCGTTTCGCTGCGATAAAGGGCGCAGCGGAAGTCTTCTCGCCACAGGCGCTGCTTTCCGTTTATCTGCCCGACCGAGCCGCTAATGCCGTTGAAGCATACGCCGGTGCGGACCTGCCTGAAAGTATGCTCGTTAATCGAGACGCCAGGCCGCTGACGCACCTGTATAGTCTATTGCTGGCTGCAAAACAATCTGGAGCGCCTGTCACCAGATTTGTCAAATATCTTGCGCTCGCCGGCCCGCCGGCCTTTCTTGTCCCCATCCTTGTCCTTATAATCCTGCGTGCTGTGTATGTATTGAGAACAAAAGCCGGAGGCAGCAAATCGAGCTTCGATAGTTCCTTCCTGGTTTTTTCGGCAGGCGCACTTGGAATCGGCGTAGTGATTGTCCTGATGTATCTTTATCAAACCGTCTTCGGTTCGCTATACCTGCATATCGGAGTTATCTCGTCTTTATTTATGGTGGGCCTGACCATTGGCGCAGGCTTGGTCGGGCATTTGCCGGCAGCCCCCCCTTCGGAAGAAACCGGCAAAACCCCATTCGCTGAAATACTGTTACTGGCGGTGGTGCTGTTGCACAGTCTAATCCTGTCCGGCATCGCCTTTTGGCCGGCCGCAGAGCAGGGCCTGACCTCGGCCGGTCTGCGGGAACCTGCGCATCTTACTTTTGCAATTGCATTCATTCTGTGCGGCCTGTGCGGCGGCGGCTATTTCCCAATCGCCGCAAGGCAGCTTGCTGATTCAGGTTTTGACGCAGGCCGGGCCGGCAGCAAACTCGAAACCGCAGACCATATCGGGGCTTCGCTTGGAGCGGTATTGACGGGACTTTTGCTTGTGCCCGTTTTGGGAACGAGGGTGACATTGCTTATATTCATTGCACTTATCCTGGCCAATCTGCCGCTGGCGGGGCTGAAAATATTCGCACCCGAAAAAGTCCGCGTCTCAGATACGACCGCGTCTCGATTGCGCCGATTGGGCTACATCCTATTTGGTGTCGGACTATCCATTGTCGTGTGCTCGAATCTGCTTGCCGACACAGAGGCGCGTCTGCGGCCATCACTGCCGCCTCAGGCAGCCCAGGCCCTTGCAGGCGCACTAAAAATCGAGCAGGCCTCAGCAGTCATTCCTGATGGCGCTCGAAAAGTCAGCTACTTTATTGTTCGTGATGAATCGGCAAACGTAAGCGGATATATCTTCAGCTCCGAGGACCTGGCGCCCGACGTCCGCGGCTTCGGCGGAAAGATGAACCTTGCTGTTTATGTTGACGCCGCCGGCAAATTGCTCGGCTTTCATATAATCCGCTCCAACGAAACGCCCTCATACCTTGAACTTCTCGGCAAGTGGCGCCAAACCCTTAGCGACCGGCAGCTTTTTGGACCTCAACCATTTGCGGGTGTCGATGCAGTGACGGGCGCCACACTGAGTTCCAAAGCCGTCCTTTCGGCGATTGAGTCATCAGGCCGGAGATTTGCAGCACAAATTCTTGGTCGGCCCATCCAGCCACAAGCGAAAGAGAGACCCAGTTGGGCCGCCTACCTGCCGGACAGACGCGGGATATATCTGATTGCAGCTTTCGCAGTTTCATTACTTGTAACCTACAAAGGCGGATTCCGGAGCCGGTTGGCGGTGCTCATACTTAATTTAGTCGTCGGCGGCATCATACTGAACGCCCAGTATTCCACCGAGCAGATGGTGACATTGTTGTCTGCTCACATTCCTGCTGCTGAATTGACGGGCGTATTCTTGCTGGTTGTCGGCGTGCCGGCTCTGGTGATAATCTTCGGCAATATGTACTGCGGCTACATCTGCCCCTTCGGCGCCGCACAGGAGCTGCTGGGTTACATCATACCCAAAAGATTTAGGCGGCCGATACCGACAGAAAAAATGCAAAAGGCAAGGTTTGTCAAATACTGCGTGCTCCTCGTCTTCATAACCGTATTCTTTCTTTCAAGAAATAGAGCGACTCTGGCGGCCGACCCGCTCATCTCGATTTTCAATCTTCGATTTTCGGTTTCGAATCTCCGATTAGAGTCGCTTAACTGGCCGGCGTCGATGTGGTTGATAGTGATAGTCGCGTTGGCCGGCGCAATTCTCTATCCGCGATTCTGGTGCCGTTACGTGTGTCCGGCGGGGGCGTTCCTGTCGCTATTTAACAATATAGTGATACTGAAGAAATTGCTGCCTGCAAAAAGGTTCGGCAGATGCGAGTTCGGCCTTACCGCAAAAGACCAAATGGATTGCATATACTGCGACAGATGCCGTTATGCAGGCAAGATAGTTGCGAAAGAAGAGGCCCTGCCTTACATCGCCACTGTCCCTGCGAATTTCCTCTGGCGTTTTCTTGTACTCAGTGTCCTCATAGCGGCAATCTTTGTGTCAGCGACCTCCATAGACAAACTTTTGGAAGTCGCTCCCGTCGGCATCGACTATTCCGTGACGGCTTCTGCCTCCGCCGGCCAGCCGAGGGACGTCGATTTGCAGCGAGTTCGCACAATGATTGAACAGAAGCAGCTTTCCGACCGCGAGGCGGAATTTTATAAAAAAGTCGAGTAAACCCCGTTAGAAAGCTCGGGTGGGGCTTTAACCCCACCCTCACTATAATATTTTTACCCCGCCTAAACCCGTTTAGAGATTTTATCTCTAACGGGTCTAAAAGGCAGGGCTTTCTTTCTAACGGGGTAAATTCGTCCAAATTACAAGCGGCAGAGCAGTGGTCACTTTTGGAGATTATTATCCGGACAAAGAAGGATATCTGTTAATCGCTTTACAGTTGAGTCGGCGCTATTGAATACGGGAATGTTGGTAAAGGCGGAAAGCTCCCGCACGTGCAGCGGCGAGCTTGAGCACAGACCCGACAACGCATCCGGCACCAGATTGAACTTTTCCCTCAACGTCCGCAGCCCCCCAATCGCGCCAAAGGCATCGTTGGCGCAAAAAATCAATTTGTGAATCCTCGATGTCACTTCCGGAGAAATTAAAAGCATCTCAGTCTCACGCTGGATGATGCCGTCGGCAAATTCCACCACCCAGAAATTCTTCGGGTTGTTTGCGTATTTGAGGTCAAGATAATTGAAGATGCCCAGCAGCTCCTCTTCCGATAATAAGTAAGTTGATGGATAGCCGAGATATGTAAAATCCGCGTAGGGGTTTGCCCCCGCATCGTTCATAAGAAGAATGTCTTTGAGGCTCGCCGTGCCGGTGACCTTGGATGCCCTGACGTTATATCCCATCGATGTCAATGCCCAGCAGCAAGCGGCCGCAGCCGTACTTTTGCCGGAGTTCATCGATGTGCCGCAGACCAAAACCAGCGGCGACCTTGGCTCCTTCTTCACCATTTGCCTGGGCTTTATAAGAGGATAGTCCCGCGTGTTAAGGATATTGCCTTGCTCATCACAGACATAGCCCAGTATTTTTACTTTTGTTGGGTCTTTTATCAGCGAGTTCTTGGTCTTAACGATGCCGACTACCCCCGAGCGTGCAATGAGGTCAACTTCTTCCGTCATCTGCTCCGGTATCAATCCTTCATAATAATCGGGAGCGTATCTGTTGCCGAATACAAATATCGCCTTTGTGCCATCGTGTATTATATGTATCCGCCCCAAAGTATTCTCTAAAGACGAGTGCTGCCCGGTTCGACTGATTACGCCATACGCAACGTCACCCGGCTGGGGCGGCTTGTCGGAAAGTTTGTAGAATTTGACCTGGCTGGGCCTTATTGTGAACGCAGCGCTTGGAAGGATAAACCCCTTGCTGATTTTTCTTATAGACGATTTACTTGCTGTTAGAGTCATCGAAGTCATCATTTTGCTCCTATCCGTTAGTTACCTGCTGTCTTTAAGTCTTCGCGTTAAAGCGCGTGCATTTAGTCATTTTTCAGCCACGTAGTCAAATACAAAATTGGGTTCCTTATGCGGATTTTTGACTTTCGGTTTGTTTGTCGATAAGAGGATTGTTTTACCGGCGGAAGTAGTGGATGAGCCACAGGACAAGTGTCAGGACAATCGAAATCAAAATACAGCTTGCTATGGGCAGATACACCCGCCAGTTCTTTGAGCCGAATTCCAAATCGCCGGGCAGCCGAAACAGCCCCATCCTGCCGAGCAGCACCATCAGGCCGCCCAGCACTACTATCATTACGCCCATCACAATCAGCCACTTGCCGATTTGTTGCGGACCAAAATCCATCTTCGACTTTCTGATACTTGGTTTCGCTGATTCGGAAATTCTGTGCGATTACACTTTAACTCTTAAAATATATGTCCACTTTTTCGAGTGCTAACGGTAGGACTCACCGATGCTACGCACGCAACATTCGAGTGCATTCGCTGGTTCGGTTCAACAAGCCACATGGGCAGCCTATTTCTTTGTGAATCTGACGTTAGGCAGGCCATCTAAATCGGCGTCTTGTGTCCAGAGGATGGCACCATACGCTCGTGCTGTGGCAAGTATGATGCTATCCGCCATAGGCAACTTCAGTTCTGCGCTGAGGTTGGCGGCATCCATCGCAATAGGTGACGTAACGTCCACAATGTTGGCCTGTTGCATCAAAGCAACGGCCTGCAGAGCTGCATCCTCGCCTCGCTGCTGGAGCACTCGCTTGAAGACCTCGTAGATATTGATAGCCGATACAATGAGGTTCTCAGTGTCTTCAAGAGACGGCGCAAAGAACCTGGCGTTGCGGCCGTCGGCAAAGTACTCCAGCCATCCTGAAGAATCCACAAGATTCATATCCGGTCCTTCTCACGCCGGACGTTCGTCTTGATGCCTTTGAGGAACCCTCTCATTCTCTTGATTTTCTGCAGCAGGATGAACTCAATGCGGTCCGAAAATTGCAGAATCTGCAATTTCTGTCCGGGGCGGATGCTAAGCCTTTCCCGCACCGTTTTCGGGATGACCACCTGAAACTTCGGCGAAACCTTTACTGTTACCATAAGTCAATGCCTCTTTTAAGTCCACTTTACACTAAACTATATCGATCGCAATGCTGTATGTCAATAAATGTTCCGTTGTCAGTTTCAAAAATTGTTCAAAGTGTTAAAATATTTCCTATGAGCCAGGCAAAGTGCGACAAAAGTAGTGAGCATAGCCGAACTATTCGAATAGGCACATCCGGCTGGCATTATGGCCATTGGGCAGGACCTTTTTATCCCGCTGATTTGCCGAAGGATAAATGGCTCGAATACTACGCAAAGAATTTTGATACCGTTGAAATCAATAATACCTTCTACCACCTGCCGAAACCGCCGGCTCTAAAGAGGTGGCACAATCTGACGCCAAAAAACTTTCTCTACGCTGTAAAGGCCAGTAGATACATCACCCATATAAAGAAACTAAAAGATGTCTCGGAAGAGTTGACCCGATTTCTTGGTCTCGCTGCCTTATTGGGCAGAAAACTCGGCCTTGTTCTGTATCAGTTGCCGCCGAGTTTGCACAAGGACCTTGACCGGCTGGAATCCTTCGTTCGACTTCTCCCGAAAGAGCAAGCCGCTGTCTTTGAATTTCGGCACGAAAGCTGGTATTGCGAAGATACGTATAAACTGCTCGGCAAGTTTAATGTCGGCTTTTGCATTCACGACCTGTCGGGTCTGGAATCTCCTCGCGTTGTTACCGCCGATATAATTTACGTTCGTTTTCACGGCACGACCGGCAGATATTCCGGCTGTTATTCCAAATCAATGCTTGCGAACTGGGCAAAGTGGCTCCAAGACCACGCCAAAAATGTCCGCAGCATTTACGTTTATTTCAATAACGACCAAGCCGCCTACGCCGTCCAAAACGCAAAAATGTTAAAACAACAATTTAATCTTTGTTAATTCCGACAATGAAATAAAAAGTAAAATGTGATGCGATATATGTGATGCGATATATCAGATAAAATATTAATGGATTAGGAGAAATTATAAATGCAGCAGTTAGCTGATAAAGAAGTTAGGTGCCGGGATAAAATTGGGTTTTTGCCTATAAGACACAAGATTGAGTTTGATGGTGGAGCTTTTATTCCTCTTCCCGGGTTTGATGAAGCTAAACGAATAGTCGATAACTGGAAGAACCGGGATGGATTTATATATCCTCCTCCAATTATAGAGAAACAGGAATTTTCGCCGCCAGGTAAGCCCAATGAGATTGAGTGGAAGGATATACCGAATACTGAGCGTCCAGCACCTTTATATAAACTTCCCGCATCTCACGAACTTTTAATCACGAATGATGCTATAGATGATGATTTTCGAAAAAGTGACGGTGCATTTTTGATGTATTTAGCTGCTTATTTATTTGGTGTTCGATTACAGTTTCATGATTGGTGGTTTGAGGGACGGGTGCCGATTGAAAAAACACATAACATTTATGTAACTAAACAGAAAGAATCGGATTTCTTTTCGCGGTCTTATAGCATCTGGAGATGCTGGCCGAGAGATTTACAACTACGGTTCACGAACATTTTATATGTCAACTCTAAAGTGCCATCGTATGAGTGGGACTGGGAACGCTTTAACATTAGTTACATGGTTTTCGATGCATTGTTTTATGTAGCAAAGAAGCTTTTTGATGTTAAAGCAAAGACACATCGAGACCGGCTTAACAAAATGTGCGAACACTTTGGATTGGTTAGTGAAAAAGATAACCTTGATAAAATCTATAGTCTTCGAAATAACCTCTTTCATGAATGCTGCTGGTACGAGACTCAATCCGACACGAATGATGTCAGACCTGGGAGAGTTTTTGATGTGGGTTTTTTCCAAAGTCAGAATCTGTGGCGTTTGAATCAAAGGCTCATACCCGCAATATTAGGATATAAAGCAGAATACATTTCAACTCCATGGACTTGTATGGGTTCTTTTGCTTTCTGAAACTTAAAATTTTCAGAACCTTAGAAGGTTTTACTACGTCAAAACTATATATAAAATGTTAGATGACAGCCTGGCGACATGGTGTCTAAATTTGTATTTACTCATAATAAAATGTTGAGTCCTTTTTGGATTGTATATTGCCGGACGGATTCGATTTCTTCGAGAGTAGGCCGGCGGTTTATTTGGGGGCATAAATGGGCCTTGTAGCAAGGGTGGTATTGGTCCATTACGTTAATCGCTGTTTTCGGGCTAATTTCTTTTGCTAAAAAATCTATAATCTCAAAACTTCCTGCCAATCCTTCCGGCAGGACAAGATGCCTTATCAAAAGCCCTCGCGTAGCCAGCCCCCCGATAACTTCATTCGGGGGCAAGCTTTTTTTTATTTGAAGGTCTCCAACCTGCCGGTGCATTTCCTTGACGGCCTCGCGGTTGACCTGCGGATAGTCGGGTGCGGAACTAAGCTCTTTTGCAACTGCGGGGTCTGTATATTTCATATCCGGCATATAAATATCAATAAGG
>Ga0315293_10003199_pt1 | contig 15775 bp, 11 predicted proteins | sample YL17G13_20_MG_FD_203071 | JGI IMG/M metagenome (GOLD analysis project Ga0315293, IMG submission 203071) | Sediment microbial communities from Yellowstone Lake, YNP, Wyoming, USA - YL17G13_20 | ecosystem: Environmental > Aquatic > Freshwater > Lake > Sediment | place: USA: Wyoming | collected...
GTGACTACACTAGCACTTATATTTTTAGAACTGTTGTTCTATAATGTTTGTATGAAAACTGTTGCCATCATCCTGGCCGGCGGCTCGGGCAAGCGTTTCGGGAAAGGTCTTCCGAAGCAATTCAGCACCATCGCCGGTCGTTCCCTGCTCGAGATATGCCTGGAACCGTTCCAGAGCCATCCGGGCATCGATGCGATCATCCTGGTCTGCCCGACCGCCCAGATACCTCTGGCAAAGAAAACGGTCGCCGCCGGCCGCATCGTCAAAGTGAAAGAGATTCTGATCGGGGGCAAAACCCGCCAGGAATCGTCATACATCGGGGTCAAAGCGACGCCGTCCGAGGCGGAAAACATCCTCATTCACGACGCCGCCCGGGCGCTGGTAAGACCCGAGCTCATCGGCCGGGTACTGGAGGCGTTGACAGGCGCTATGGCGGTCATGCCCGTTTTGCCGGCCGGAGACACCATCGTCCGCACCGATGACGAAGCCAAGATCGCGGCCGTCCTGGACCGAACCAAACTCAGGCTGGCGCAAACGCCGCAGGGATTCAAGGCGGAGATCATCAGGCAAGCTCATGAAATGGCCAAGAGCGAAGGCTTCCGCGATGCCAGCGACGATTGTTCGTTAATACTGAGATATCACCTCACTCCCGTGGCCACGGTTGAAGGGGATGCGACCAATATCAAGATCACGTATCCGCAGGATTTAGTGCTGGCCGAAGCAATATATCGTAATTCGTGAGACGTTATGCGTGAATGACCTTACAGAACTCGTTATGCGTAATGAGAAAGAAAAAAGAGACGAAAATAGTCAACTCTAATGCGATTACTCATAACGCATAACGCATTACGCATCACGTATAGAACACAATCCTGAACTGGGCCCCGGGTTCACCGGCGTTCATGAGCTGGATGTCACCGTTGAGGCTGCTGACCAGTTTTTTGACCGTGGCCAACCCCATCCCGGTTCCCTTGTCGCGGGTGCTGAAAAAAGGCAGCCAGATCTTTTCCTTGACCGCCGCGGCGATCCCCGGTCCATCGTCGCGGATGGTGATGGAAGCGTTTTCATCCTGGTTGAATTCCACCCTGAGGTGCTTGGCCCCGGCCTGGCCGGCATTGAGCAGCAGATTGGAAAATATCACGTTCAAGAGCAGGGGGTCGCTTTCGATCTGCAGGTCTTTTTCCGGCAGCATGGCCGTCAGGTTGTTGGCGGTAGCGCTGGCGGCGATGATTGGGCCCAATGCTGTTTTTACATTCTTGACTTTTTCCACCGGCTTGGCGAACTGTAGAAAACTCTCCATCATGGCGCTTAAAAAATGGATCTCGCGGTTGATTTTGCCGGTTTTTTCGGGTTCGGCCAGGATGGCTTTGCTGTAGCCCAGAATGACTCCCAGGGAGTTGCGGATCTCGTGAGCCAGGGAAGCGGCCATTTCGCCGAGCATCATCTGGTTGGCGTTCAGGCGCTGGATCTTTTCCTTTTTCCTTTCCTTGCTGACATCCCGGATCACGGCGAGCCGTCCGGACGCGCCGACCGGGACCACATCGGCGACAAATAGGCGTCCGGCGCTTTCGATCTCGGCTGAATCCTTTTTGCCGGCGGCGTTGATAAAGGCCGGGAGCTCCGGATAATCCCGCAAGACGTCATTCAGGGAGTTGTTTTTCGCGGCGGCGAAGCTGCGGCCGAAGCATCTCTGGGCGGCGGGATTGAACAGTTCGATTTTTCCCGCCGCGTCGGTGAATATCACGGCCAGGTGAATGGTATTGATGATGCTTTTGTTCAACTCTTCGATTTTACTGGAGGACTCGCTCTGCTCGGCCACGAGGCTCTTCAATTCCAATTCCGATTTTTTCATTTCCAGCAGATAATCCTGGAACGGGGAAATGGAGTCGGCGATTTTCGCCGTATCTTTCCTGCGCAGTTGGAACGCCAGGTAGATGCCGCAGGCGATGATGAAGACCCCCAGGAAAATGATCAGGCCGGCCAGGATCTTTTTCAGCGAGCGAAAAGTTCCCAATTGGACGGAGCGGATGCTCTTTTTGAATAGAAGGCCGCTGTTGGCGTTCAATCGTTTTTTAAGCAGCAGCTGCTGATCTTTCCCGGACTGGATGATCTGCTGGGAATCTTCGCCTCCCGTGCCGGGCAGGATTTGGTCGAAATAACCGGCCGGGTCGAGAGCCGGTTGCCGGCTCCGGTTTTTCAGGATATAAAGCTCGGCCCGCGCTTCACTGGTTGCGATGATATTGGCGATCTCGCTTTTTTCCAGGTTCTTGACCAATGAATACATGTTGACGAAGACGAAGAGGGCGAGAACCTGGATGATGACGATCAGGGCGATGAAGCTCTTCTTCATGCCAACCGCCACAGCGATCCCACCCAGGCCAGGATGTCGGGGCCCCAGAAAAGAGCGATATAGCTGCCCAGGCTTAAAAATGGACCGAAAGGCAGGGCATATTTAAGGTTTTTTTTCTTCCAGATTATTAGAACTACTCCTACCAGCAGCCCCGAGAGCGAGGCCAGGAAGATCGCCACCACCAGCCGGTTCAGGCCGAGAAAAAGCCCCATCAGCAGGACCATTTTGACATCGCCGAAGCCCAGGCCCTCGAGCTTGCGTATTTTAAGGTAGAAAAAGAAAAATCCCGCGAAAAGCAGCGCCACGCCGAGGCCGCTGAGGATTGCCTCCAGCTGGCCGACGGTCGGATTGAAAAAGGAATAAACGAAAAACAAGGCGGCCCCGCCCAGGGTGAGCTCGTCGGGCAGGATCATATGCTCCAAATCGATAAAGGCCAAGGTGATCAGCAGGCAGATGAAGGCTGCCGTGAACGCAGCGTGCAGCGACAGGCCGAAATGCTGCAGCGTCAGCCAGAAACTGAAGGCGCAAAAAGCCTCGATCAGCGGGTAGCGCAGCGAGATGCGTTCGTGGCACGAATGGCAGCGCCCGCGCAAGACCAGGTAACTGAGCAGCGGGATGTTATGGTAAAAGGGGATGTCTGCCCGGCAGCGCGGGCAATGGGACGGAGGAAAGGCCACGTTCTCGCCCAGGGGCAGCCGGTGAATGACCACGTTCAGGAAACTGCCGATGATCAGCCCGAAGACAACGGTCAGCGCCGCTTCCATTTGTATACCCGCTGGGCCTTGACCATGCCCAGGATGGGGTCGTAGCGGTAGTCGTTGCCGGAAAAATCCTGGGGGATCACCGTGGCCATGCCCCGGCTCACCAATTCGGCCAAGGTAGCCGGGAAACGCCGGAATTTGTCCCGGAAGCGGGCGATTTTCTCCTGGAGGGGCGGCAGGTCGATCTCGGCCTTGATCTGGTATAAATGGTTGAAGGCGGCGTCCCTTTCCAGGCGGTCACGGGCGTGGTCATAAATGTCGATCCACATCTGGTACGCCACCTTCGGGTCATCCTGCAGGTAGACCATGTGGGCCTTCATGCGTTTCAGGAAGGAGGGGGCGTCGGGTTTCAAGGCGGCGCGGCTGTAATAGTCTTCGGCCTTGGGAAGGTCGTTTAGGTACTTGTAGCAATAAAATCCGGCTTCATGATCGAAGAACCATTCGTCGGGAAGGTTGCGCGAGCCTTTTTCCAGAAGGCGCAGGGCCATGGGGATGTCCTTGGCCTCGAAAGCCATGATCAGCGCGCCGATGATATAAGGTTCCTTGTAGGGCGGGGTGATATCGGTGATGGTGTCGTATACCCTTTCCAGGTAATCGAAGCGGTTGGTGAGGTAGTAGGTGGAATAGAACTGGATGGACCAGATGAACAGCAAGTCGGCGGTCAGGTTCTGGTAGCCGAAAGAGAGGACGCGCAGCGCTTTGCCCGAGGGCAGGGACACGAAGGTGCTGCGCTCGCCCAGATAGTGGATCGTCGAGTCGTAGCGGTTTTGCAAAACCGCCGCCAGCAGCAGGAAGCCCACGAGAACTACTGCCAGCAGCCTGCTTTTGATCATTGAAATTCCCGCTTACGGAAGATCAGGATGGTCAGGGCGAGCACGGCCAGGATGTATACCAGGGCGTAGAGGATCGTGAAAATGATGGTCCAGGGGTGCAGGGGCAGGTTCAGGACCACCTCGTTCTTGATGTTGAACTTGTCGAGGTTGGGCAGGATATAGTAAATCGCCTGGGTGAATTTCAGCCAGAGTCCGGAGTGCAGGAGCGACTTAAATTCGTTGAACGTCCACATTACGTGGCCGATCAGATAGAGCGAAACGGTGAAGATAAAGGAGAGGATCGGGGTGCTGAACGAGGAGAACAACAGGGATATGGCCACGATGACCAGCAGCTCGAGATAAAGCATGAAGAAGTACAGGAGAATTTTAAAGTCGAAACCGCCGCCGAGCAGCAGGATCAGCAGGAAAAAAATAACCGACATGGCGAGCAGGGCGGCGAGCATGGTCAGGGCCAGTCCTAAGAATTTGCCGATGATGAACTGGTCGCGCGTCACCGGCTTGCTCAGGATGTTGAAGATGGTCTTTTTTTCGATTTCCTTGTACACCAGGTTGATGCCGGTGAAGATGGCGATGAGCACGCAGAAGAAATTGATGGCCGCCAAGCCCGTGTCCTTCAGCACTTTCATCGCGTCGCCCAGGGTCAGAAAACTGATCAGCTTGGAGCTGAGGGCGAAAGCGATGCCGAAAAATACCAGCAGGTAGAACATCTTGTTGCGCGCCGACTCCTTGAAGGTGTTGAAAACCAAGCCCTTGATATTCATTTTCATTGGACTTCCCTCAGCTCGTTCAAAAAAATGTCTTCCAGAGTCTTCTTGACCGGATTGACGGCGATAACCTGGCCGTTGTTATGGATGATGGATTCGACCACCTGGTTGATGTCGGCCTCGTTGTCCAGGGTGATGATGAACTGGTTGTCGCGGCTGACGAAATGGACAGGGATCTGGGCCAGCTGTTTTTCGCTGATGCGGGCGCAGATGATCTCGTGGCAGCGGGTGCTGCTGGAAACCATTTCCGAGAGCAGGCCCTGGCGGCTGATCCTGCCGTTGATGATGATGCCGACCTTGTCCACCATCATCTCCATGTCCTGCAGGATATGGCTGGAAAAGAAGATGGTTTTCCCCTGAGCCTTGAAGCCGAGGATCAGGTCGCGGAATTCCTTGCGGCCGATGGGATCGAGGCCGGAGAACGGCTCGTCCAGGATCAGGCAGACGGGATCCTGGATCAGGGCTTGGGCCAGGCCCAGCCTTTGCAGCATGCCCTTGGAGTATTTGCGCAGCTTCAAGCCCTCGCGGCCGGCCAGCCCCACCTGCTGGATGAGCATGCTGATCCTTTCCTTGGCGACGGCTTTCGGGATGCCGAACAGCGAAGCCGTGAAATACAGCAATTCATTGGCGTTGAGGTAGTCGTAAAAATAGGGATTTTCAGGCAAAAAGCCGATCTGGCTGCGGGCGGCGATTGAATTCCCGGGCAGGCTGTTGATCAGGATCTCCCCGGCGTCGGGGAAGAGCAGTCCCAGGATGCACTTGATGGTGGTGGTCTTGCCGGCCCCATTGGGCCCGAGAAAACCGTAGATTTCGCCCTGCTCCACGCTGAGGTCGATCCCCTTGAGCACGGGGTACTTTTTTATCAGGAAGTTCGAGCGAAATGTTTTTTTTAAGTTGGTGATTTCCAGTGTTTTCATCGCTTGGTCACCGTTCGTTTTTATTTTAAAAATCGATTGTAGGCACTGGGCGAAAAAATGTCAAGTCGTAGGGGCGGCCCTTGCGGCCGCCCTGGGACTATTTCAATAAACGGGGGAAAGAGGGCACCCGCGAGGGCAGCACAAACTATCCACCTATCCTGGTGGATTCAGTTTGTCTGCCACCTGAGGGGGGTGCCCCTACAATCATTTCTTTTTGCCCTTCGTTACGATCTTGGCTTTCTTCGTGACTTTGGCCTTGGCTTTCCTGGCCGGGGCCTTCTTTTTTGCCGCTTTTGCGGCAGCCTTGGCCTTTTTTGCCGGGGCTTTCTTCGCCTTGGCCGCCGGCGCTTTTTTCAGCGATTTTTTAACGGCCTTGGTTTTCTTGGCGACCGTTTTTTTCGCCTTGGCCGGGGCCATTGCCAACTTCTTCTTGATCTCGGTTTGGGCCGCGGCCAAGCGGGCGATGGGCACGCGGAAGGGCGAGCAGGAGACGTAGTTCATGCCGGCCCGGCAGCAGAATTCCACCGATTTCGGGTCGCCGCCATGCTCGCCGCAGATGCCGATCTTGAGATCGGGCTTGGTCCGGCGGCCTCTTTCGATGCCCATGCGCACCAGCATGCCCACGCCTTCCTGGTCGAGCGACTGGAAGGGGTCGTCGCTGAAGATGCCGGCTTTCTTCTCGTCGACATACTCCGGCAGAAATTTCCCGGCGTCGTCGCGGGAGATGCCCATGGTCATCTGGGTCAGATCGTTGGTGCCGAACGAGAAGAATTCGGCCACCTCGGCGATCTGGTCGGCCAGCAGGGCAGCCCGGGGCACTTCGATCATGGTCCCGACCAGGTATTTCAGGTTCGCCGCTTTGTCCTTGATGATCCCGTCCGCGACCTGGCGGGTGCGGGTTTCGAGTATCTGCAGCTCCTTCTTGTCGATGGTCAGGGGAATCATGATCTCGGGATGAACTTTGATGCCGGCGGCGGCGCACTCGCAGGCGGCCTCGATGATGGCCCTGACCTGCATGTCCAGGATCTCCGGGTAGGTGATGGTCAGCCGGCAGCCGCGGTGCCCGAGCATGGGGTTGGCTTCATGCAGCTGCTCGACGCGGTAGCGGATCTTTTCAAAGGGGACGCCGATATCCTGGGCCAGTTTTTTCTGCTTTTCCTCGGTGTGGGGGACGAATTCGTGCAGGGGCGGGTCGATCAGGCGGATGGTCACCGGCAAGCCGTCCATGGCCTGGAAAATCCCCTTGAAGTCCTCTTTCTGGAACGGCAGGAGCTTGTTCAGCGCCCCGACGCGGCCGTCCAGGGTGTCGGCGACGATCATTTCCTGGATGGCCAGACGGCGCTCCTCGGTATCGAAGAACATATGCTCGGTGCGGCAGAGCCCGATGCCTTCGGCCCCGAGATCAACGGCCTTGCGGGCGTCGTAGGGGGTGTCGGCGTTGGTGCGCACCTTGATGGCGCGGATCTCGTCCACCCAACCCATGAGGGTCTTGAACGAGGCGGGGGGCTCGGGCTTGATCAAGCGCAAGGCGCCGCGGTAGACATAGCCAGTGGAACCGTTGAGAGTGATCTCTTCGCCCTTTTTGACCACGATGTCGTTGACCGACAATTCGTCCTTTTCATAATTGATGTTCAGCTTTTCGCAGCCGACGATGCAGCACTTGCCCCAGCCGCGGGCTACTACGGCCGCGTGCGAGGTCTTGCCCCCGGTCGCGGTCAGGATGCCCTGGGCGGCATGCATGCCGCCGACGTCTTCGGGGCTGGTTTCCTTTCTGACCAGGATGACTTTTTCGCCGTTGGCGGCAGCACTTTCGGCGTCCTTGGCGTTGAAGACCACCTTGCCGGTCGCGGCCCCCGGGACGGCATCGATGCCGGAGACCAGGAAATTCTTTTTCATTTCATCCTTCTGCGCCGGGTCGATGATCGGGTAAAAAATACCCTCGATGTCCTTGTCCTTGATGCGCAGCAACGCTTCTGGCTTGCTGATCAATTTATCGTTCACCATGTCCACGGCGATGCGGAAGGCGGCCGCCGGGGATCTTTTGCCGGTGCGGCACTGCAGCATGTAAAGGCGCCCCTCTTCCACGGTGAACTCCAGGTCCTGCATATCCTTGAAATGGGACTCCAGGATGCGGCGCACGTCGACCAATTGCCGGTAGGATTTGGAATCGGCCTTTTCGAACTCCGACAACTTGATCGGGGTGCGGATGCCGGCCACGACGTCTTCGCCCTGGGCGTTGACCAGGTAGTCGCCGTAAAACACGTTTTCGCCGCTGTTGGGATCGCGGGTGAAGCATACGCCGGTGCCGCTCTTGCTCCCCATGTTGCCGAACACCATCTGCTGGACGTTGACGGCCGTACCGACGACGCCCTTGATTTTTTCAACCCGGCGGTAGGTTACTGCTTTCTCCGCCATCCAGGAACCGAAAACGGCGTCCACCGAACCCCACAATTGCTCTTTCGGGTCCTGGGGGAAATCCTGGCCTATATTTTTTTTGTAAATGGCCTTGAAGGTGTTGACCAGTTCCTCCAACTCATTTTCATCAACGTTGGTATCGTTCACCCTGACCGCGTCGGTCAGGTTCAGCCTTTTCCGGCTGCGCTGGTTTTTCAGGGTGTCGAAGGCCTGGTTGAATTCCTCGCGATCGATCCCCTTGGCGGTCGAACCGTACATCATGATGAAGCGCCGGTAGGCGTCGAGGGCGAAACGGCGGTTGCCGGTTTTCTTGGCCAGCCCGGCGACCGATCGGTCGTTCAACCCGAGGTTGAGGATGGTTTCCATCATGCCCGGCATGGAGAGGGGAGCGCCCGAGCGCACCGAAACCAGCAGCGGATCGACGGCGTCGCCGAATTTCTTGCCTACGGTTTTTTCCAGTTTTTTCATGTTCTCGTCAACTTCCTTTTCCAAACCCGGGGGATAGTGGCGGTTATTCTTAAAAAACAGGTCGCAGACTTCGGTGCTGATGGTAAACCCGGCCGGAACCGGCAATCCGATGCTGGCCATTTCAGCCAGACCCGAACCTTTGCCGCCCAGCAGGTTTTTCATCTCCTTGTTGCCTTCGCTCAATTCCTTGGAAAAAAAATACACGAACTTGTTCTTCATGTGGCCTCCTTTTATGATTGGGAGCGGGGATCCATGTCAGCGCTCTTTTTTTGCTTGGGCGGGAAGTTTTGCGCCAGGGGAAAGCGGATCTCGAATTGGCTGAATTCACCTGGTTGGGATGTGGCCCGGCAGACGGCCGCGTGGTTGGCGATGATCTTCTCGCAGATGGTCAGACCCAGCCCGGCTTTTTCCGGGTAGCGCGAATAAAATGGGGCCCAGATACCGTCCAGCTCCTCCGCGCTCATGCCGATACCGTTGTCGCGCACCGTCAGGAGCAAATATCCGTCTTCCAGGCAGGTGGACAGGCGGATCTCCTTTGCCGGCGCCGTCTTCACTTGCAGTGCCTGGATGGCGTTGGCCGTCATGTTCAGCAGCAGCAGGCGTATCTGGCCGGCGTGAAGGGGAATTTCCGGGACGTTCGCATCGAGAGCGAGTAGAATTTTTATTTTGCCGGCAGCGGCCATTTCTTTGAGGCGCGGCTTCAGGCTCCGCATAATGCGGTTGATGCTCTCAGACCGCTGGAGTGCCGGCTCCGTTTTTAAATAGTCTTTCAGGACATTGAACAAAACGGCCAGTTCGTTGGCGCTGTTTTCAATTTTAGCCAGTCGTTTCACGGTAAAATCTTCGCCGGCCTGGGCTTTGAGCATCTGGGTGTAGCCGAGGATCGGCGTCAGCTTGTTTTTTAACTTGTGGAAAACGATGGGAAGGATCTCCTGGAAAACATCGTTCAGGCAGGCTTGGTCTTGAGAAAATGCGGTCGACTTGCCAGTGGAGTCCAATTCAATTGTTTTCATGAATTTCCTGATCTGCGAGAGTTGATTATATGCCATTTTCGGCAGGAATTCAACCGGCGCCACATCGAAAAACGAAATATTTATTCTCGGTGTAAGGTTTGCGGTATACGGTGTACGATAAGAAAATAAAAGGAAAAAGTAAAAAGGAAAAAGTAAAAAGTGAAGAATGAAAAAAAATAAGCAAATATATTCTGGCTGGTTTTATCTTACTTTTACCTTTTTCCTTTTTACTTTATACTTGGGGATCTTATACCCGCTGCCGTTTCCACTTTGCCAGTTTGATAATTGAATTCCGAACCGAGAATGGAATGGGGAACGAGGTAGACAGCGAGCATTATTCCGGTCGCGGCCAATGTCCAGCAGCGGCTCTTTTTGCGCAGAAAAAAAGCCGCCAGCCAGGAAACAACAGCCAGGAGGGTCTTGCTGTCGGTCAAGTCGTGGCCCAACGGAAACCCGGTCCAAAAGGCCCCGAAAGCATATTTCTGCACCAGCGGTCCGAGGAGCAGCCCGCCGGCGCAAACCACGGCCAGGGTCCATGGCACCATTTTCTGCCAGCGGCCCCCTCGACAGGGACCAGTAGGGCCCCCTCGACGGGGACCAGTAGGGCCGTCGCGGCGCAGGGCTTCCAGGCCGGTGCGTAAGGCCAGAAGCAGTCCGGCTAACATGAAAAGGATGTGCACGATGAGCAGGACGGCCGGGACGTGCCCCTTGAAGCGCGCCAGCGTGGGCCGGTTGCCGTTCAGCCAGTAGTTCTGCCCGGCGGCTGACACTTCCAACCGATAGATCACTTTCCCGGCCGGCGGCTGGCTGGGTATGAATCCCAGGAGCGCTCCCGCTTTTTTCTCCAACTGCGTTTTCGTCCAATTCTCACCGGCAAGCAGGGGATAGCGGCAGTAATAAAGCCAGGCACCGTCAATGCCGTGGCTGATCGTGATGCGCACCGGCAATTCTTGCCCCGAGGTCCAGCTGCGGTAGAACTTGTATTGGACTTCGGCGCCGGCCAGGGTTTCCTTTCCCCTGACCGGGTAGGTTGGCCCGCTGACGCGCTGATAGACGGCCACAGCAATGGTCAGCAACGAGGCGAGCAGCCAAAGCCAAACAGATTTTTTATTTGTCATGCAGTACCTTTAGCGCACATTATATTATAATTGTTAAAATAATCATACTGTCTAAAAGCACTCCGCTTTGCTATAATCGGTTTTTGCATTTGGAAATCATTCTTGGAGCTGCCATGAACAAAAAAAGAATTTTATTGGGGTTTGTTTTTATTGCGTTAATGGTTCCGGCTTGGATCCCGGGGCAAGAGCTGCCTAAGCCGCCGCTGGCTGAAAGAATAAAAAAAGAATTGACCCTCCACGGTCATACCCGTATCGATCCCTATTACTGGCTGAACGAACGCGACAACCCCAAGGTCATTGACTACCTCAAGGCGGAGAATGCCTATACCGACGCCGTGATGAAGCCGACTTTGAAATTGCAGGAAAAAATCTACCAGGAACTGGTCGGCCGTAAAAAGCAGAATGACGTTTCGGTGCCCTTCAGTGAAAACGGCTATTGGTATTATACACGCTACGTGGCCGGCAAGAACTATCCGGTGTTTTGCCGTAAAAAGGGAACACTGCAGGGCAATGAAGAGGTCATGCTGGACGGCAACCGCATGGGCGAGGGCAAGGCATACTTCTCCATCGGCGATGTCGAGGTCAGTCCCGATAATACCCTCCTGGCCTATAGCGTGGACTATGTCTCCCGGCGCCAATACCGGATCCATTTCAAGAGCCTGAAAAGCGGCAACGTCTTCGCGGAGAGTATCCCCATGACCGCCGGCCAGATTGTCTGGGCCAGCGACAGCAAAACCGTTTTCTACCCGGTCATCGATCCGGAAACCCTGCGCCCATATAAGATCTGCCGCCATAGCCTCGGTTCCGCCGCCAAGAAGGATGTGGAAACCTACAACGAAAAAGACCCGACGTTCAACGCCTATTTGGCCAAGAGCCGTTCAAGGAAATATATTTTCATCACTTCGCAAAGCACGCTGACCAGCGAGTACCGCTACCTGGACGCCGGACAGCCGAAGGGCGAGTTCAAGGTATTTCAACCGCGCCGCCGCGGGATTCTTTATGATATCGATCATCTGGCCGATCACTTTTATATCCGCACCAACGACGGGGCGCGCAATTTCCGCTTGATGCTGGCGACCGCTGATAATACCGCCAGGGAAAACTGGCAGGAACTCATCGCCCACCGCGATGACGTGCTGCTCGAGGATGTTGCCCTTTTCAACGACTACCTGGTGCTGGCTGAACGCCGGGCCGGCCTGCCGCAGATCCGTGTCATCCCTCGGGGGCAGGCTCAGGGGTATTATCTGGAATTCCCTGAGCAGACCTATATGGCTTCCATCCGACCCGTCCCCGAACCGGGCACTGACCTGTTGCGTTTTTCTTACCAATCGCCGGTCACCCCCGACTCGACCTATGATTTCAACATGAAAACCAAAGAGAGGCAGTTGCTCAAGCAGAGTGAGGTTCTCGGCGGCTATCAACCGGAAAACTATCAGACCGAACGCCTGCTGGCGCCGGGACACGATGGCACCCTGGTTCCCATTTCCCTGGTTTACAAAAAAGGCATGGTGCGCGGCGGCGACAATCCGTTGCTCCTTCAGGGATACGGCTCATACGGCTATTCCAGCGATCCCGGCTTCAATTCCAACGTGCTGAGCCTGCTGGACCGCGGTTTCATCTTTGCCATCGCTCATGTCCGCGGCGGACAGGAGCTGGGCCGTTACTGGTACGAGGATGGCAAATTGTTCAAGAAGATCAACACGTTTACTGACTTTATTTCCTGCGCCGAATACCTGGTGCGCCACCGATTTACGTGTCCGGCCAAGCTGTGCGCAGTGGGCGGCAGCGCCGGCGGGCTGCTCATGGGCGCCGTGGTCAACCTGCAGCCCGACCTGTTCCATGCCGTCGTCGCCGCCGTGCCCTTCGTCGACGTGGTCACCACCATGCTCGATACCAGCATCCCGCTGACCACGGCCGAGTACGACGAATGGGGCGATCCCAACCGGCCCGAATGCTACGAATACATGCTTTCCTATTCCCCTTACGACAACGTCCGGGCCAAGGATTACCCGGCGCTGCTGGTGACCACCGGCTTGCACGACTCCCAGGTCCAGTACTTCGAGCCGGCCAAGTGGGTGGCCAAACTGCGGACGGCCAAGACCGACGGCAATCTCCTCCTCCTGAAGACCAACATGGAATCCGGCCATGGCGGCGCTTCCGGACGCTTCCTGCGTTTGCATGAAGTCGCTTTCCAATACGTTTTCCTTCTCGAACAATTGGGGATCAGGGAGTAAGCGGGGCACTTGAATTCGGGCGCTAAAAATTATATGATGGGTCTTGAATCGTCGCTTAAAAAAGGAGACCGTCATGACCGGAAAGATGAAAGCACTTAGAAAAATGCATGCCGGTCCCGGGCTGGAAATGCGGGAGATCCCCATACCCGCGATCCAGGCCAACGAAGTGCTGATCCAGGTTCACAAGCGGGCCATCTGCGGCACCGATCTCCACATCTACAAGTGGGACGAATGGTCGCAGAACCGGCTGAAGCCGCCCGTGACCACGGGCCACGAGTTCTACGGCGCCATCGTCGAGACTGGTCATGATGTCCGTCACTACCGGGTCGGCGAATTGGTGACGGCCGAAATGCACGTGGTTTGCAAACAATGTTTCCAATGCCGCACCGGCAACGCCCATTTGTGCGAAAACGTGGTCATCCTGGGCGTGGACGGCGACGGCTGCTTCGCCGAATATATCGCCGTGCCCGAGTCCAACCTCTGGCGCGTCCCCAAGGGGATCGACCCGGAGTTCGCGGCCATCTACGACCCGTTCGGAAACGCCGTGCACACGGTCATGGCCGGGGCCACGGTGGGAAAATCGTTCCTCATCCTCGGCGGCGGCCCGATCGGCATCGCCGCCATTCCGGTCTGCAAGGCGGCCGGTGCCTCCCTGGTGCTGGTCAGCGAGATCATGCCCTTCCGCCGGGAATTGGCCATGAAAATGGGAGCCGACCGGGTGATTGATCCCGGCAGCGAAAACCCGGCCGCGATCGTCGCCGCCTTGACGAACGGGCAGGGAATGGACGTCGTGCTGGAAATGTCGGGCCACCCGGCGGCCATCGCCCAGGGCTTCCGTTCCATCCGAAAAAACGGGCGCTTTTCATTGTTGGGCATTCCCTCCCAGCCGATCACCATGGATCTCGCCAAGGATATTATCTTCCCCGGCGTGACCGTCCAGGGAATCAACGGCCGACGCATGTTCGAAACCTGGTACCAGATGGACGCCCTGCTGGTATCGGGCCGGGTCGATCTGAAGCCGCTGATCACCCATCGCTTCAAGCTGGAAGACTTCAAGGCCGCTTTCGAAGTGGGGCTTTCGGGCAATGCCGGAAAGATCATCCTCGAGTGACCCTGCGCCGGCGGCGGTGAAATGCTCGATCATCATCGTCAGCTTCAACCAGTTCGAGCTGCTGAAGGCCGCCATTGACGCGTTCAAAGCCAACCCGCCGCAATTCTCTCATGAGATCATCGTGGTGGACAACCATTCCGGCGCCGATGTGCAGGAATTCCTCAACGAATATTTTCATGACATCCGCGTGATCCGCAGCCCGGCCAACCACGGCTTCGGCTGGGCCAACAACCGCGGCGCCGCATTGGCCCGGGGCGAATACCTGCTTTTTCTGAACAGCGACGCCGAAGTGATCGGCCCGGCCGTCGCCTCCATGGTCGGGGTGCTGGAGCACGACCAACGGATCGGTGTTCTTGGCCCGACGCTCATTAATTCCGACGGTTCCTTTCAACTTTCCTACGGCGCGAAGATTTCCCTGCTGGCGGAGTTCTATCAAAAGGCCCTGGCCCCGGTGATCGAGAGATGGCGATATCACTGGCACCGCGGCAAGCCCTTTCAAAAAACGACATCCTGGGTCAGCGGCGCCTGCCTTTTGACCCGCAGGGAGATGTTCGCCGGACAGCCCCCTTTCGATGAGAACATGTTCCTGTATTTTGAAGACCACGACCTGTGCTTGCGGGCGCGGGCGATGGGCAAAAAGGTCGTCTATTTCACCGGCGCCAAGGTCAGGCACCTTCGCGGCCGCAGCATGGCCGCTGCTCCCTCCGTCTGGCTCGAATACCGTAAAAGCCAGCTGTACATGTATCAAAAATACGGGCGTGCCTTCTCCTTGCGGCTGTTGAAAAAATACCTCGCCTGGAAATTCGGCGCCAAGCTCCGCCGCCTCGCGCATCGTTCCGACCCGCGCAGCCAAGAGGAAAAGCGCGCCTATGAGCAAATTCTTTCGCTCTGCGGGAAAAGCAATCCTTGAAACAGGAGACCCATCATGCCTTTGCAATCGATCAACCCGGCCAGCGGCGAAAAGGGCCGAGCGGTTGAAACGCAATCGTGGACCCAGGTCGAAGCCGACCTGGAAATATCTCGCCAGGCTTTTTTGAGTTGGCGGAAAAGTGAATTCGGCCAACGCCGCGGCTTGCTGCTGCGGGCGGCGCAAATATTGGCGACGGAGAAGGGGGAGCTGGCACGGATGATGAGCCTTGAAATGGGTAAGCCCGTTCTCCAGGCCAGGGCGGAAATTGAAAAATGCGCCGCGGTCTGCGTCCATTACGCCGAGAACGCAGAAAAAATGCTTGCCCCCGAGACCGTCGTTACCGGCGCCGAGACAGGCTATGTCCGCTTCGATCCGCTGGGAACGATACTGGCGGTTATGCCCTGGAATTTTCCCTTTTGGCAGGTCTTTCGTTTCGCCGCCCCGGCCCTGATGGCCGGCAATGTCTGCCTGCTCAAGCATTCCTCCAACGTGCCCGGCTGCGCTCAAGCCATCGACGATATTTTCAGGCAGGCCGGCTTCCCCGATCACGTGTTCGTCTCACTGCGCATCGGTCCCGAGCTGGTGGCGCCCTTGATCGCCCATCCATTGCTCGCCGCCGTCACCCTGACCGGCAGTGACCAGGCCGGGCGCCGGGTGGCGGAGCAGGCCGGCCGCAACCTGAAAAAAGTGGTCCTGGAACTGGGGGGGAGCGATCCGTTCATCGTCCTGGCCGACGCTCCCCTGGAGAAATGCCTGGCGACGGCCGTCGGTGCCCGCATGGTCAACAACGGCCAGAGCTGCATCGCCGCCAAACGCTTCATTGTCGAAGCGCCGGTCCTGGACCATTTCCGTTCCGTTTTCGTGGCCGCGGTGTCCGCCCT
>Ga0315293_10003201_pt1 | contig 15770 bp, 16 predicted proteins | sample YL17G13_20_MG_FD_203071 | JGI IMG/M metagenome (GOLD analysis project Ga0315293, IMG submission 203071) | Sediment microbial communities from Yellowstone Lake, YNP, Wyoming, USA - YL17G13_20 | ecosystem: Environmental > Aquatic > Freshwater > Lake > Sediment | place: USA: Wyoming | collected...
GTCGGATACAGATTCCATCTACTCATCAAGGCCATAGAATTAGGTTGCGAGAGGTTCTTTGCTCGCAACCAATTGGAGGATGGGCGTCAGCTTCTCCTGGCTCTGACTGAAGGTGACGAATTTCAGATCGAGGAGTTCAAAAGGTTCGCAAAGAACAGTCGGCCTGAGGGCGCTCTGGTAGAGACGGTCGCTTTCGAGGATTACCAAGGGCCTGTGATGTCTGTTGACAGGTATCTTCATTTTTTCATTGCTGATCAGCTAAACACAGGAATTACAGCGCTCTTGCGAAATGACCGCAAACAAGACGAGATGCTTGAAAAGCAAGATCATCTGCTGGAAACGCAAGAAAAATGATTGAAGTGTTAGAGATCCAAAAGCAAAGGATAAGCCTTGAGCAAAGGCTGAAGCGAATTGAAGATGATATCGTTCGGCTTAAGGCAAAGGTTGGCCTGGAAAATTAATTTCGTTCTGGCGGTCGTTCTATGTCCGGCAATACATTTGGCACCCTGTTTCGCATCACCACCTGGGGCGAGTCGCACGGCAGAGCCGTGGGGGTCGTGGTGGACGGATGCCCGGCAGGCTTGCCCCTAGCTGCAGAGGATATTCAGAAAGAGCTGGATCGCAGGCGTCCCGGCCAGAGCCGGGCCTCTACAAAACGTCAAGAGGCGGACCGCGTGGAGATCTTATCGGGCATCTTCGAGGGCAAGACCACCGGTACGCCAATCTCCCTGATGGTCTGGAACAAAGATGCCGACTCATCAGCCTATGATGCTCTTCGGAATACCCCTCGGCCGGGTCATGCCGACTACACCTACCAGGCCAAGTACGGCCTTCGCGATCACCGGGGCGGCGGCCGGGCTTCCGCGCGGGAGACGGTGGGCCGGGTGGCCGCAGGAGCCATCGCTAAGAAGCTCCTTCGGCAAGAGGGAATCGAGATCGTCGGATACGTAGCCGAGCTGGGCGGGATAAAGGCCGACATCATTTCTTCGGATATGAATGAACTGAGGTCAACAGCCGAGTCCAATCCTGTTCGCTGTCCTGACCCGGCCGCGGCCGAAAAGATGCTCCAGCTTCTGGATCAAGTCCGGGAAGAGGGCGACAGCCTGGGGGGCATAGTAGTAGTAGCCGCCAAAGGTGTGCCCGCGGGCCTGGGAGAGCCGGTCTTCGACAAGCTGGATGCCGACCTGGCCAAGGCCTTGATGAGCCTTGGCGCTGTGAAGGCGGTGGAGATCGGCGCCGGCCTGGACAGTGCCCGCCTGCGAGGAAGCGAGATGAACGATCCTATGGTCATCCGAGAAGGCAAGATCGAGTTTGAGACCAACAACGCGGGAGGAATCCTGGGCGGCATCTCCACGGGCGCTCCAATTGTCTGCAAAATTGCGGTGAAGCCGACTCCTTCCATTGCTAGGCGACAGCGCACCGTCGATCTCGTTAGGGGCGAGGCCGCAGAGATCGAGATCCGAGGAAGGCACGATCCGGCTATCCCGCCCAGGATTGTGCCCGTGGCCGAGGCCATGGTGGCTTTGGTCTTAGCGGATCACCTTCTCAGGCAGAGAGCAGCAAGCCTCTGATCTATATCCATGAGCACAAGGTTTTGATAGTATGCCTAAGGAGTTTCGAAGCCTCATCCCCCTGGAGGAAGCCAAATCGATAGTTCTCGACCATGCCCCCCGGACAGTGGAGGAGGCAGTTCCCTTGGAACGCGCCAGGGGTGCGGTTCTGGCGGAGAAGATCATCTCCGCCGTGGATGTTCCGGGCTTTTCTCGCGCCTCCATGGACGGTTACGCTGTCCATGCCGCGGATACCCTTGAGTCCAGAGAGGACAGGCCAGTGCGCCTGCGGCTCGCAGGCAGTGTTCCCATGGGCGCATCCGCGGACGTCCAGGTTGCCAAGGGCGAGGCAGTCGAGGTCTCCACCGGCTCCATGATGCCTCCGGGCGCGGACGCGGTGGTCATGATCGAGTACTCCCAGCACGAGGGCGACGAGATCTTGATCCGCAGACCCGTCCATGCCGGAGAGAACGTGCAGGCTGCGGGCAGCGACATCGCTCTCGGCGAAGCAGTGCTCTTTCCGGGAACGAGGCTGGCGGCGCGCGAGCTGGGCGTGCTGGCCGCGCTGGGCCGGGAAAAGGTCATAGTCAGGAGCCTGCGGGTGGGTGTGGCCTCTACCGGCAACGAGCTTGTGCCACCTGGCCGCCTTCTAGGGCCAGGACAGATCTACGACATCAACTCCTACAGCATTGCCGCTGCCGCTGAGGAGTGCCAAGCTACGGCTATCGGCTACGGCATTCTTCCTGATAATAAAGAGGAGATGTCAAAAGCTCTGCAAGAGATGGCCAACGAGTGCAGCCTGATCCTGGTGAGCGGCAGCACTTCGGCGGGCGCGGGCGACATGATCTACCAGGTCCTGGATGAGATAGGGGAGACGATATTTCACGGCGTGAACCTGAAGCCAGGCAAGCCCACCATCTTCGGCCTGATCGACGGCACGCCCTGCCTGGGCCTGCCCGGCTATCCCGCCAGCGCCCTGACCGTCTTCGGGCTTCTGGCCGCTCCCGCCATTCAAAAAGCCTTGGGCCTTAAATTTCATGGGAGAAAGCTAACGGGAAGGCTGGCCAGACCCGTGCGCTCCGAAAGCCGCCAGCAGATGCTGGCCGTAGGCGTCTTTGGGGGCCTGGTCTATCCCGTGGACAAAGGCAGCGGCTCCATCACCACATTGGCCCAGGCAGATGGCGTAATCGAAATTCCCGCCGACGTGGAGTACCTGGAGAAAGGCGATACTGTCGAGGTGCTCCTCTTCAGAGAGCTGGAGGCTCCCGACCTGGTCGTGGCGGGCGAGAACTCCGTGCTTTTGGAGAAGCTGGCTGAGACCCTGCCCTTCCGGGTCAAGCTGCTCAATGTCGGCTCTGCGTCGGGAAGGATCCGCCTGGAGGACGGGCTGGCGGATCTGGCAGGCGTGTCCGGTCCGCAGAAGCAATCGGGCAAAATAACAGTGCTGAAGGGCTTTCGCCGGGAGCTGGGGCTGATCTTCAAGGACGCCAGGGTTTTGCAGGACATCGGACGCAGCCGCATGGTGGGCTGGCCGAGGAATTCGGCAATGAGGGCCATCTGTGAAAGAGTCCTGAAGGATCAGGGAATTTCAGATCTGAAGTACGTGCGTCTAGCCAGGACGCATTCTGCTGTCGCCGCAGCCGTGGCTTCGGGTCAGGCCGACTTTGGCTTCGGGGAAAAGGAGGCTGCAGAGCAGGCAGGCCTGGGCTTCCAGTTCCTGACGGGGGATGAGATCCACTTTCTGGCCGATCCTGCAAAGCTGGACGATCCGGCGTTGAAATCCTTTATTTCTGCGCTTCAGAAGGCTTGAGGGGCGTAGAGGCCTTCACTTTCCGCTCGTAGTAGCTGAGAGGATGCCTGATCCTGCGGCAGAGCTCGTCCTCACCCGGGCAGTTGCCGTAGGTGGTCATGGTGGAACACGATGGCGACTTGTACTGGGTTCCGGAGGCGCCGGCGATGTGCTCCACCTGGTACCTGGTCCTCTCCTCATCAAAGTCCGGGCTGGTGTTGAAGAGCCGGATGACCTCCTCTGCGGTCATGTTGATCTGCAAAAGAAAGCTCACCAGGGCAAAGCGCGCGGAATGGGCGAGATTCGCGCCCCTGCCGACCTCGGCCAGCATCCTCCTTATGCAGGGAGGAAAGGCGCTCTCCTCGACCTTTCCCAGGTCAACCTTCAGGCGGGCTCTTACGATCTCCAGCTCCCCCCGCAGGGGAGTCAGGTAATCCTCAAGCTTGGCACAGACTGTCTCATCCACCGGCAACGGAAGGCCTTTTTGGACCTTCTCCCTGACCGCCTCCTCCAGGAGACGTTTCAGCTCCTCCTCCGTCACGGTGAGATAGCCTTCCTGGAGGTCCCGGTTCACCAACTTCCATTTGGGGCTATGCATCCTGTGCGCCGCCCGGATGTACTCGGCAAAGTAAAGCTTCCACGGCCCGGACCCCTGAGGATGGAGCCCCAGGTCGTTGGCCAGCAAAATCAGCTCCAGCTTTTCATTTTGCATCCTTTTGAAGGCCAGCTTGGCCTCCGCCAGAGCATAGCGGCGCAGGAGAATGGAATCATCCAGGCAGGAGACCATGAGTCTGGCCAGGGGATAGGAGAGCAGCTCTGCCAGATGCTCAGCCTCTGAGTTCGCTTGCTTGTCTGGGATTGAGCCGGTTATGGCTCCCTGCACCCGCTCCGCGGCGCGACTGCGCACAGACTTAAAAGAGGTTTTGCCGAGCAGGTTCTCCAGGGAGTAGCCCAAGCTTCGCACGCGCTCGGCCGCTTCTTGGGTAAAAGGGTAATCGGATATTCTCATTCCTGCTCAATGCGCGGAGCCAGCAGGTAGTTGACCTCCACGGACTGGCCGATCTTGAAGTTCACCCGCAGGGGGTAGTCTATGCCCATCTCCAGGGTGACTTCACCCGCCTTGCCGATGGACTTGGACATGTCTTCCAGATAATCCAGCGAGAAGAGAGATCTGGCCTCGCCCGGCTTCATGCCCAGCAATTCCGTGCTGGGGATCTTGAGCTTGAGGGAGTCTATGTCTCCTTTGGCCTCCATATAGAAGCCCTCGTCCGAGACGCCCAGGATTACGTGATCGCTGACCTTCTCCGCGGCCTTCACCGCCCGCCGCAGCTCTACGCCCGGCAAGGTCACGTGCGCTGGCAGATCCAGCTCAGGGATGCGCGGCTCCTTTCGGATCGCCGTGGGATCGATCAGGCTTAAGGTATAGGACAGAGACCCTACGCCAATTTTCAGCTTGTGGCTCTCCTCGTCCAGCTCCAGTTGAACGTTCTCGCCCTTGTCGGCCATGCTCAGGACATCGCTAAGGCGTACCAGGTCTACACCTATTTCACCCTGGTCGGCCTTGAAGAACTCGAAAGCTTCCGCGCCGATCTTGAGCGATACCATGGCTACGTTAGCCGGGTCCACGGCCTTCAGTTCCAAGCCCGTCTCCGATATGGAGAACTTCACCTCATCCACCAAAGAAGAGACTGAATCGATCGCATCGCGCAGAGTTTCTGCGTTGATTACTGCCTTGAACATTCCTTGAGCCTCCTGGAAGAGGATAATTTAATATTTGATATAGTTGATGCTTAGTCGTACTCTCGCCAGGTTTTGTTGCATTTGGTGCATCGGAAGAAGCGAACCTCGCTCTCATCGGCAGAGCGAAGCTGGCGCAGCCACCAGTAGGCGACGTTGTTGCCGCAATCGTGACACCTGGCATTGGTGGTGGGAAGTCCTGCGGACTCCTGCTCCAGGACGGGAACCACGCGGTCGAGCCGCAAGGTCTTGCTCACCATGGCCTCGCCCGCGGCTTTCGGCATCTTGTGACCGCATTTCCGGCAGACCATCATGCCGCCTTTCGGCATCATCATGCTCTTGCACTGGGGACAAAACTCCATCGCCAGGGAGTAATCACTCGTCATATTAAAGTTTGCCAATGACCATTGATGGGCAAAGAGAGGCGAGATATGAGCACGGCCATAAATGTGATCTGCTTGGACCGCCCGGGAATGCTGCGCGATATCGCGGGCGTGGTGGCCAAGAGGCAAGGCAACATTGTCTACACCCAGCAGTTCGTGGTGGAACGAGGCGTGAACCAGGGCAAGGCATCGGTCTACATGGAGATCGATGGGCTGGCCGAAGGGGTAGACGAGATGGTGGCGGAGCTGGAGTCCTTGGATTCCATCTTCGAGGTCTCCATTCACAAGACCTTCGAGAAGATCTACGGCACTAGGGTGATCATCATAGGAGGCGGAGCCCAGGTAGCCCAGGTAGCCGTGGGCGCCGTCAATGAAGCCGACCGGCACAACCTGCGAGGAGAGCGCATCAGCGTGGACACCATCCCTCTCGTAGGCGAATCCGCCATTGCCGATGCGGTCAGCGCCGTAAGCCGACTGCCCCGTGCTTCCATCCTCGTCCTGGCGGGCGCGCTCATGGGCGGGCGCATCACCGAGGAGGTGAAGAAGCTTCAGGCGGAGGGCATACCGGTCATAGCTCTGAAGATGGCAGGATCGGTTCCCAAGCAGGCTGACCTGGTGGTGACCGATCCCATCCAGGCCGGCACCTTCGCCGTGATGCACGTGGCCAGCACGGCGGTCTTCGATATCCGTAGAGTGCGGGGGCGGGAGTTCTAGCCTTTGAGGATCGCCGCCAGGTCCAACAGCCTCTCTCCCTGGAAGAGATCCTCGACGGTGTAGAACTTCTCCTCCACCTGGAGAACAGGCGCGGAAAGGGTGAATACACCACTGATGCGCAGCTCTGTGAGCGCCTCGGGGGTGGTCATGTCCAGGTTCTCGAAAGAGATGCCCGCCTTTGCCAGCGCTTTTTTAAGCTGTTCGCATTTGGGGCAGGAATTGGTGGAATAGACTCTGTACTTCAAACGAATCCCTCTCTAGCGCAGCACCGGGGGGTAGGATTTCTCCGCCCAGACGGCATATCCGCACATAACCGCCCTCTCGGCACACTCCCTGCAGCAGGAGAAGTTGGCCATGTACTCTATACCTTCCATCTCATGCTCGAAGACCTTATTGCAGCTGAAGCCTGAGACCCTTCTGAAATCGAAGCCTTTGCCGAACTCGTGCTCCTCTACCTCCGGCGGTCGCTCCTCCACCAACCAGTGTCTGGGAAGGAGCACGGGCAGGATGGCCATGTCCATGCCGCATCCGCATGGACCATAAACATCTTCAAGATCTTTATAAATTATTGCCTTGCATCCGAATTCTCTCATTTTTTGCTCCTCCCTCTCTTCCGGTGTTGCTGCAACGTAATAACATTTACCATTCCACATTCCTGGATTTGCCCTTCCTGATGAGTTTGCAGATTGAATAACCGGATATCCTCGTCGGAATCTTCAAAAAATCCTGATAAAGGAATCCATCCGAATGATTCTTCAGAATAGTGCAGACCTTTGCGTTACAAAAATTATATATGGAATTACCGGTGCATAAAATGCCTATTAGGGCTTGCAGATCCGGAAGGGTCGTTCTTTCTGGCTCTTCTGGCTGCAAAGTCCGGATTTATGAGGTGATAGAAGAATGGCGATACTTCCTGTTGCCCCGGTGAGCAGGCTCATCCGCGAGGCGGGGGCGAAGAGGGTAAGCGAGGGCGCGAGGGATGCGCTGGCAGAGGTCCTGGAGAGCTATGGCTTAGAGGTGGCCCGCGAAGCAGTCGGCTGGGCCAGCCACGCCAAGAGGAAGACGGTCAAGGCCGAGGACATAAGAGAGGCAGTCAAAAGAGTTAAGCCTCCCGCAGTCTCTGAACGGTGATCGATGGCTAATGTTGTCTCCGAGGGGTTAGACTACCGCGCCCTGGGGCTTATATGCGGCATCGAGATTCACCAGCAGCTCGATACCGCATGCAAGCTCTTCTGCGGCTGCCCCACAAAGCACCGGGAGGTGGAGGAGTCCAACTTCGAGTTCTTCCGGTATCTTCGGCCCTCGAGAAGTGAGCTGGGTGAGATAGACCGCGCCGCTCTGGAAGAGGTCCTGGTATCGCGCAAGTTTCTTTACAAATCCTACGATACCACCTGCCTGGTTGAGGCGGACGAAGAGCCTCCGCGAGAGATAAATCCTGAAGCTCTGGAGATCTCGTTGGTCATCGCCCGCCTGCTCGCCATGAAGATCGTGGACGAGGTGCAGACCATGCGCAAGATGGTGATAGACGGCTCCAACACCTCCGGCTTCCAGCGCACGGCCTACATCGGTTCCAAAGGAAGCATCGACACCGCGCAAGGGCCCGTGGGCATTGGCCTCCTCTGCCTGGAGGAGGAGGCGGCACGCATCGTTGACGACCGGGGCGACAGCCTGGTCTACTCTCTGGACCGCCTGGGCATCCCTCTGGTGGAGATTGGAACCGCTCCGGACATCATCTCGCCGACGCATGCCCGAGAGGTGGCGAAAACCCTGGGAATGATCCTGCGCTCCACAGGGCGTGTCAAACGCGGTTTGGGCACCATCCGCCAGGATGTGAACGTCTCCATCAAGGGTGGAGCGCGCGTCGAGGTGAAAGGCGTTCAGGACCTGAACCTCATCGACAAGATCGTAGAGCTGGAGGTGCTGCGCCAGGTCCGGCTGCTGGAGATAAAAGAGGATCTGTTGCGCCGCAAGGCCAGCGTGAACGACAAAATCTGGGATGTCACTGCCCTCTTCTCCGCCACGAAATCAAAGGTAATAGCCAAGTCCATCAAGAGCGGCGGCGTGGTCCTGGCCTGTCGGCTCGTGGGCTTTGATGGGCTTGTGGGTCGCGAGGTTCAGCCCGGTCGCCGCCTGGGCACGGAGCTGTCCGACAGAGCGAAGCGAGCCGGAGTGGGCGGCATCTTCCACACCGATGAGCTGCCTGCCTATGGCGTGACCAAGGATGAAGTTGAGGCAGTGCGCGGCCTGCTCGCCGCAGACAAGGGCGACTGCGTGGTCATGGTCACCGGCCCCAAGGAGAGGGCCGAGAAGGCGCTGCGGGCAGTGCAGGTTCGCGCCCGGGAGGCTTTGACCTGCGTGCCGGAGGAGACGCGGCGGGCGCTGCCCGATGGCTGCTCGGAGTATATGCGGCCCCTGCCCGGCTCGGCGAGGATGTACCCAGAGACTGATGTGCCTTCCGTCGTCGTCACCGACGAGATGCTGGACCAGCTCGAGCTTCCTGAGCTCTTTGCAGCGCGGGCGAGTCGCTTCCAGCGCGATCATGGTCTCAACCCGGAGCTGGCTCGCGTCATGGCGGCGTCGCCCAATTACCAGCTCTTCGAGGAGATCGTGGCCGAGTTCAAGGTTCCATCATCCATCGTGGTCCGGGCCCTGGAGACCAGCCCCATCGAGCTGGCCAGGGAGGGCGTTTCTGTCTCCCAACTGACAGACCAGCATTTCAGGGACGGCTTCGCCCTGGTCGCCTCGGGCTGGATCGCCAAGGAGGGTCTGGTGGATCTGCTGCGCGCCCTGGCAAAACATCCAGAAATGAGCGCTGCTGAGGCTGCCAAGGCCGCAAGCCTGGCGGGCGTGGATGAGGCAGGCGTGGAGGCGGTGGTGAAGGCCGTGCTGGCCAGCAAGGCGGATCTGGTCAAGGCTAAAGGCGAGAGGGCAGCAGGTCCCCTCATGGGCTTGGTGATGAAGGAGCTGAGGGGTAAAGCAGATGGCGCTTTGGTGAGCGCCATATTGAAGAAGGAAATACAAAATATACTGAACTAGTGAGCCCCGAGAAAGCCAAGAAGCCTGATATGCTTCTCTGGGAGGAGACGCTCTTCAAGGACAGGGATCTCTTCGAGCTGGACTACCTGCCCGAGCACTTCCTCCACCGTGAAGCGCAGATGAACAGCCTGAAGTTCTGCATTCGGCCCGCCCTACAGGGTGCCAGCCCCGTCAACGCCCTGTGCCTTGGCCCACCGGGCACAGGGAAGACCACCACGCTCTTCAAGCTCTTTGAGGAGATTGAGGCCCACACCTCCAAGGTCGTTCCCGTGCATGTCAACTGTCAGATGGACTCCACCAGATATGCGGTCTTCTACCAGCTCTACAAGAAGATCTTCGGGCACGCGCCTCCCTCCAGCGGCATATCCTTCAAGCGCATCTTCGAGAAGGTGGCCCGGGCCTCTGCAGAGAAGGAACAGGTCCTGATCGTCGCTTTGGACGACATAAACTATCTCTTCCACGAGAAGGAGGTGGACCATGTCTTATACTCCCTCCTGCGGGCCCATGAGACCTGTCCCGGCGCCAAGATGGGCGTGATAGGTGTGTTGAGTGAGCCCACTCTGAACTATGTTCTCGATCCCAGGGTAGTCTCCGTCTTTCAGACAGAAGAGGTTGTATTTCCCCTTTACACCCGGGAGGAGCTTCGGGATATCCTGTTTCGGAGGGTGCAGCTGGGCTTCTATCCCGGCGTGATGGCAGAGGATGTCCTGGGAACGGTGGTGGACTACACGGACAGGTCCGGCGATCTGAGGGTGGGAATCGACCTCCTCAAGAGATCCGGGCTCTCCGCGGAGAAGCGCGCCTCCAAGACTATCTCCGTTCAGGATGTGGAGAGTTCCTACGAGCGCTCCCGACTGGTTCACCTCACCTACGCCCTAAAGGCTCTGAAAGAGGACGAGCTGAAGGTGCTGCGGCTGGCTGCAAAGCTGGAGAGCTGCCGCGCGGGCGAGCTGTTCAGCCGCTTCCACGAGATGACGGGCACAGGGTACACCCGCTTCCACGAGATCCTCAATAAGCTGGATGCCATCCGGCTCATCGATACCGATTTCAGTGGCGTAGGCGAGCGGGGCAGAAGCCGTGTCATCCGCATACGCTACGAGCCAGGGGAGATCCTCAGCCGGATCGGCTCCTGATTTTCTGCAAGAGATCGCTCTATAAAATCCTGATTTGGTAAATTCTCTATATAGATCATATAGGCAAGGGCTTTAACCGCGAATGTGTTCTCCTCTCATGCATGGATCGGCCAAGGCTGAAGGTGCCTCGCAAATATGGAGAGTGGTTCATAGAGGCGTTGTTGTTGGTATCCGCCATCGCCTCCATCTTCATCACCCTTCTCATCTTCTACTTTCTCGTCAACGAAAGCCTTCGAGCGTTCGCCGAATTGGGCATCTTTTCGCTGCTTTTGGGCCAGAAATGGCACCCAACAGGAGATATCTACGGCCTTTTGCCCCTGATAGTCACTTCCCTCATTATCACCCTTCTGGCACTTTTTATTAATATCATCATCGGATTTCCTCTGGCCATCTACCTGGCAGAGCTGGCAGGTCCGAAGAGCAAGGCTATATTGAAGCCGGCCATCGAGCTGCTGGCAGGTGTGCCCTCCATAGTCTACGGATTTTTGGGAGTGATCGTATTGGTGTCCTACCTGCAGGACAGCTTTGATATGCTCACTGGTAGGTCGATCCTGGCTGGGTCCATACTGCTGGGCATAATGTTCATTCCCTATCTCACCACCATCTGTGAGGATGCTCTGAGGGCCGTGCCCAGTGAATTCAAAGAGGGCTCTCTGGCCCTGGGGGCCAATAAATGGCAGACCTTGAGGCATGTAACCATACCGGCAGCCTCGTCCGGTATAACTGCGGCCGTCCTCCTTAACATCGGAAGCATAATCGGCGAGACCATGGCGGTGCTCCTGGTGGTGGGCAATGTAGCCCGATTGCCCTCTCCCCTCTACAACATCTTTGATCAGGGCGCTACCTTCACCTCGGTCATAGCCGGTGAGATGGGAGAGGTGGCCAGGGGATCTATGCATTATCACGTTCTTTTTGCGGTGGGATTCATTCTTCTTATCGTGGTCTCCTTTCTCAGCCTGATTGCAGATCTGACCAGGGCTCGAATAAGGAAGAAATTCGGAGGATACTGATTGAAGATTAAGCCAGCCTTGGCTGCATCCTTTGCGATAGCTGCATTTCTATTTGCATCCTCAGGGGCAGGTCTTGTGCTGCAGCCAGATCTGAGCAGATTGGTGCCCCTCTGGGAAGCCTGCCTGCTTGGCAACCCTTTACTGATCCTCATATCTTTTTTGACCGCCAGTACAGTTTCGAAGAAGGCTATGCCCATCCTGGCCATGGATCTCATTTTTTGCCTGGCCGTTCTTTTCCTGGTATTTTCTGACGTTCTTCACCCGGGATTTGTCATCAAGAGGCCTTTGGGAATGGGAGCGTCCTTCGGGTATCCTTTTATTCTTTCCCTGCTGGTCTTTCTGGCCAGTCTGTTGAACATCAAGGATGCTCTTAACATCGTCTACGGCTATAGCGCCAAGGGGAGAGAGGCTCTTGTATTCCTGGCTATCCGATTATCGGCCGTATTATCGCTTCTTCTCCTGGGCGGCATCCTCTTCATAATAATATATAAAGGAATATGGGTCATAAGCTGGGAGTTCCTGACCACGCCTCACAGAAGGCTGGGCCAGGCCGGCGGAATCAGCACGGCAATAATTGGATCACTTTGGATGGTTCTTGGCGCCATGGTCGTGTCCTCTCCGCTGGGCATCGGTGCGGCCATCTACCTGCATGAATATTCCAGGAATCAGAAGCTCAACCGCCTGATCACCATAGCAGTGAGCTGTCTGAACGGCGTTCCCTCGGTGGTCTTTGGACTCTTCGGCCTGGCCTTCTTGGTGACCATATTCGGGGTTTCCCTCCTGTCGGGCTCCATAATCCTGGGATTGATAAATATACCCACCATAATTCTGACCAGCCAGGAAGCTCTGAAGAGCGTCCCCAACTCTCTGCGAGAAGGCAGCATGGCTCTGGGGGCAACGAAGTGGCAGACGATAAGCAGAGTCGTCCTGCCTTCGGCAATGCCCGGCATCCTCACTGGCGTCATCATGGGAGTGGCCAAGGCGTCGGGAGAGACCGCGCCCATAATGTGGACAGCAGTGACCTTCACCGCCACGCCGGTTCAGATGATCTACGGTGTGATACCAAATGTGTTCCAACCGGTGAACAATCTGGATTATCACCTCTTGAATCTGATTTATTTCTTGGGAGCATGGGATGTCGAGGCCAGGGCCTGGGGCACGGCTCTGGTGCTTATTGCTCTGGTATTGGGCACCAATATGCTGGCCATAATTATGAGAAATCACTATCGCAAGAAGATATCGTGGTAGATCCAGCCGGATATGGAATATAGATTATATATTCTATTATCTCGTAATGTGTGTAATGGGCGATGTATATTTTATTTTGATCAAATTTATGTATCTTCTCGTCATCCCTCACGCCGGTGAATTCATTGAGGAAGCTACTAAGTGCTCTATTGATTGCCCTGCTCATTGGGGCAGTTGGCACCTCTATCGCAATGGCAAAGGAGACGGTCAGAGTCTCCGGATCGACCACTGTTCTGCCCCTGGCTCAGGCAGGGGCTGAGACCTTCAACGCCGAGCAGTCTGATTACGAGGCTCTTGTAAGCGGAGGCGGCACCGGCGTGGGCATCAATGACATTGCTGCGGGCAACTCCCAGATAGGAATGGCCTCCCGCGAGGTTACTGCCGAGGAGAAGAGCAAGTTTGGCGACAAGTTCGGGGAGAATATGGTGGGCTATGACGGCATAGTTTTAGCTGTGAGCAAGCAGATCTACAATGCCGGCGTGACGTCCCTAGGCAAGGACCAGGTCCAGAAGATCTATTCGGGAGAGATCAATAACTGGAAGGACCTGGGCGGCCCGAACGAGCCGATACTGGTGGTGGCCAGAGAGGCGGGCTCAGGAACCAGGGATACCTTCAACGAAGAGATCATGGGCAGCAAGGCGGCTGAGACTCCCGGTGTGAACACTGGGGCAAACAGCAATGCAGAGGTGCGAACTGCCATAACCGGCAGCGATAAGGCCATAGGATACTTGGGATTTAGTTATGCCGAGGACGGCTCGGTGGGAGTGATCACCCTGGATGGCGTAAAACCTACGAAGGAGAACATCAGAGGAGGCAGCTACGAGCTCAATCGCAAGCTGTACTTCTACACCTTTGGCGATGCAAAGCCTGGGGCCAAGGCCTTTATAGATTTCATGACCGGCTCTGAGGGCCAGAAGATCGCCGAGGAGAACGGCTTCGTAGCGCTGTAGAGAATCGTTCTATCCTTCTAATTTTTTTAAAACGCTCAAAGTTTCGTATAGGACCTCTCTATTTTAGATAATGTGAGGATAAAGGTATGCCGTGATTCAACGACGGCTCTGTTTATCGAGCCTTCACACCTCTCTCTGAGCTATATCGTATATTTCGGGCAACAAACTTCGTATGCTCCTAAATTCTCTAAGTAATTTGGCGCCCTTTGCAGTCGTTTTATATATGACAATTGAATCTGGGGTGGTCTCTAATAGCTCGTTCTTCATCAGCAGCTCAATATATGGAATTACCGTTCTGAAGTTGAGGTTTGCTTGATATACTATCTTGGTCTTGCTCGCCCCACCGGTGCAGATATCCAGAATTTGGGAGATTATGGTATCTCTGCTTCGCTTCATTTTTTCGCCTTTGCTCAACTCTTCTCATTTTCGTTTGGAGACAGTTCATTGCTCTTTTGCAGCTATATTTCTCTAATCTAGCAATATTGTCTTAGGTTCGCAAGACCATATAAGTTTATCGCATGGCATTGATGCATATTTCTATGATGGAAAAGCAAGACCTTTATGGGTTCTACCGTTGAGTTCCGTGCGTGCTTACTCGCAGGCAGGGCGGTGGAAGCCATCCATCAGCGTAGATTGGACTTGCCCTAATCGGTGGACAGCGCTCCTGCCCGCACTCCCGGGCGGGCCCGCTCGCGCGCGTGGGGTGGGGGCTCCGAGGGGCAGCTCTTGGGTATGGCATCGGGGGCGAGAGCGCCTGCCATCGGGCCGGAGCCGCCGCCTTAGATAACTTCGATGAGGCGATTGGACTTGGTGGAGAACTAACCCTTCTCTGAATTCTCTTGCTGCAGCGAAAAAACGAGAGGTTGTGGCGCTCTCTTAGGTATTCCACGTGAAGCTCATCAAGAATTTAGCTCTTTCTTCCCTTATCTCCGCCGCCTTCCCTGCCGCCCGCATGGCTGCGGTCAGCCTATTGACGGGTTCCTCCCCTTAATTTTGCCTGCATTTCCGGAGTCAATTGTTTGACGAGCTCTGCATTGTACGAACCAGTAGGCAGTAGATCTATCTTATTTTTGAATATCTGCTGAGCCGCGACAGCATAAGAACGCGATATCGCAGCAAACGACTCGTCTTTGACTGCCGGATCAACGTCGGTCGTAAAGATTGAAACCGTATTGTCGCTGTTGCGGACAATCTCGAAAGTGCGGAACTGCTGAGGGAAATCCCTTAATGATGAGGTTTCAATCTCCCAGAAGCCGAGTTCAGGACGAGCGGCATCAGGTGATTTTAGTGCGGTAACCGTATTGAAATGACGATGTCCCGCGATCCACAGGATGAGATTCGGATATGTATGCAGTTTGGCAATCAGCTCTGCTTCGGCGGCTGGATTCCAACCCATCATGGAACCTGCTGGTTCGACACCTATCGGTATATGCGCAGCGATGATCATAAGCTTACCTTCAGTCTGACCCTTATCAAGTTCACTTACGAGCCAGTTATAACGTTCACTGTCAAGAGAGCCATGCCCATAGCCGAGAGAGCCATTCCCGTAGCCGAGAGCATCGGGATCGTTGGGATCGTCGTCCCTTTGGGTATCGTCGAGCACGATAACCTTGATCGGTAAACTCGTCGAATTCGGCTCGAAAGTATAGCAGGCGAATCCCGTCTTTACGTTAGATTGATTGAATCCATGTCCCTTCGGACTTGAAGATGTATTGAAGAATTCGCTCATCCACTCGCTTCTTGAAAGTGAATGGCGGTTCGGATCGGCTGCAAGTACCTTCGGAGGGGTTTTGAAGTCTGCGACAGGTCCTGCACCTATAATGTCGCCGTAAGGCGTCCGGCCGTCGATTGAGCCTATGTAAAAGCCTCGGCTATCTACCCCGAGAGGGTCGATGAACGGATTGCCTAAGTTGAGTATTTTATCGCCGATTAAGGTCTGTCGGATATAATCATTCGGCGGCAGGAAGCCCATCCAGAAATGATCGTGGTTGCCGAGAGCCTGATACCATGGGATCGTCTTATCAAGCCCTGCCGCCTTGTATTCGTCCTGATAATCATTATAAGGTCCGGGAACAGGGTCGTCCTTGACACCGGAATCGGGGGTTATATCCTGCATTCCGCATTAACGCTCCAATCCATAATATTTTTCGCAAACCGGCCCGAATAGCCGAATAATCTTAACAAGATTATCATTCAAATTAGCAATCTTCCGGTGCATTT
>Ga0315293_10003202_pt1 | contig 15768 bp, 14 predicted proteins | sample YL17G13_20_MG_FD_203071 | JGI IMG/M metagenome (GOLD analysis project Ga0315293, IMG submission 203071) | Sediment microbial communities from Yellowstone Lake, YNP, Wyoming, USA - YL17G13_20 | ecosystem: Environmental > Aquatic > Freshwater > Lake > Sediment | place: USA: Wyoming | collected...
TTTGTTCTGACGGCGCGTGTATTGATGATCCAGGTACTTGTTTCCCAGAATTCCCAGAATGTGAGTCGGGCATGTTTTGTTCTGGCGGCGCGTGTATTGATGATCCAAGTACTTGTTCCCCAGAATGTGAGTCGTATGAGACTTGTTCTGAAAATACGTGTATTGATGATCCAAGTACTTGTTTCCCAGAATGTCCTTGGCATGAGATTTGTTCTGACGGCGCGTGTATTGATGATCCAAGTACTTGTTTCCCAGAATGTCCTTGGCATGAGATTTGTTCTGACGGCGCGTGTATTGATGATCCAGGTACTTGTTTCCCAGAATGTAATCTTTGTCAAGAATGCATAGGTGGTTTTTGCTACAATAAATGTCAGATGAGTCAGTGTGACCTACGATTTGGCTGTATTCCTAAACATTAAAGGAGTGGATTAATAAGCAGGGAGTTTGTTAGAATCAAAAAAGCCTCGCAATAAAATGCGGGGCTTTTTGATTTCCCAATTTATCATAAATTGTATATAATTAGAAAAGATGATTAACGAACTATATTTATATTTAATATATTTTCTTTTTGCCATAACCCCGATACTTTTTTGGATGGTTTTTTATTTTAAGAAAGATTTGCACCCTGAACCAAAAAAAATGATTTTGAAAGTATTTATTCTTGGCATTTTAGCTGCTTGTGTCACTTCTGTTTTTGAGATGACTATTTTGGGGGTATTTACGGGAAAATATCTTTTGTTTGTGATTTTGCAATCATTTTTTATAATTGCTTTGATTGAAGAAGTTTTAAAGTATTTAGTAGTAAAAATATGTGTTTTTTCAAGCCCCGAGCTTGATGAGCCGCTTGATGTTATGCTTTATATGGCGATTTCTGCTTTAGGATTTGCCTTTTTAGAAAATATAATCTTATTTTTTGCCGCAGAGCATCCATATGCAGTTGGAGCAGCGTTTAGCTTCGCCCTGCTAAGATTTTTCGGCGCAGTATTTTTGCACACACTAACCTCAGGAGCTTTGGGTTTTTTTATCGCTCTTTCTTTTTGCTCGGCTAAAAATAAAAAAACGCTCTATTTTATAGGATTTTTTATGGCAATTTTTTTACACGGTGTTTACAATCTTGCCATAACACAGCTTGCCGGATTTTGGCAGTATTCTATTCCGGCAATAATTATAATTGTTTTAGCGGTTTTTACCACTTATGGCTTTATGAAGCTAAAAAAGCTCAAAAGCATTTGTAAAATATCCGTTTAATGGTTCTATTGGTTGAAGAAAACGGAAAATTATGACATAATCTCAGTATGTCATCACTTTCTATTGGAATTGTGGGGTTGCCGAATGTGGGCAAGTCCACGCTATTTAAAACTTTAACGAAAAAGGAAGTTGATATTGCCAACTATCCTTTTTGCACAATTGACCCCAATGTCGGGGTGGTTTTGGTGCCCGATGAAAGAGTTGATAAATTAGCAGAACTGTCAAAATCTAAAAAGAAAATTTTTGCCACAGTTGATTTTGTGGATATTGCCGGATTGGTAAAAGGAGCCAGCCAGGGCGAGGGGCTGGGAAATAAATTTTTGTCGCACATTCGGGAAGTTGACGCAATTTTGTATGTTTTGCGCGCATTTAAAAAATCAGATATTATAAATACGCAAAACGAAGTAAATCCTTTGAAAGAAAAGGAAATTTTGGATGTGGAGTTGATTTTGAAAGATTTAGAAACTATAAATAAAAGAATAGATGGTTTATCTGGCGACGTCAGACAAAATAAAAAAGCCTCGCCCGTAGGCCGAGCCTCCGGGCTACGGCCGAGGGATGCAGTTAAGGAAATGGAAGCTATAAAAAAGGCAAAAGAATTTTTATCTCAGGAAAAAATCTTATTCGGCCAGAATTTTACCAAGGATGAAAAAGAAATTTTAAAAGGTTTTCAGTTGCTGACTTATAAGCCAAGATTATATTTGCTTAACGGCAAGGATGAAGAGGTGAATGTGGAGGTGCTGGATGTTTTCAAAAAAAATAATTGGGAATATTTAATTATTGACATTGCCACAGAATTTGAGGCAGAAGGACTTAGCCGTGAGGAAAGAATTAGTTTGGGTTTGCCAGAATTATCGGAGACAGATATTTTAATTAAAAAATCATACGAGCTTTTGAATTTAATAACTTTTTTAACAACCGGAGAAGATGAAACTCGGGCTTGGACAATTAATAAGGGAGACACAGCTCCAAAAGCAGGGGCCGCAATTCATACTGATTTTGAAAATAAATTTGTAAAAGCAGAGGTTGTTTTTTGGAAAGATTTGCTGGACGCCGGCGGATATCCAAAAGCTCGCGAGCAGGGAAAACTGCGGACAGAAGGCAAAGAATATGTTGTGCGCGACGGCGATGTAATTGAGTTCAAACATGGCTGATTTTACTATAAAAAATTTGCAGAAAAGCATTGCTGAGGTCTCGCGGGAGATTGGCTATTTGATTATAGATGCAAAAGAGAACGGGCAATATAATATGGTAAGGAAATTGGCTGGCCAACATTATCCGAGATTTCATGCGTATGTTAAGTCCCGACCTGCGGGTCGAGGATCCTCGATGGCTCCGACTTCTTCGCGAGTCCACGACTTAGTCGGGACTTCGCCATCGGGACAGGGCCAGGATTTTATTTTCAGCTTGCACTTAGACCAAAAACAGCCGTCATACCAGGGATCGCACGCGCACTCAGGCGAATACTTCGGCCCGGTTGTGGAAACCGAAGCGGATCGCATTAAAGAAATTTTAAAATGATAAACATTTTATACGAGGATAATCATATAATTGCAGTGGTAAAGCCAGCTGGGGTTTTGACCCAGGGAGATAGTTCGGGAGACCCAAGTTTGATGGAAGAAGTTAAAAAATATCTTAAAGAAAAATATAAAAAGCCCGGGAATGTTTTTTTAGGTTTGGTGCACAGATTGGATAAGCCGGTGTCGGGAATTGTTTTGTTTGGAAAAACTTCAAAAGGAGCGTCAAGATTGTCTGAGCAATTCAGAAATCATACAGTCCAAAAAACTTATCACGCAATTGTTGTCGGCAAACCAAAAGAGAGCAGGGGAGTGATAACAGAAAAAATTAATAAGATTTCATTTTTTGCCGAAGGTTTCACAAATAAATCAGACGCGGAATTGTTGCAGGAAATCAAGAAAGCAACCAAAACAAGGACAGCTGAACTTTCGTGGGAAGTCGTGAAAGTCGGGAAACCCTTCGACGCGGCTCAGGGTAAAAGTGTTTACACACTTTTAAAGATATTGCCAAAAACCGGCAGGTTTCACCAAATTCGTGTTCAAATGGCAAATATGGGTTGCCCGATTTTAGGAGATGTAAAATACAGCCCTAGCCAGAAACAATTACCCGATAAAAGCATCGGCTTGGCTGCCACAGCAATCTCCTTCAAATCTGCAACGGAAGGCAAAACGATTAATTTAGAAATACCCCTCCCGGAAAGTTGGAATAAATACACATAAACTTATCCACAGGCTAGGGCTTGATTTACTTTCTGGTAGGGGGGATAATAACATAATATTAACAAAGGTCGTCAGGTCATTCGACCTGACGCCCGGTCGCCACATCATTCGATATGGCCTTATGACCGGGCGGTATCTTTAGAGCGTATTACAATTAAACAAATAAATTAAAAAATTATGACATATTCAGAGTTAATACCGTTAATTCAACCGTTTTTGCAGCAACTCGTAGCTTTTGTCGCTTATTTAATATTAGCTATAGTTGTTTTTATAATCGGTTATTTAATTTCCATAGGAATCGGAAAATTAATCGCCGAGATATTAAAGTCAATAAAATTTAACAGGCTGTTTGAAAAAGAGGGATGGAAGAGAGCTCTTCAAAGAGCGAATGTAGAGGTAAATCCTGCAGAATTTATCGGAGTAATTTTCAAGTGGGTTTTTGTGATTGTGTCGTTGGTTATAGCAATAGGCGTGCTAAGCAGCGTATTAAACCTTGCGTCATTCAATGCATTTTTGGCGCAGGTGCTGGGATATCTGCCGAATGTGATTACAGCTGTATTGGTTTTTGTCGTTGTCATTGTTATTTCCGACCTTGTGGAAAAAGTTGTCAGGGCAACAGTGGAAAGATTGAAAGTTGGTTATGGCTATATCGCATCTTCAATTGTGAAATGGGCAATCTGGGTGTTCACGTTTTTCCTGATTTTAGGTTTGCTTTTGCCGCCACAGGCCAACGCACTGGTACAAATCCTTTATAGCTCTATTGTTTACGGCGTAGTTGCAGCATTAGCATTGGGCATTGGATTGGCAATCGGGCTTGGCGGAAAGGAAACCGCAGGGAAAATTATTTCAGATATATACAGGAAGATAGAGGAAAGATAAAAAATGGACTTCCCCATAAAGGGGATTAATGAAAAAAACCGCAGTCCCGCTGAGCGGGGCAGTGGACAAAAAAGCGCGTACGTACCGCGCCTTTTTGTTTATTGTGGATATTTACGGGTAAGCTATTGACAAGGTTAAATAAATTTAATAAGATGGTAATCACATGGTAAATAAATTAGAAATCACTATCAAAAAAAGCCTCGCCCGTAGGGCTATGGCCGAGGGAAGCGGTTGATGTCCGAATTTTTGTGTTAGCAAGTAGGACCGCTTCATTGAGCGGTTTTTAATTTATTAAATCCACGAACTTTGAAAATTTAACCCTGTTAAATTTCTTTAATGATAGATTGCCTACTAGCAATTTTTAACAGGTTCCCTAATTAAGTTTTAGACGTGGGGTCTTTACTTAATTAGGAAAGGTAAAACAAGCATACAAAATACAAGTTCACCCCGTGATTAACACGGGGCAAATAAGATACATAAAATCTGTATCTATTAGAAACTTACGCGCCCCGTCATACGACGGGGTAAAAAAGTGAATCCAGAATATATTCAAAAATTGAGTATATCGAAGGATAGGTTATAAGCGAATGGCGGATGCCTTGGGATATTGATGCTATGAAAGACGTGGCGTGCCTGCGATAAGCTTCGGGGAGCTGGCTAGCAAGCTTTGATCCGGAGATTTCTGAATGAGGAAACTCAATACAGGTAATACTGTATTATACATAACGCAAGTTGTGTAAGCGCACCCGGTGAAGTAAAACATTTCAGTAGCCGGAGGAACAGAAAACAATGAAAATTTATATTCTCTCTTGTTTAACGAAGTTAAGAATTCTTGAGGAGAGATTATGAATTTTCGCATTCCCTTAGTAGTGGCGAGCGAAAAGGGAACAGCCTAAACCTTGTTTTGTCTTCGACAAGACTACGGATTTACGCTGATGATAGCTGATTTTCGCGGATAATTTTTTATCTGTGGAAATCCGTTATAAATCAGTGGTAATCAGTGGTCGTGCCGAAGGCATGACAGGGGGTTGCAAGGGTTTAATGTCGGGAGCACCTTTTTGTCTCACTTTATTGTGCGACAAACAGATGACTGCCGAGGGAGAGCATTTAGGTAGAAGTTTTAAAAGAAGCACTCTGGAAAGAGGCGCCATAGAGGGTAATAGCCCCGTACTTAAAAAAACTTTTATGCTCCTTGTTAGATTTCTTAAGTACTGTCGGGCATGATAACCTGGCAGGAATCAGGCCGAACTATCGGCCAAGGCTAAATAATCAATATCACCGATAGTGAACCAGTACCGTGAGGGAAAGGTGAAAAGTAGGGGGTTGACCCCGGTGAAATAGTACCTGAAACCATTTGCTTACAAAGAGTCGGAGCCCTAAACACCGCAAGGTGTCGGGTGACGGCGTGCTTTTTGCAGAACGAGCCAACGAGTTTGAATATTCAATTTGTCTAAGCCCTTATGGGGCGCAGGCGTAGCGAAAGCGAGTGTTAATAGCGCGAAAAATTATATTGGATGTTCAAGACCCGAAGCCAGACGAGCTTGCCTTGAGCAGGATGAACCCTGATGAAAATTGGGGGGAGGTCCGAACCCGTGAGTCGTGCAATCCTCTGGGATGACTTGAGGTAAGGAGTGAAAAGCTAATCGAGTTTGGTAATAGCTGGTTCTTCCCGAAACAGCTTTGGGGCTGGCGTCTACAGCCAAAATATAGGGGTAGAGCACTAAATAGAATTCCTTGGAGTTTCTCCAGGAACTCTAATTAAACTCCGAATACTATATTTTTTGTGTGGGCAGTAAGAACGCGGGGGCTAAGCTCCGCGCTCAAAAGAGAAACAGCTCAGATCGTAGTCTAAGGTCCCTAAATTAAACTAAGTGTTTTTAAGGAAGTATTTTGCCCTCGACAGGCAGGAAGTTAGCTTAGAGGTAGCTATCTTTTAAAGAAAGTGTAACAACTCACTGCCCAAACTTTCCGGATTTCCGGAAGGAGGGGCGAAGTGCGCCAAAGATTTCCGGGACTAAAGTTTAATACCGAAGACACGGATTTTCATAATTTATTATGAAAGTGGTAGGGAAGCATTCCTAGTGCATTGAAGCAGGAGGGTAACCGACTGTGGAGCGCTAGGAAGAGAGAATGTTGGCCTGAGTAACCGCATTGCGGATGAAAGCTCCGCACACCGAAAGTCCAAGGTTTCCTTGGCAATGGTATTCAACCAAGGGTTAGGCGGTCCTAAGGCAAACCCGAAAGGGGTAGTCGATGGATAGTCGGTTAATATTCCGACCCTTCTTTGTTTTTTCAATAAAGTGCGGAATTTAGTAGGTAGGGCGACTTATTGGATTGTCGTCGACGGCATAACGCAAGAAGTGCCGGCGGGAAGTCGTGTTTACACGGCGAACCCTACCGAGCAGGTTCCCTAGAAAATCTTTATTTAAATAAGGCAAAGAATCCGTACCGTAAACCGACACAGGTGGACAAGCGTAAGTATGCTAAGGTGAACGGGTGAAACCTCGTTAAGGAACTCGGCAAAAAAGTGGCCGTAAGTTCGCAATATGGCCTGCCCCCTGCCGCAAGGTTAGGGGCCGCAGCAAACGTACTTCAAGCGACTGTTTATCAAAAACACAGCTCCCTGCTAACTCGTAAGAGGATGTATAGGGGGTGAAGCCTGACCAGTGTTGGAATGTTAAGTTTGAGGGTCTTGGCCGCAAGGTTAAGGCTCATTGAATGAAGCACCAATGAACGTCGGCGATAACTATAATCGTCCAAAGGTAGCGTAATCCCTTGCCGGGTAAGTTCCGGCCCGCATGAATGGCCTAACGACTTGAAGACTGTCTCAACGAGGCGCCCGGTGAAAATGCAATAACAGTGAAGATGCTGTTTACCTGCAGCTAGACGGAAAGACCCCGGAAGCTTTACTGTAGTTAGATATTGTGTATTGATTTCTGATACGTAGCGTAGTGGTGAGCCTTTGAAGCGGTGGTTTCGGCCATCGTGGAGGCGCCGATGAAACAGCCATTTTTAGGAATTAATATTCTAATCCTCTTAACTGAGGTGACAGTGTTTAATTGGCAGTTTAAGTGGGGCACTTGCCTCCTAAAAAGTAATGGAGGCGTTTAAAGGTTGGTTAGCTTCGGATGGAAATCGAAGCGATAGGGCAAAGCCATAAACCAGCTTTACTGCAAGACGGCTATGTCGCGCAGTTGCGAAAGCAGAACTTAGTGAACCGACTAATTTTCATAGAAAATTAGAAGATCATCAGCCAAAAGCTACTCCGGGGATAACAGGCTAGTAGAGCCCGAGAGTCCATATCGACGGCTCTGTTCGGCACCTCGATGTCGGCTCAACTTATCCTGGGGCTGGAGTAGAATTTTCTGCTCTCCTTTGCGGAAACGCAGAGGTAATATACAAGCTCAAAACGGGGAAGGCCTTAGACTTGCAATTTTGCAGGTCCCAGATTACAATAAAGTAATTAAGGTTAATCCCGTGAGAAAAATATTTTCCGAAGTTAATAAAGCATACATTTCCGGATTTTTAGACGGAGATGGAGCAATTATGGCCTGCATTGAAAAACATGCAGAAAAGAAGTTTGGTTTTAGAGTCAGAATTTGCATCAAAATTAGTCAAAACAACTATAAAATTCTCAATTGGTGCAAATTAATTACCGGAATAGGGAATGTACGAAATGTCAGAAACAATGAATGCGAATGGATTATCAGAAACCAAGAAGATGCTAAATCGTTGTTAGAACTGCTTATTCCTTATTTAAGAATAAAGAAAAAGCAAGCAAATTTAGCGAAAAGAATTTTAAACACCAAAATTAAAACCATAAAAGGATTGCTAAAAACAGCTGAGTTAGCAGATGCATTGTCAAAATTAAACGTTCGTTCGCAAGGGCGAAGGAAAAATTTTATGACAATGATCCAAGAAAGTATTTCTCCTAACGACTGATTCTCGATATAAAATCGAGATGAGATAGAATGTTTAATAGTTCTATCATACGGCTTGCGCCTAAGTTTTAATTGGCGACAATTAAAATATGGCGAAGGGATAGTCTTACCCTGTAAGTAATTATAGAAGGTTAGAGGTCCCAAGGGTCCGGCTGTTCGCCGGTTAAAAAGTTACGTGAGCTGGGTTCAAACCGTCGTGAGACAGGTTGGTCCCTATCTACTGCAGGCGTTGAGTTTTGAGGAGATTTGTTCCTAGTGAAATTCGCTACTTCGCAAAGTAATTTGCGATGAAAATTCGGCTAATAACGGTGAAATCTTAATAATTATGGTCTGTTGATAACCATTATTGAATTAGTCCTATAGTAATGGTACAATTACTTGAGGACCAATAATTAATTAAGACAATACCGTGGGAAGTCGATCTAAAATAAATTTATCGTATATAGCGGGTTTTCTCGATGGAGATGGCAGTCTTATGCTTCAAATAAAAAAGCGTAAAGACGGCAAATTAAAGAGGCGATTTATGTGCACCATCTGTTTTTATCAAGATAGCAGGCACGAAAAATCACTCTATTGGATTAGAAAAATTCTTGGAATCGGTTATATTTCGCGTCGAAACGACGGGATGACTGAGCTAAGAATAAATGGTTTTAAACAGGTAGAAGAAATTTTGCACGATTTAATTCCATTTATAAGATTTAAGAAAGAACAGGCAAGGGCGTTGTATAACGCGGCCAATCTTTTAAATCAAAAAGATTCAAGGTTATTGAGTAAAAAAGATTTGCTAAAATTAGCAAACTTTATAATAACCATCCAAAAAAATAATTACATCACCCAAAAAAAGAAAACCAAAGCAGATATTTTAAAAATTTTAGGTTTGACCCCGTAACGACTGATCCCGAGTCCCGCCAAGGCGGGACGAGGGAAAGATAGTGGTGAAAAATCCGCTATAACACGCCGATATCCTACTGAAACATTTCAGTAGGATAAAGATATAGTCTATGCACGTGGTGACACGTGGTTTAAACATGACGAGAGGACCGGAATGAACTGACCTCTGGTGTACCAGTTGTCCTGCCAAGGGCATCGCTGGGTAGCTAAGTCGGGAATAGATAAGCGCTGAAAGCATATAAGCGCGAAACTAACTCCAAGATGAGAACTCACAGACTCCCCGCAGATTACGGGGTTGATAGGCTCCAGGTGTAAGCCCAGCAATGGGTTTAGCCGGGGAGTACTAATAAGTCATTTTATCCTTCGATATACTTAGCATTTGAGTATATTGGAATTCATTAGCGTAAGTTCGCTAATAGATACAGATTTTATTTATCTTTATTTCAAATTTTTTGAGTGCTTTGTAAGGCGACTACATCGGAGGTGCTCCACCTGATCCCATTCCGAACTCAGAAGTGAAATCCTCCAGAGCCGATGGTAGTCATTATTGGCGAGAGTAGGTCGTCGCCTTACAAAGCACTCAATCTAAAAAACCGATTTTAAACTCGGTTTTTTTGTTGCATTTGCATTAAAAAAAACGTTGAGGTAAAATGCAGGTAAGATGAACAGCTTTAAAAATTTTTCAGTAAAACAAAAAGGCAAGAACTGGCTTAAACTCTTAATTGGAGCTGTGGCTCTTTTATTTTTTCTCGCGATTTTGAATTTTTTTGTTTCGTCCGTTAAAAATTATTTTTACGCTTTGTCCTCGCCAATCCAAAAAACTTTTTGGTCCGCAGGAGAATCGTCATCTTCCTTTTTTAGCTCATTTTTAAAAGCAGGGTCTTTATTAGAAGAAAATGAAAATTTAAAAACAGAAAATCAAAAACTTTTTTCGCAAGTTGCTTTTTTACAATCGGTAGAACAAGGGAACCAGGCGCAGAGCGAATTTTCAGCATCTTGCCAAAATAACGGATTCAAGTTTGTTATGGCAGGAGTTGTCGGCTTAGACGATAACGACATGCTTTCTATAAATAAGGGTTCAGCCGACGGAATTTCCGAGGGAATGCCGGTTATCAACCAGCAAAATGTGCTTTTCGGCAAAGTTTTCAAAGTTTACAAAAATTTTTCACAAATAATACTTATTTCAAACAAGAGTAGCGTTATAAATGTTAAAATTATGCAAACCGACAGCTCTAACCCGGAGATCGACGGAGTAGTGAAAGGAAGCGGGGGATCGAGCGCTTATTTGGATTTAATTCCTATTGATAAAGACATAAATTTCCAGGATGTGTTAGTGACTTCGGCCATAGAAAAATATTTTCCCAAAGATTTGCTTGTAGGAAAAATTACCCAGAAAGAAAAAGACGACCAGAAGCCCTTCCAAGAAGCCTCTATCCAACTATTTTTTGACATTAAAACAGCGGATAATTTGTTTGTAATCACAAATTTTAAGCAAGCCGATTAGATGTCTTGGCAAAAACCATTACTCATAATTTTGCTTTTCTATTTTTTTGCATTGCTGCAAAGCAGTTTTTTGGCGCATTTTAGCTTGTTCGGGACCATCCCAAACCTGGTTTTCACACTTTTTTTTCTGCTTGTTTTTTTCATTAAAAAAAATGAAAACTATCAGGCCGTTTTTTTCGCTTTTATCGCCGGAATTTTTTTGGACATTTTTTCTTACGCATACATGGGACCGTCAATTATTTTCCTGTTAATTATCGGATTTCTGCTTAAAAAAACACAATTCTTATTAAAAAACAGGGAAGATAATTATCCTTTTGTTTATTTTTTGCCGCTGTTTTTAGCGTATTTTATTGTTTACCAAGTTTTACTAATGGTTTATTTGCGTTTTTTTGATTTATCGCATACTCTGATTAGTTTTGATTTAAGATTTATAGCCGGAATAGTTTATAATTTAATCTTCGCATCAATGTTTTATTCTATATACAAAAAATGGGCAAAATCTATAGGGTAAAAAAAACTAATATAGACATAGAGCCTCACGAGGTTTTTTTGGATAAGCTGGCCCGCTCCAAGGAAGAGGAGCTCGGCCTGTCGGAAAAAAAATTTGAGGTGCCGCTGAAAGAAAGAATGTCTTATATTCTGTTCAGTGTTTTTTTTATTTTATCGGCAGTGTTATTTTCAAAGGTTTTTTATTTCCAGATTTTCGAGGGGAAAAAATTATATGTTGAGGCGAAAAACAATAAAGGCAGCGTGAATTTGATTGTGCCTACACGGGGCATAATTTATGACAAAAATATGATAAAGCTTGTGCTGAATTCTCCTGCCTACGATTTAATCTGCGACAGAGCTCGTTTTTCCGTTTCGTCGGCAGAAATTTTTAAGGAAATCAACGAAATTGCCGATGCAGTCGGCCAAACTCCGCAAGGCGTAGCTGATAAAATTCAAAATACAAATTCTTCAGAAGTTTTGGTCGCAGATAATATAAGCCACGAACAGCTTTTAGTTTTAGAAACAAAAATAAACGAGTTCGGGGCAAGACCCGGGGTACCCTCCTGGTCGTACCCCGGGTCGTGTAAAATCAGGCAAAACACCGCCAGAGATTATGTTTATGGCCCGATTTTTTCGCAGGTTATAGGATACACCGCCAGAATAAACAGGGACGAATATTCAAGTTCAACCGGATATGCAATTAATGATTATATCGGTAAAACCGGACTGGAAAAATATTACGAAACATATTTAAGAGGAGAACCCGGCCAGGCCCGGCCGCCCTCGTCTTCAGACGAGGTGGCAAAACCGGGAATTCTTGTGCCACCAGTAGCGGGGGACAATTTAGTGCTGAATATAGATACTGATTTGCAAAAGCAGGTTTACAATGCCCTTGAAAAAAGCATTAAAAATGTGGGCGCTAAAAAGGGAGCTGCTGTTGCAATGGATCCAAGAACCGGAGCCGTGCTGGCATTAGTTTCTTATCCTTCCTACGACGACAATTCTTTTTCTAAAGGAATATCGCAAACAGAGTATGACAAAATAATAAGCGATTCATCACAGCCGCTTTTTAACAGAGCAGTTTCCGCAAAATATCCAACCGGTTCCACAATAAAGCCGTTTGAAGCATCGGCCGCTTTGCAGGAAAAAATAATTTCTCCGGACAAGCAAATAAATGACATGGGTTATATTTTAGTAAAAAATCAATATGATCCAAGCATAGTTTACAGATATGGCGGAGTAACTCCTCATGGCTGGGTTGATATGAGAAAAGCCATTGCTGTTTCTTCAAACATTTATTTTTATACTGTCGGCGGGGGATACGAAGACCAGCAGGGATTGGGCCCCCAGCGGATTAAAAAATATCTTTCGCTTTTCGGCTGGGACCAGAAAACCGGCATTGATTTGCCCGGAGAATTTTCCGGATTTATTCCCGACCCGGCCTGGAAAAAAGCAATCAGAGGACAGCCGTGGTGGGACGGCGACACCTACAACCTTGCAATCGGCCAGTCGGACTTGCAGACAACTCCTTTGCAGGTTGCTGGAGCTTATTGCGCAATTGCAAACGGGGGAACTTTATACAAACCCCAGATTGTAAACAAAATTACTGACTCCGAAGGAAATATTATCTTAGAGCTGAAACCGGAGATAATCAGGAGCAATTTTATCGACCCGCAAAATCTGGAAGTTGTTAGAGAGGGGATGAGGGACGGCGTGAGCAAGCCCTACGGTTTGTCAACTTATTTAAATGATTTGCCGGTAGCTGTTGCGGCAAAAACCGGAACAGCTGAAATAGGCTATCAAAATCGCTTTAATGTTTGGTCGTCGGTTTTTGCGCCATACGACAATCCAGAAATAGTTTTGGTTGTAACTGTTGAAGATGTGCAGGGCTTTGGAGCCGTAACTTTGCCCGTTGCGCACGATGTTCTACAGTGGTATTTTTCTAAGTAGGTGTCAGATTTTAGGTTTTAGATTTTTGCAATAAAAGAGAGCGGCCGGGTGGTCGCTCTTTTCCAGTTCTAGGGCCGGCCCCTTTGTGTCATGCGAGGAAGTCGGCGGCGTAGTTTATGTAGAAATAAACCAGCTCCGACTCGGAAACCCCCAGTAACTCTGCCAGCTTTGCCGAATTTGCCATGAAGCAAATTCGGTTTACAGCAGTTGGGGTTTTGACGCACCTGAAGATTTTTTTTCTGGCAACATCTTCTTTCGCCAGAACCAAATCCGCCACCTCTATTGCCCGTTGCAGCGTCATTTTGCTACTCCTTCCGTGAAGTTATGCGGATCTTATCGCCTGTCTCAACGCGAGCAGGAGTCCCGCAATCATCGAAATAAAAGTGCAACTACCGAGAAAGCCATTACCAACGGCTACGAGCACTACCGTGGCAACGAACATAATTACAGCCAATCCCAGAAAAATCAAAGCTTTCATTTCCTCTCCTCCGAAAAGTTTTCTCCAAATTGTCACTGAGCAACTAACTATAAATTAACTATACACCCGCTAACGTCATTTGTCAATAGCACCTGAAACAACGGGTGGCATTCTTGCCAGCGAAACTGGCTTTGGCTCAAGCCCAACTTTAATCTTTTCACCTCCGGCTTCTCTGGCGGCTATGCGCTCAGTACAAGTAGCATCATATGGTTTGTAATCTCCCTGATGAGTGATTTTATTAGTCACAGAGTTTCTTGACACAACTCGCCATAGATTTTCCATATGTCTATCCTTTCGCCTAAGTAAGGGTTAAATAAAGGTGCTAAAATTCATCGAATATCTATTTTTTAGCATATGTTTGGGCAAAGGTAAATCTCTTGACAGGCATAGGATTATATGCTATAATTAAGTTATAGGATTAGTTAGGAAAGAAAGAAGGTTTTTTGACAATTCATCGGGCTTTTTTAGAAAGGAGAACATAAAAAGCCCAACAAACTGCGTTTTTTGTGAAGTAACGGAAATGGTTTCCGGGATTTGTTTCATAACCGGGCTTCGGCCCAAAACGAGAGGAGATGTAAAAATGTTGAATGGAAAGAGTTTGATTGTGATGTTGGCGCTCGTGGCGCTGATGTTCGGTGGATTCGTGTCCTCGGCCTCGGCCGCGGTGACTATCGACGATTTGCTCGCGCAGATCGCGGCACTCCAGGCTCAGTTGGCTGCTCTGCAGGGATCGGGCGGCGGTACGCCGCACCCGATTATTCCTAACACCCCTATTTTCGAGAGTCACGGCAACGCGACCTTCGAGGACAATAATGGGGCCGGCTGGTGGAATCTGACTCAGTACGACGGTCGGGCGCAGGTGAACATCGGCGCCTACAGCACCGAACGGATCGTTAGTATGCAGAAGAGCATGACGGTGGATAAGTATGATCCGTCGATGTTCTCGTTCAGTGTGTCTATGCGAACACTAGACACCAAGGTGCCGACGGGCGCGCTGAATTTCAGCTCTCACTCCTGGAGTGGCGACAATAGCCTGTCCGTTCAGGTCCAGGACATTCTCCAGACTATCTGGGTTGGTTGGGATGAAGAGAATCAGCAACCAATTTACAGGAATGAGATGCAGTCCACCTTCCACGCCGATTTATCCGCGAGCGTCACGATTAATTCGATCAACGACAGCTTCGGGCATTGGACGGCTGGGTGGTACGACGGCGAAGGCAATTTGTATTTTCAGCAAACCGGAGACGAATTCACCGTCTACGGTTACGGCAAGTTTGCCGGCGAAAACCCAATTGCTATCGGAGCGATGATGGTGCAGAACGGGATGGCTTCCTACGGAACTGTCCCCGAGCCGGCGACAATGAGCCTATTGGCTCTGGGCTTGATGGGCATGATTGCCCGTCGACGCAAACGCAGTTAAGTTTTACTCGCAGGTAATAGCGCGAGAGAAACATAGGCGCTTTTGATAGAAATATCAGGAGCGCCTTTTTATTTTACAAAAAAAGTGAATTTCACTGATGCCGTAAAATTTCACGGCCGTGAAATTTTACGACACAGAATTCTATGCTATAATAAATTAATAAAGTAACGAATTAATAAATTAATGGATTCCTTCACAGAACAAATTTTGTTAAACCTGTATGACTGCATAGATTTTGGATTTAGCTATCAAATGAAACGAGGGCTTTTTATTTTGGACGAATTCCCGAGCAGTTGGAAAAATTTTAGTAAAAAGCGGGTGCAAGAATCTATTCGTGATTTGGGTAAATCAAAATTTATTGCAAGAAAAATTCAGTATGATGGCTCGGTAATTGTTTCCCTAACGGAAAGGGGTAAATTGCGGGCGCTTAATTCCAGTTTCAGACGACTGGGTAATAAAAAATGCGACTGGGATAAAAAATGGCGAATGGTTGCGTTTGATGTCCCTGAGGAGTGCAGGAAAGGGAGAGACGCGCTAAGATACAGGCTACAAGTTGCTGGATTTTATGAGTTTCAGGAGAGTTTGTTCCTATACCCATATGATTGCGAAAAGGAAATAAGAGATTTTATAAAGCTGTTTAAATTGGAAAAGTATGTCCATTTTGCATTGTTGGATTTTATAGACGGGCAAACCCGCATAGAAAGTTTTTTCAGGTTAAATCGGTTAATGTCG
>Ga0315293_10003204_pt1 | contig 15760 bp, 24 predicted proteins | sample YL17G13_20_MG_FD_203071 | JGI IMG/M metagenome (GOLD analysis project Ga0315293, IMG submission 203071) | Sediment microbial communities from Yellowstone Lake, YNP, Wyoming, USA - YL17G13_20 | ecosystem: Environmental > Aquatic > Freshwater > Lake > Sediment | place: USA: Wyoming | collected...
GAGAAGAACGAAACAGGCATCCCGTTAATCTTCCCGAGTTCATGCTTCTGCAACTCATCCTCATTACGCTTCTTCAGATTTATCATTTCAATACCCCCATTCCTTTTGCGTGTCAAAACTCAATTTTTGACACGTTGTATCTTCTTCAATTCCGGCAACTCGCCGGGTTCGAGAACGCAACCGATACGATGCTTCTGATGAATAGCCTCGTGAAACGTGCATAGTTTGAAGTATGCTGGATACTTACAACCCTTGACTGGACATTTGATCGTCATTTTTCATCACCACTTAATTGAACCACTCTTCAAACCATCCCTGATAGAAGAGTAAGTAACATCCTCGCCACCCATCTCATCGATAACCTCTTGCAAAGCGACCTCGAAATCAAACTTCTCAACCGCAGACAACGAACCAATACGCTTTCGCGCATCCTTATCTATAGAAATCATCATATAGAATCACACCTCACAAATCATTCAACAACATCAACTTCTGAGCATAAGCAATACTCGGAATCTTAACATACTTCACCGTCTGCTCCTCACCATGAACCATATCCTGCTTCCCAACACCACTCTTCAAAATCTGACGAACGTGGACCGCGACATGCAAAAACTTATCATCTCGCATACCGCGATAAATTTTACGCTTGCCACGAACAAGAAGAAACACATTATCATTATGAGGACTCATAAACACGTCGCCACGACGAAACTCACCCCACGACAAAAGAGAAGGAGAAACAGGGACTTCCACCCCATGCCTTATCAGGTCTTGCGCACTCCTTTCTATCAATGCCGGACACCCTACCGAATGCGCCGAATTCTCCGGGCCGACCTTGCAAGTGTGAAAATATTGTGTGTGCTTCACAAAACGAAACTTATTATCCTTCTTAAAATTATCATCAAGAAACGATTTCTTACGATGATAACGCGCAAGAATACGCGCCTGAACCAAAGGATCACTTTTCAAAAGTCGAAGTCGAACCATTGAGAAACCCCCGAAAACCTCGCCGATAACTCCCCGCGAGCGCGGGCGAGAAAACCACTTATTCGTGGTCAGGATGCGCGGCGCGATACACGGCGACGGCGCGGATTGATTCCTTAATCTCCTCACAATGTCGTTTAAACATTTCTTCCATATATGCGTCATTCATATAGCACCCCAAATATTTAACAGGCGATACCGGGCGATTGCCGACGATACCGGGCGATTGCCTCATATGCTTTATTGTATCCGGGCATCCTTAAGAAATTGAGAAGAGCGCGAAACGTAAGAAGAGAAGCAAGAAGAAAAAAGGTTTAATCGCGGCGCGGCGTGGGCGCGTCGTCAATGCCGCTTAAACGGTTCGCATTGACAAGGCGCGTTTTAAACTCCTCGGTGGCGTATGCCGTAAGCGTGGCGGCTTTTTGTGCGCGGTGTGCTTCATTAATGCGCTTTATGTCCTCTTCAATAAAGCGCATAATGGCGCGGTTTGTCGCGGTTCTCGCGTCGTGCGCGTCCTCGCCAAACATGGCGCAGAACTGCGCGAGGGCGAGGGCGTGGGGCGCGTCATTCGTGACCGGGAGAGGTTCGCCAATACGGGCGACGAATCTGCGCTTAAGCTCGACACGGTAACGGCTGCCGTTCTCCATGCTTACATGGTAAAACGGGCGTTTCGGCTCAGTCAGGCGTTTAAGCGTGGACTTGCCCCACTTGCCCGTTTTCGCCTTCATGGATTGATAATAGCGCGTTATGTGTGCCTGAATCGCGCCCCTTTGCCGTTTGCCATTCTCGGCGCGTTTGAGCGCGTCCTTAAGGTCGCGTTTGGTGATTTTATGCTCCTGAAACAGCAACTTAAGAACCTGACCGGGCGTTATGTCAGTATAGCGCGTTTGCCGATTGAGCGCGGCGTATTGCGTCGCGTCGGGCATATATTCCGGGCGCGGCAAGGATGGCGCAATAACCCATAAACGGGCGTTTGCGTCGTCGTGCGGCGCGATGAATCGCACATAATCGGCGCGGCGGTAATATTCCGCTTTCAGGGCGCACCACGCGCTTAAGACCGTTTGCGGATCTCCTCGGGCGATAAGATAGAATCCGGCGGCGAGGTTTCGCAATCGTGCGACGGTTACGGCGTGGCGGTGCTTAAGGTCGCGCATTTCCGGCGATTCGTTGAGATACATAAACGGCGCGAGGTCTGCCGCGATAACTCCGACGGGCGCGGCTGCGTCGGTCTGCTGCTGCGTGACGATTTCAGCAGCGAGGCGCGAGGCGCGGCGGTCTGCGGCGCGTCGTTGCGCAATCATGCGCTTAAGGTCATGCGTGGCGAGGTGCGCGTATTGCGCAGCGTCGGCGAGAAGGACGGCGGCGGCGCGGTTCTTTGCGTCGCGCCCGGTTATGGCGTTTGTGGTCATGGTATAGCACCCTCTCAGGTTTGGGTTTTGCGTCGCCCCTCGGCGGCGCATGGTCGCGCACCCGTCCGCACTCGGATCGCGGTGGGCATGGCGTGACCGTCAGAAGAGGTTTAAAAAGGGTTTTAACTCCTCGCTGCGTCGTCGCTGTTCACAACTTGAGCGCGGCGAGAAGTGCCGCCTTAGGCGCGAACTTGCGCACGACGGCGGCGAAATAGGGCGCGTCGTTGCCGCCGAAATCCGCCGAGAGCGTCGAGAACTCACCCGGCGTGATGTTCCACGCTGCGCAGCAATTAGCCACAACATGGGCAGCTGTAAAGGTCACGAGCACCGTGCCCTTAAGGTTGTCCGTCGTGTGCTTGACCACCCGCGCAGCGTCGCGCAGATTCGCGCCGTTTGCGTCGGCGATGCGGTAGCTATACGCGCAGCCGTCCCTTAACCGCTTCTCGGCGCGGGCGATGCCTTGCGCCTTCATGCCCTCGACAAGCGAGCGCACCGCAGCGATGCCGACGGGCGCACTCTCGACGATGGGCGCACCCTCGACGATGGGCGCGGTCTGTTCCTTCTGTTTGGTTTCCTGTTTCATAGTTCCCACCTTTTGCCGTCGGTCTTTGCCGTCGGCTCTTTGGGGTTAAAGGTTGTTTAGGTGCTTATGGTGGTGTAAGTTTATTTATAAGTATTTGCTTATGTTTATGCTTTAGGTTTTGCTAATAGGAATATAGGATTTGCTTAAAGGTTGTTAGCAATTTAAATTAAATACAACATAATTTAATTTAACCAAATCGTTATATTAAATATGGATTCTGAGAAACGGCGCACCATTGAGCGCGATTAAAAGTTTTAGTTGTTGCCTGTTTGTTATTGTTTTTGCGCGGTTGTTGTACGCATTGATTAATAGGTTACGATTTCTTTAAAATGTTCCGTCGTGAGCGTTATATTTAATTCGATTTTGTCACTATTAACCAATAACAAATACTATATATTTATATAACGGTTATGCTTGAGGTTTTCCTAATTGTTCGACGGTGAGCCGTCGGAGAATGGCGCGACGATTAGGATACCCTTTTTGTCAAGGATTCGGGCAATACGGTATGGGGGACGTACCCCCCCTCCCAACTGTGCCGAATCGTTCCCAATCGTCCCAATCGTCCGAATCGTCCCAATCGTCCCAAACGTTCGGCGTTCGGGCCGGGGCTCCGGGGGGGCTTATCTCCCCGATGTTTTCGACGATTGGGTCATGAACAGATAGATTAGGTAAATGGCAGATAGATCGGTTTGACTTACGACATGCTAATAGTTTTTCACAAAGTCAAGGAGTTGCGTTTCACAACTTTTAAATAAGAAAATAGATTAAGTGAAAATCAGACCACACATCACATCAAAGAAATTGGCCGGTAGTCTCCCCCCGATACCGGTCAATTCTTTTTCACTTCTTGCGATAGCAGATATGTGAGTACATATCAGCAACCGAAATGTATTCCTGACAAAACCTACACATAGCCCAACCATGAGGCAAAATCTCAAAACGCTCGTAATTCATCACATGATTCACCCGTTTCAAAACTCACATTTTGAAACGACGCGAATTCTCTTCGCAGTTATTCCTTCTTGAAACCACAATTCAAACAAACACTGTTTTTAAAATCAATACAACCACAATACTGACAACGCAAATTCGGAGCCATATTCACCACCCTTCAATTCTTATCACGATCATCAATTTTCGCGAACAAGCCACGAGTCAGCTGAATCTCTTTCACCATCAAATATCACCGCATTACCACTCATTGCACAATGCTCCCTGTATTTCAACATACCGATTTCGCGTTCCATTCTCGTCGGCAAACGACAACCAGGCATCACTTTAAGAAAAAATATGTCGCGTTCCTTGTATTTTCCAGCAACCCTCAAGGTTTTCTTATTGTAAAACCTAGATATATATCTATATAAATTATCAATACCATCAGCATACTCAATAATCAAACGAACACGACTATAAGGCATTTGATCCATGAAAAATATCGCATGAAAACCGTGAGTCGTCTTGTATAGAAATGCAGGCCCGAGCGCCCAAAACTCCTGACATTCACGAACCGAACGCTCAACACGATTCAAATCAAGAATATCGTAATCGAACATCAACAGATGTTTGTCATTTGGAATGTCGACAGAACTATTCATACCCACGGCAAAACTTGTCATCTCCTGCTCCATCTTCCTCAAACGAAGCCACTGCTTGAAACCACCAAGAAGATTCATCTTCGCACCCTGGCTTTTTCGCAATCAGGACAAGCATCCTTGAGAACAACACTATGAAAAATCCGCTTGCAACCACACAAAATGAAAAATTCCTCTTCACCCATTTTCACACCCTTATTCAACCAAATCAATTATCAAATGACACCATCACAACAGGCTTCGAATCATTAACCTTCACCTGCGCTTGCTGAGCAGCAGGGAAACCCTCCTGACTGGACGAAACATTCGCCTGCCCAACACGAGCCTGAATCGCAGTCGCTTGAATGGTTGGCTTCGAACAACCAATGATAGTCATCATCAAAATGATAATTATAACCACATATACTGTAACAACACTCAGCACCACATTCTTCAAACACACCATAATTGAGCACCCTTACCTTCGACCATAACCAAACCGTTTTCTGATACTTTGCACATTCAGACGATCCTTCAAATGCTCCGTGCCAACATCAAGACGCATCTTCTCATAATTACCAAGCTGCTTCTTGAACAAAGCCGAACCACCATAAAGATTCACATCATCACCATAATTAGGCACATCGACCGGCGTTTTGAGATCGGGAACGTGAATCGTTGTTATGTTAAATGTTCCACCGTATCTCTCTTGAAAATCAGCAGCGACACGTTCCCTCACTTCCTTCATCGTGTTAACTTGCGATTCCCTACCGTATGAAACGAAGATTGAGTAACGCTGAGTCACACTTAAAGATTTCCCATTTCTTTGCACGTACTGCCCAGAAACATAGCAATCAACAGAAGTCCTCACGTTTTGCCCGTGAGGCATAGAATTATCAATGACCGGTAGGGTTCTTATGTGAGAAGGTTCTGCGTGCCGATCACGCGCGTTGACTGCGCGAAATCCTGTCGTATTACTTAAAACGCTAATCTCGGTCGCACCAGGCATTCATCCCCCCCCATGAAATATCATAAAAAGTTTACTTGCTTGCCCGACGAGACTTCACCGGATCGCGTTTCAGATAGAAATTACACGTCTGGCAGCGTTCGATTATCGAACGGTATGCCTTTTTTTGCAATCCCTTGACACGCTCCCGACGAATCACCGGACCCTTCCCGCAATTCGGGCAAATAACTTCAATCCTTCTTGCCATATTTCACCAGGCAACCCATAGGGAACCGCACATGTCATAGCACGGAACCCAGCCACGTTACGTGGAGGGTTTTAACACCTGGTGAACTCGTTCGAAACATCCATTCTTTTCAACCCCTCACGAATTTCCATTCCGGTCTGTCGGCAATAACTTTTCACCGAATCCCGATCGTTATACACATACACAACGACACCAGAATCCTTTCCGATGCCAAAGCTGTCGATGCAAAAAAGGTGTTTATCCGCCGGAGCGGAATCTTGGTCATTCACCATATCGATTCACATAGTACCCTTCCGGGTAGTAAGGAATCAGGTGATATTTCCCATTTCATTCTCCATGAGCTTGATGAAAAAGTGCGTGCGGCACAATTTAGGGTTATTTTCAAATCCACATCCGCTTAGTCTAACGGATTTTCAACCAATTATACAACAATCATCCTAATTTTAATCAACCACAGTCACTTATCAGCCATTGGCTTTGTCATTACTTCGCCGCACGCCGATTGGCCCCGAACAACCTTTGAGTAAGTATGAAAGCCGGGAGGAATGGTGTTGTGCGCTCGTGTAGGTAGGTGTAAAACCTCCCGGCTAGAGCGTCTCGGGCTTGAAACGCAACGAATCAATCTCCTCGTGATATATAAACTTTGCAGCTATAGCAATCACTTATGATATTGCTCAAACTGCTTGACATTCTTCTCCTCAATACCCATACCGAAAGCATAACCATCGGCACGAGCCTCGGCAAGAGAAAGTCGCTTGTCGGTTCCGAGCTTACGAACAGCATACTGATGCCCAACCTCATGCTTAACCACATAGTTTTTCATATGGTCTCTTACACGCCGAGCATCCTGACCAGAAATCTTACCATCTTTCGACGCTTTCTGACCAAAAATGAGAATCGCATTACGCGACCTGATCCACTGGGCCCAAGCTCCTTCTTGCTGTTTATCCTTCGGAGGAACGAATTCAACACTCTTCAAACCCTTCAGATCGTATTTTGGCAAATCACTGAGAATTGACTTAACCTCTTCGGGTGCGACGGGATAAACCATCCCCCTTGGCAACGGTTTCGCCGTAATAAGGATGTCGCCAACCCTCGCCAGCGTCCCAGAGCGATGAGATCGAACACGAATCCCCTGCCGCGCCAATCGGTGCTCTGCTGAATGGTTGAACCAACCTGCCTTGCCGCGCCGCCAATTGACCACCCCACGCCTCATTTGAACAACAACCTCGTCAGGAAAAATTGCGTCGTCATCAAAGCCATACCACCATACAACTTAACGTCAGCCAAAAACATCGGCAACAACACGTCAAGGAACACATTCTCATCTCTCAGTATATAAACATAATGACTAATATCTTACGTTCTGGGTGTACCGCGAATTTCCGGGGCACGGTATGACAAACCCAACTTTCCGTATATGTCTCGTTCAGTGACTGCTATGCGCTGAGCACCCTTATACAATCCATGTTGTGAGAGCTTCAATCCTTTCGAACGAGCAAGAGCGCTCTTTTGAATATTTGCTCCAGCCGGACCAGTAGCCCTCAAAAGCTGAGCACCGTATTCATCGGACCCGCTAAAGTACACTTCAGTCTTCACGCCGTCGATTTTACCTGAGAATTTTGAGGAACCGTCCTGGTAAACCTTTGATGATCGACTTCGCAAATATGACCTAATTTCTGATTTCTTCGAATCACTCTGTGGAACGACGACGAGGTCAATATCTTTCGGATCCGATACGTTCCTTCGGATGCTGCCTGCAACCGCCACTCGTGAAGAGTCCTTACTGATTGATCTTGCAATCTGCTGAGCAAGCGACTTCACCTCCGAGCCTGATTTCATATGAGTTTTCAATGCAAAAGTTCTTCGCACCATCACTGATTGCACACCAAACTTCGCATCACGCTTCTGCTTAGCAACAATCAAAGAAACCTTGGGCGAAGCCTGCTTCGTACGAAACGTGCCGGAAACAAAAGCCGAAGGAGATTTCTGCCTGAAACGCGCATAATTGCTCGTCAATCTCGGGTTCTGGCCTTTGAACGGCTTGACGAGCTTCGGGTACTTCATACGATATTTCAGCGTAGTGATACCACGCCGAGCGAGACTGTGCTCATAACTATGTTGATACCAACCCGACTTCACTTCTTCGCCTCGCGCAGCTTGCCAGCATGAATCTTGATGACGTAAGCACCAACAGGCTTCTTACGTGCCGCATCACGCCTTATTGACTCTTCAATAGGAACATGCATAAAACTCTTGACAGTCACCTTCGCACCGAACGGCTTGCCAAGACGACGCAACTCATCAACATCACGCTTGTAAAGATTCGTATCAGAACTGACAACACTTTTCCCGCTCTTCAAAGCCGATTTGATCTTAGTGATACGCACACCACCGTTATCATCACGCTCAACAACCACGAAATCAGGATGCTTCTTCACATACTCCTTAGCCCAAGTCGTCTTGCCACTCGCGGGAAGACCTCTGGTCGCGATGATTTGCTGCTTGGCAAAATATCCTTCACGCTCCTCATCGTTTTCTTCGTCCTTTTTCCAACCGACAACCCACCCATCATCCTCAAGAGATTTCAATTCATTGTAAGTACCGTCAAAAGATGAAGTCACCGAACCTTTATGCAACACCGCATGAACCTTCGGACTCGTCGCTTTCAAAAACGCAATCCGCTGATTCGCCTTACGCTCAGCCTCATTAGCACGTCTTCGTTCACCAGACTTATCTAATTCATCAAATTGTTTAGCAGAACCGTATTTCGCAGCCAAGTAATGCCTATGAGAATCTTGACGCCAACCGACCGGCTTGGAACGAAAACTGATCATCTTGCCACCGCAATCATAACTGCATCAAAACTCAATTTTTGATGCCAACGGGAAAATATCTCTAGTGAAAATCTGAATATCTGAGCCACAAGATATAATGTGCCGTGTATGCAAGCAAACGCAACTTATTCTGGTACGCATGATCGAGCTGCTCAAGCTTCACTTCATCAGCCCGCTTCGCTTCGTGAATTATGAGTTCAAGTTCCTTGATAACCTTATTCTCTGGTAGGCTATGACCCATAATCTCACCACGTCAAAACTCAATTTTTGACGTACTCAATCATCACCATGATAATAATGAGGATGACCATTCAAATCATGAATCTTGTTTTGCCAACTCACTGCAAGCTCAGCATTCCCCTCACGCCACAACTGCTTGAGCTTGTACTCACACCCCTGCTTTATGATATTCTGCCGCCGTTCATTCGATTCCCCGTGGTACAATTCCACGAGCTTCTCCAATTCATTGGAGAGCTGTCGAGCGACAATCTCCATTATCCCATCTCTACATCGTGCCAAAACTCATTTTTGGCACACCCCCCATTCAACGCTTCTTGAAACCCCGCAAACCGAACGCAACAGGCTTGAAATAAATCGTACGAACAATACGAGTCCCGACACTCGAACCCGTATCAATCAAAGTCCCCGCACCCTTGATAGACTTCGGCTTACCATACGCCAACCTATCGAGACGCTTGAATCTCACCATATGATCACAGCTTCGGATACTTCTTACGCTTAGTCATATAATCGAGAGTCATCGCTTCACCAATCATACCGACACCGACGATCTTCTCACCAACCGTGAATTTGTGACCCTTATACCGTGAAGAATATTTCGCCATAAACTCACCTCACCCGTCGTCCAAACAAGAAATCAACCGTGATGTCGCGCATCGTACGATCATGCTCATTCTTATCAACAAGCGGCTCGATGTTTGCCTGCGTTGCAACCTTACCGAAAAGAGCAGCACCACGCTGCTGAGCACGCTCAACACGATCCTTCGACAAAGGCTCAGACTTGCCATACTTCCCATACGCATCATTCTCTGCTAAAGAAGTGTATTCTTCCCACTCACCATCCAAATCCTGCATCGGATGACGAGCCATCAAAGAAACATCCTCAGTGAACTGCTGCAAACCATCACCATTCGTCTCGGCTGTGACATTTCTCTTAATGAATGTCTGAGCATCCTCATCCTTCGTCGTACCGAAAAGAGCAGTATCGCACTTCTTCGCGTAATGACGACGCGAACCACGTTCTTCAATCTTCTTCAGCAAAGCCTCTCGCTCATCAAGAGGTAAAGAAGCAACATAGTTATTGTACTTCTCATCCCTTTCCCAATATTTCAACATATCACGATCACTTTCTTCAAATTTCCGTTTTGTTTCAGGATCAGCCATCATCTTTTCAACCGCTTTCTTAATACGATTATCGTGATTATCGTGTTGCTCCTCACGAATGGCTGCGAGCTTCTTACTTTTTCTAAAATTACTCACCGAGATTCCTGCAGATCCGTATTTCGCTGCGAGGTAATGCCTGTGAGAATCTTGACGCCAACCGATTGGCTTGTTTCTAAATGACCTCATTTGTCACCACGTCCTTGAACTTGACGAAGAGAACGCTTACGCAAAGCATCTTCATACCGACGCTTCACATCAACATCCCCACGAATATATTCATCATACGTACGATCCTTCAAATACGAACTCACTGCACGCTTAAAATCCTGCTCCGTCGCAAACTCATTCGCATGATTACCAATCGAACGAGCATCAAACTCCACACCCGACTCATCATACACATTCACCGTATGAGAACCATTCCACTCAAAACGCAAACCCGTCTCCGGATCACGAATCATCTCAACCTTCTTCGCATTGTATTTCTTCTGCTCCAATGAAGCTTCAAAATTATGAGTCGTCTTGAAACCATCGAGCGTACCATGCTCTTTCAAATATTCCTTCGCACGCTTCCGATTAATCTGCTCCCAATTCACTAGCTTACGTGATTCATCCTTGTTGAACAAGAAAACACTTCTCGTCTTTGATGGATCATCACTGAGCATCATTATCGGCCTGCCAATCTTCAAAGACTCAACATCAAGATTGATACTCTCAGCAGATGAAGGTAATTGCTTCGGACCACCACCCGCTTTTATCACTCGCTTCTCTTCCTCATCAATTGCCTTGTCGAGCAGTTGAGAAGTTTTTGACGCATAATATTGTCGCGCATCAACGAGACGCTGACGACGAACCTTCAAATCATTCAGCTTCGACTCGAGTGCAAACCATTCTTTCGCTTTTTCTTTGTCTTCTTCGGTAAGGGAATTGGTATCTCGTCTCCCCCGCTCTGAACCCTTTGGCAATAACTGGTCCATCTCCCGTCGCACCGCTGCGATACTTGAATCCAACTTCTCGACATTGGTATCAATTTCACCACCCAGTTCATGTTTCTGCTTGAGCTTTTCGTAGGATTTCAACTCATCAAGCTTCTTCGCATACAAACCCATATGCTCAGCTTGTGTCTTCACAAATACCTTCTCAGCAGGACCAAGTTCCTCATCATGCGCCTTTTTTTCACGAATATTATGAACCATTGCATCCTGCCAACCAACCGATCCGAATTTATACTTCCTTATGTCAACAAGATCAATCCCTTTCTCAGAACGATACCTCGTTGAGAATCCTTTCGCGGCAAGACTATGCCTGTGACTCTCGTAACGCCAACCGACCGGCTTCGAACGGAATGATCTCATTTCCACACCTTCGGGTCAATGTATGAATTCTCGGAAACCTTGGGAGTATTCGCGAGTTGCTGAGCAACAACTTCCGTTACCTTTTCCTTCGACACGCCAGCTTTGACGAGCTTTTCAGCAATATGATTCGCCTTGACCGTTCTGAAGTCTTTTGGCTTGTAATCAGTAGTCTTGTAAAGATAATTTCTCAGCGTAGCGTCGGACGTGTGAGGGAAGAGCTCGGCGCTTTTTGAATCGTGTTTCTGAGCCTTGACAACCTTGGCAAGTGTTGGGTCTTTGACCGTCTGCTTGATATTGATGCCATGCTTACCTGTGAAATTGAATTTGACCTCAGATCCACTGGTTTGAACGTGCGATTTCTTCAACGTCGTGACACCGTAGGACTTCTGATCGGCTTTCATATCCTTCCTTGTCCCAGGCCGCATACCAGTCTTCGCAATGACGAGAACCGCTCGAGCGTTTTTCTTAATCTCATCATCACCTGAGAACGCATCATGCTGCAACTGCTTCATGACCTTCGGCATTTCATGCTTAAGCTTAGCAGCTCTTAGGTATTTCTCCTTGTCCGCAACTTGCCAATGCTTCTCATCGTACTTCCTCACTCGTCTTCCTTTGGCGTCGACACCAACTTCCTTGAAATCATACTTATTGCTTGTTGATTTGTGATAATTGATATTGTAATCCTGCTTCTTCGACTGATACTTGAAAGGGAGAATCTTCTTCTCAATTTGCTTATGTTGTGGAAACTGTCTGTTAGGAACTATTTCATCCCCACCATATTCCCAACTACCCCAACCAGACATTCCTTTTTCCGGCTGAATCAGTTTTCGCTGACGAAGAAGAACAACAGGAATCTCCTTCAATCCCATTTCCCTCGCAACCATCGCACGATGACGACCTTCATGCTCCACCGGATCGTTACCCTTCGGAGCAAACTCAAGATAACCAATGGGAATATCCTTACCTTCCTTCAAACCCTCACGAATATGCTTTAACTTATTCTCTTCAGTAATCTTTTTTTCATACTCTTCTTGAGAAATATCACCATATTCATCTTTACCAGAATTCGTCTTCCTCGACAATCTCAAAAATTCATCTGGTGACATCTTCACAACAGACTTTTCCCGAAAAGAATTGTATTCTTCAGGGTAATCAATCACCGGAACAGTCGTCTTCTCAACAAAAGGCATGAAATACTTGTTAGACATAAACTTACGTTTCAAAGGTGATACGTACGCCTCATCAGGGTGCCGACTTTCCCACGTAGCACGCAAACTCCCCCGATCCGGAGAAATCTCAACGGGAACTTCTTTCAAACCAATTCTTTTAGCAACAATAAGACGATGCTTACCTTCTTGAAGACGACCTTCAGCAATCTCATGTTCTTCCGCAGGAATCGGCTCAATAAACCCTTTCTGACGCATTGATTTCTCTAATCTATTCAAATATCCCTCTCCCCGTTTCGCATTCATACTTCCAGAATAACTTCCTTTTTTACGCATCTCAAAAGCGACATCAATCGGATACATCACCACATGAGAAGATTTTGACCCGATACCCTTAGCGGCGAGCATATGCCTGTGGCTCTCGTAACGCCAACCAACCGGACGAGAACGAAAGCTGCGCATTCACTTCACTCTCCTCATTTCAAATATTTATCTTCAAATCCTTTCATCACATTCTCTGCTTGAGTACCATATTGTCTCTCAAATTCTTCAGACGACAACTTCTTTTTATCTTCCATCATCTTTTTCCTCGTTCTAATAGTGATTGCCTGTATACTTTCTCCCGGATTATAGGGTTTACCAGTCATCCGAAGTTTATCAAGTCTTCTTCTCTGAAAAGGAGTCAACTCATTTTCAAATTTTTCGAACTCTTCTTCTGCCATCTTCTTAACATCCTTCTTCGCAAATAACAACTCATCAGGATCATCACTCGTCATAACTGCCGGTTCAAAAGCCTTCGAACGCTTCAACACAGCCTTCACACGCTTGCGAGCATCTTCCTTCGACATGCTAGCTTCAACATAATCTTCTTCCATGTCCTTTGAAATCTCACGAACCTCATTCGAATCAGTGCCAACCTCGGCGACTTCATCAAAATACTCCTTGTTTTTCTTATCGAGTTCGAGCATATATGCTGAAATAGAGGTATACATCGTCTCATTAGGAAAATCCTTTAATCCTGGAGAATTCATCATTATCTTATAATCATCATCATTTAAAACTTTACGACCTTCCTGATCTTCCAGACGTCTCATACCTCTCGGCTTATCTGGATCAGTCCCGAGATTATTATTTTTTTTCCGTCTCGCACCCATCGCTATACGATAACTCTCTAATTTCTCCTTCTCAGTTCGACCACCAAAATCAGGAATAGCACCCCGCTCAGCAAAATATCTCTTTTCCTTAATCATTTGCTCCTCAGAACGTGGAAGATGAGCACGACCTTGTACTTCCAACAATGCATCTTTTTTACTTATCCCCGAAGCCATTAGCTCCTTCACCAAACTATAATCATCAGCCGTAAGATACGTATCTTTTTGTTCAAGACCTCTCGGCAAACCATATGGCTCAGGAATATATGCAACCTTCATCTTACCAGCTGAACCATATTTCGCCGCAAGATAATGTCTGTGCGATTCCCCAACCCAACCGACTGGTTTCGAACGGAAAGATCTCATTTTCTCACGCTCCGATGCTTAAAAAATTGAATTTGCTTTTCGCGGACGACTGCAGCTGATTTTGAACCGAAGGTACCAAGGTTTTTATGAGACTCCTTACTGTAGAGACGCCACTTATTCTGCCCAGCGAGCTTACGAATCATATTTCACCGCTCCCACGGTGGCTTTTGACTCTCGAACTTACGCTCACGAAGCAAAGAACGCTCCTCACCAAGCTCACGATCAATCTCATCAAGCTCCTCAACCTTCGCCTTGAGATGATTGATTTCATACTTCACACTCGGATCGGATGCGATTTTCGACTGCAAAGCAGACTGGCGATTAACGAAATTCTCACGAGCATTACGATTGAAAGCGATCTGCTGACCAAGACTCTTCAACTCCCTATCGAAATCAGGCGAAGGCTCCTTCTTCGCAGCATATTTGTGATGCTTCAACTTACGCTTGAGATCATTCATCTCAGCACCAGTCGCTTTACGTTTCAGCTTCGCTTCCATCTTCTTCAACTCAGGATAATACGCAGCACCAAACTCCGCATAATGATCAAGAACAAGCTCCTTCGCAATATGCTCATCACTGGTATGCTCTTTTTCGACCTTCACACCTTCACGCAATTGATCAGGAGTAATATCAAACGGCGTCAAATCATCACCGAGACCACCGTGAAGCTTGTCTTGCCACTTGATTGAATTGAGATTCCCCATTCTTCGCAGCATTTCAGCATTCAATTCATGTCCAGCAGCATCCTCACTCGCTCGAATCCTTTCATCTTCGAATGAAAGTCGTGCAGCCATCGGCATTTCTTTCTCCATCTCACCAAGTACCTTCGCTTTCTTACGAAACAACCCAGCGTCACGAATCTCCTCTTGACGCTCGCCGAAAAGCTGAGACTTCACATCATCAGCACGATACCTTCGACCTGCAGAGCCAAACTTCGCAGCAAGATAATGCCTGTGAGAATCCTGACGCCAACCGACAGGCTTAGAGCGAAAGCTTTTCATTCAGCATCCCTCACTTCAAAATCAGTCAGATCATTAAAATGAGTATATTTGAAATAAGCAACCATATTCCGAGGAATCACATCGCTCTTAACCATTACGCCATGCCGCTTATCCCTGGCAACAACAATCACTCGATCAGTGTCTTTCTTCGCAAGATATGTTGGGTGCAATGTACGAAATGTATTTCTACGCTCTTTCAACTTTTCCTGCACAAGAGGACTCTTCTTTATCTCAGGATACTCCTTCTCAAGAATATTCGCATTTATCGCTGCTTTCGCCACGAGATCTGGCCGATCACCATCCCATAACTTTATCTGCCTTATCTCACCATTATACTCATTCTGAGCTGAGAACTTCTTCGCAAATAACAACTCATCAGGATCATCACTCGTCATGACGGCAGGCTCAAAAGCCTTCGAACGCTTCAACACAGCCTTCACACGCTTACGAGCATCTTCCCGAGCCATTCCCGCCTCAACATAATCATCTTCCATATCCTTGGAAATCTCACGAATCTCATTCGAATTAGTCCCGACCTCAGCAACTTCATCAAAATACTCCTTGTTTTGCTTATCCAAATCCCTCTTTTTCTCAAACATCAACTGCGCATCCAATGATTTACTCACAGGATCAGAATCTTTCTTCGCAAGATAGGCCGCAGGCTTAGCATCCTGCAAAATCTCAGGCATGAAAGCACCCGCATTGTGATCATTCTC
>Ga0315293_10003208_pt1 | contig 15751 bp, 20 predicted proteins | sample YL17G13_20_MG_FD_203071 | JGI IMG/M metagenome (GOLD analysis project Ga0315293, IMG submission 203071) | Sediment microbial communities from Yellowstone Lake, YNP, Wyoming, USA - YL17G13_20 | ecosystem: Environmental > Aquatic > Freshwater > Lake > Sediment | place: USA: Wyoming | collected...
AAACGCTATTGGCGCTGACGCTATAGGAAAAGAAGAACTAGATCCAAAAATATTACAAGATTCTAAAATTGTAGTTGATAATTGGGAACAAACCAGCCATTCTGGTGAAATAAATGTACCTCTGGCAAAAGGAATGCTGAAAAAAGAAGATATTTATGGAGAACTTGGCGAAATTGTTTCCGGAAAAAAACCAGGACGAAAAGACGATAAAGAAATAACAGTTTTTGACTCTACGGGTTTGGCAGTCCAGGATTTGTTTACTGCAAACCTTGTTTATAAAAGAGCAAAAAAATTAGGTAAAGAATTAAAGTTATTCTAAAAAATGGAGCAAAATAGTCAACAATTCGATCAAGAATCCGATCTTCCAATAAAAACAAAAGTTGCTGCTTATTGGATTAGAGTAATAGGTATACTTGCATTTATATTATCTATTATATTATTTTTTACACCACCAATGGGATATGCTGTTACGGGCCTTTATTTCGCAAAAGGCTTTAATTTAATTTTAGGATTTATATCAATTATTACTGGAATATTATTCTTAAAAAGCAGTAATCTCCTTTTTAAAAAAAGAGGGTCAGGTTGGTGGTTAGGCATTATTACTATTCTTACTCTGGGTAATTTTGTTTTATGGAGCTCAATGGATTTTGATTTTATAGATTTAATATTTGATTCTCTAGAAGATTTGCTGGGATTTAGTTTATTTTTCATAATTCCTTTTGTTATTACTTTTGTTCCTACCATTCTTCTCCTTCTCGATCGCAAGAATTTCTTTAAAATCGCTAAATAAAACCTATGCCTCAAGAAAACAAACTAACACAATTATTAGAAATAAAATATCCTGTGATTCAAGGCGGAATGGCAGGAATTTCAGAATCTGTTCTGGTTTCCGCAGTTTCTAATGCCGGAGGGTTGGGAACTTTGGGTTCGGGATTAATGCCTCCTCAATGGTTAAAAGACCAGATCAAAAAAACAAGAGAACTGACCAAAAATCCTTTTGCTGTAAATCTTTATTTGCAAAATCCGAAAGCCGAAGAATTAATAAAAGTAATCATTGAAGAACGGGTTCCCATTGTTTTTACCGGCGGCGGCAATCCCCTGCCCTTGTTTCCTTATTTCCAGGCAGGAGGAATAAAAGTAATTCCGGTTGTCCCTTCCTCAAGATTAGCAAAAAAAATGGAAGATAATGGAGCTGATGCAGTAGTTGTTGAAGGAATGGAGGCTGGCGGCCATATTGGAGAAAATACTACTTTTTGCCTGATACCCCAGACTAAATCTCTTTTGCAAAGAATCCCTTTAATTGCTGCAGGCGGAATATGTGATAAAAAAACCGCGGCTGCCGCCGTTCTCTTGGGCGCTGACGGGGTTCAAATGGGAACACGGTTTTTGGCCAGTAAAGAGTGCCCAATTGATGAACAATATAAAAAGAGGATTATTGATGCTTCTGCTGACGATGTAACCGTGGCTCTACGCTTTACGGGGCATCCTCTAAGAATGATAAAAAACCAGCTTTCGGAAGAATGGCAAAAATTAGAAGAAAAAGGCGCTTTCCCGGAAGAAATAAAAGCTGAAAGAATAGTCAGCTCAAAGATTACTTCTGCTGATATTGAAAAGATACCGCTCCTAGCCGGATATTGCGTTGGAGGAATTTCTGATATTAAAACCTGTAAAGAAATCGTTGAAGAAATTGGAGAAGCCTTAAATTTACTGGAATGTAATATATGAGAGACGGGATATTCTCTTGGTTGAATAAATTATCTACAATTCCTTTGGTTAAATTTCTTTTTGTAAAAGAAATCAAAGGTTTAGAAAATATTCCCAAGAGAAATTTTATTTTAGCCTCGAACCACCAAAGCTATCTTGATTTATATATTAATGCTGAATTCTGCGCTCCGAAAAGATTTCACTTTATAGGACAAATTGACAGCTGGAAAGGAATACCCGGATTTTTTATAAAAACGTATTATAAGACGGCGGGTGTCATTCCCTTGGATCGTAAAAATGAAGAATCGCGAAAAATGGTCATAGAAAAAGCAATTGAGGTTTTGAAAAAAGGAGAAATTCTAATAATGTACCCGGAAGGGAAAAGATCAGCAGACGGAAAACTCCAGGAAGGAAAATTAGGTGTAGCTAAAATATTTCTAAAAACTGGGGTTCCAATTTTGCCAGTCGGAATTAAAGGAACTTTTGAGTTATTGCCGCCTCATGGAAAGTTGAAAATAAAAAAAACAGCTGTCGTTAATATCGGAAAACCTCTTTATTTTGAAAAAGAATTTAAAGAGGCGGAGAATTTAAAAGAAGATTCAGAAGAATATTTAAAAATTCTGAAAAAAATAACCAGCGAAATTATGTCTAATATCACTAGATTAATACAATAATCATGAATAGGCTACTTTCTTCTCTTTATAATTTTTGCTTTCGAGGAATAGTCAACAAACGCTTGGTAAAAAAAGCTACTGGTCTTGAAAATATACCAAAAACGAACATGATTGTAGCTTCAAACCATCAGAGCCACCTAGACCAGCTTATGACAGGATATGTCTGCGTGCCAAAACCCTATCATTATATCGGCCAGACGGATAAATATACCGGCTTCACAAGATTGTTCATGTATTTTCTCTATTACGTACACGGAGTAATTTTTATAAACAGAAAAAGCGAAAAATCAAGAAAAAAAGCAATAGAAAAATCAATTGAAGTTTTGAAAAAAGGAGATTGTATCGTGATTTACCCCGAAGGAACAAGGAGCAGGACTGGAGAAATCCAAACAGCTAAATGCGGCGTAGCAAAATTATTTCTGAAAACAGGGGTCCCAATTTTGCCAGTCGGAATTAAAGGAACTGCAGAGCTTATGCCAATAGGCAGAGTTTTCCCAAAAATAAAGAAGTTGATCGAAATCAATATCGGAAAACCTCTTTATTTTGAAAAAGAATTTGCTGAAGCTCAAAAAATTGACGAAGATTCGCCAAGATACCAGGAAATTGCCAAAGAAATAACAAATCAAGTTATGGAAGAAATTGCTCAATTAGCGGGACAAAATAATGATTGAGATTTCCAAGCTTTGTAATAAGAGCTATCAATATTAAAAATAATTAAAAAGCGGGGCTCGTGCCCCGCTTTTTGGTTTCTATTTTATTTTTAGCGTATAAATTATCCTCTGCAGAGCGGTTATATTGGACAAAATTGCAAAAATTATCAGTATATAAACTGAAAAGTGAAAAATCTCAAACTTAGCTAAGATCATAGCTAAAAAAATCAAAATAATTCTTTCGGGCCTTTCCAAGATGCCCTTTTTTAATTCTTCGTTCACAATTTCTTTTTCTTTAGCTGCGGCTTTGGAATAAGTAGTCATTAAAGCTCCAAACAAACAAAGAAAGATCCAAATTTCTGAAGGAAGCAAAATTTTTGGCAAAGGCAAAAATAAAAAGCCTAAGAGTATTAATCCTTCAACGTAGCGGTCGCAAATTGTGTCCAAATAAGCTCCGGTTTTCGTAGACTCCCCTCTGACCTTTGCAACAGCACCATCAATTAAATCCAAAATTGAAGCGATAATAAAAAATAAAAGAGCCCAATTTATTTTCATTCTGACAAGAAATACAAAAGAAATGGTTGCAAATAAAAGAGATGCTAGAGTAAAAGTATTGGCTGAAATTCCAGTTTTTGAAAAAATTTGTCCAATCCAAGCTGAAACTTTTTCAAATTTTTTTCGGTTTTCTGATAACATAATTCTTAACTTTAGCTAAATTTCTTTTTATATGATCTTCTAGTTTCTGGAAAAAATCAATGTTTTCAAAACAAATTTTAACATTCTTCTTTTTTATTTCTTCAATGACTTTTTCAACTGAAAGATTTTCGCCTGGAATTTCCAAATAGGCCTTGCCTATGAAATTAACCGAGTGGCTGTCAGAACCAGCGGTTATTGGAAGATTAAGTTCTTCAGCAAATTTAATAGCTTTTTTATTGCTTGAATCAAGAAAAATCGAGGCATTCCAAGCCTCAATGGCAACTCCTTTTTCTTTCAAAAAATCCTTAATTTTTTCAATTCCCCGAAAACCAAAAATCGGATCAAAAGGATGGGCAATAACCGGCAACCCTCCTTCCTTTATTATAACTTCTATCGTTTCTTTAGCCAGCATACCATTTTCTATCCTTTTTTTTATATTTAGGCCCAGAATGTCACCTTCCCTGCTTTTTACCTCAATCCCGGGAATTATCAAAATGGATTTATTGGCCACGATATTCATTATCTCTTCTGCGGCTCCTGTCTCTTCGTGATCGGTAATACAAATGCAGTCTATTTTTTTCTCAATAGCGGATTCAACTATTTCTTTTGGGGAAGAAAGCCCATCAAAAGAAAGGTTAGTATGCAAATGCAAATCTGCTTTCATTTTTGTTTTAGATTTTACTGTCTGAAACTTTTAGCCAAAAACCTATCCTATTTCCTATCATATGCAAAAAAAAGCTTAAAAATAGAATCCAAACCCAAGCATAAACAGGAATTCTTTCAAAAAACAAAGTTACCAATAAAAATGGACCTAAAATATAACCCAGTTGGTCAAAAGGAATCCAGGATTTTCCCGGCTCTATATTGCTCCTTCTCTTTAAAAAACTGAAAAATAAATCACCTAAAAGCGCTCCGAAAGCAATTAAAAAACCAAGAAAAAAAGTATTTATTTCTTGGTAATTATAGAAACTTATGCTCTGAAAAAAAGGAAATTTGTACAAAACTTTCTGTATAAAAGCAATTAGAATTCCAACTAATGTTCCTATAATCAATCCTCGCCAAGTTTTATGAGAACCAAAAACAGGAGATCCTCTAAAATTTTTACCTCCGTCTATTGGCTTTCCAAAAAATTCAAAAGCTTTGAATCTTTTAGCAAATGGAGGAGCCATGTTGGCAAAATATGCCGGCAAGAAAAAATAAAGAGACTTCAAAATGAAAATCAGATCCATTGTAGTTATGGTTCATTATACCTCTTAGTATAATTTTTTAAAATTACACACTGAGGAATAACCAGTTTTTGGTTCCAGATAATCTTTTACTTTAATTCAACTTTTGCTCCGGCTGTCTCCAGTTTTTTCTTAATCTCTTCTGCCTCTTCTTTCTTGGCATTTTCCTTCACCATTTGAGGTCCAGTTGCAGCTGCGTCAACTAAATCTTTAGCTTCTTTCAAACCCTTCCCGGTAATATCTCGGACCACTTTAATCACCTCGATCTTTTTATCTCCTACTCCAGCTAAAACAATATTGAAGATGCTTTTCTCTTCAATTTCAGCTCCAGCAGCGGCTCCAGCACCAACAGGCGCGGCAACTACTTGAGGGGCAGATGAAACTCCAAATTTCTTCTCTAATATCTTAACTAGCTCAGCCAAATCCAAAACAGTCATCTTTTCGATTTCCTCTACCATTTTTTTGAATTTTTCCGGAACCTGAATTTCTTCTTTTTTTATTTCTTCGGCCATAGTTTTATTCTTCACGAATAACCACTAATTTGAACACAAATAACACAAATCTATTCGTGAAATTAGTGCCCAGATTCGTGTAAATTAGCGAATATATTAATTAGACCTTTAATGTTTGCATTTAGAATATACACGAAATTAGAAACAGGAGCTGACATGCTTCTCACCAATCTTCCTAAAAGCTCATCTTTCGTAGGAAGTTGAGCTAAAGCTATCATTTCTTCAGCCTCCCTGAATTTTCCGTCAAAATATCCTCCTAATATCTTTAAATTTTTATTCTCCAGCGAAAACTGGTAAGCAGTCTTGGCCGGCAAAATTTCATCTTTAAAGCCAAAAATAGAAGCGATTTCGCCCTCTATTTTTTTAGTGTCAATCTCTATTTTCTTTTCCTTTAAAGCCAAATTTAATAATGTTTTCTTTGAAACCTTTAATTGAGAATCTGCTTTCTTCAGCCTTTTTTTCAAATCAGAAAGTTCCTTGACTTTTAAACCTCTAAAGTCAACAAAGAAAAATATTTTTTGCTTTTCAATCTTTTCTTTTAAATCGTCTATAATTTTTTTCTTTTGTGATTTGTTTAATGGCATATTTCGTTTTTATAATTAAAAATGTCTGCTGCCGCAGACAAAGTAAAATCTCAAAATAACATTTTACCTCGAGGGGACTTATTGGTTGCCCCTTGTCTACGGCAAGTTATATTTAAAGTATAGGATAATCTTATTTCATTGTCAATACCCGGTAGAGGTATTTGGACTTACTTCGTAAATGAACATTTGTCCAAATTCTTCTACCGGGTCAATACCCCCGCCAGTTTCATCCCGAATTCTTCAGCAGCATCTGGCCCATTGGCCGTAATAATATTTCCATCAATAACCACCTCTTCAGGTACATATGTCACTCCATTTTCTTTTAAAATTTTAATCGGTCCCCTATCTAATACAGAACTCCAAACTGTTGCTTTCTTTCCTTTTAAAACCCCAGCTTTGGCTAAAATTACAGGTGAGATACAAATTGATCCCAAAACCTTATTTTTGGAAACTATTTCTTTTATTATATTATAGGACTTTTCATTATCCAGTTCTTTTAAAGCTCCGGGTCCTCCAATGAATACAATTGCATCAAAATCAACCGGCTCTAATTCTTCCAAAGTTAGATATATGTCAACATCTCCGCCATCAGCGCCCAAAGCCTTACCCTTTTGAGTGCTTGCAGGAGTTACTTTAGTGCCTGTTCTTTCTAAGATTTCTTTTAGTACAAAATATTCAGCATCCCTGAAATCCTTAAAAGCCATAATAATGGCTACTTTTTTTCCTTCTAAAGCTTGTTCCATAGTTTTTTTGTTGTTATTTGTTAATTATTCTTTAAGTATTTCGCCTTGGCAATATTATGCTCTTCCAACGTCCTGCTAAATATAGTTTTACCATCGGGAGTTGATAAATAATACCAAAAAGCGCTGCTTTCAGGGTATGTCGCGGCGATTATACTTTCAATTCCGGGATTACATATTGGGCCTAATGGTAAGCCTCTGTATTTATAAGTATTATAAGGAGAGTCAATTTTTGTTTCTTCTATTGAAATATCAATACCTTTTTTGCCGGTAATGTAAGAAATCGTAGCGTCAACTTGCAAAGGTACGTTATTTTCTGATCTTTTCCATAAAATCCCGGAAACTATTTTTTTATCTTCCAAAGTCTGAACCTCTCTTTCTATCAGGGAAGCCATAGTTATTATTTCAAAAATTGTTTTTCCTCGTCTATCAATCTCTTCTCTTATTTCCAGGGTTAATTTCTTATCTAAATTCTGAAGAGTTTTATTAATAATTTCTTCAAGATTTTCTCCTTTTTTAAACTTATAAGTATCTGGAAAAATGTAACCTTCCAAATTTAAATCCTTCGGTTTGTCTTTTAAAAAATCATAATCTCCGGAAAAATCTTTTTTTGTTAATTCTAAAAAATCATCCTGTTTAAATCCCTTTTTTTCTAAGTATTCCCCGATATCCCTTAAGTTCCAACCTTCAATAATAATAATTTGATCTTCAATTACATCTCCTGAAACAAATTTTTCAGCAATCTCCGGAATCGTCATTGAGGGCGACACCAAATATTCTCCTGCTTGAAGTCTTCCAGAAACGCCTTTAAAAATAGAATAAATTCTGAATAAGGTTGCCATTCTTATCATCCCTTCTTCTTCCAAATTTATAGATATTTCTTTTGTTCCTTCCCCTTTTTTAATAGAAAAAATAATCTCTCTTGAATTTTTATTAATTGGCAAATATATTCCTCGCCAAATATATATACCAGCCAAAATAATAAATATTGCAAGCAAGAAAGTTATCTTTATTTTTTTGTTTCGGCTTATAATCATTTTTCTTTAATTACTAACGGCACAAAAACAAATCCTGGATATTCAATTTCTTCAAACTCCTGCTCGCTCTTTCTGTTGAAAAACCAAATAGAAGTTCCAACCGGGGTTACAATTTTTCCTCCTATTTTTATTTGTTCTTTCCAGGCTCTTGGAAGCTTTTCTGCGCTTGCTGAAGCTAAAATTTTATCAAAAGGAGCTTCTCTCGGATAACCCTTAGTACCATCTCCGTAAAAAAATTTTACCCTGCTCTGACTAATAAAATCATATTTTTTCACATTCTCTTCCCCAAACTTTTTTAATTCACGGATAACTTCAACCGCAATAACTCGCCCTTTTTGACCCGTTATTTCAGCCAAAAGCGCTGATGTCCATCCTGAACCAGATCCTATATCCAAAATTTTTTCTCCTGGTTTTGGATCCAGTAACTCAAGCATGAAAGCAACTACTAACGGTTGGGAAATCGTTTGGCCAAATCCTATAGGTAAAGCTTCATTTAGTTCAGCCAAATTTTTTATTTCTTCTGGCAAAAAATCAACTCTTTGGATTTTTCTAAAAGCTTCAATTATCCTAGAAGTTTTTAGCCAGCCATCTTTTATTAATGAATCAATTAAAGTCATATTGATTGTTAATTATTAATTGTTTACTCATATCTTAAAGCATCAACTGGTTTTAATTTTGATGCTCCCCTAGCCGGAAGGAAACCGGATAGACAACCTATTAAAAATGAAAATCCTAATCCAAAAATTACCAAAGAAAACGAGATAGATGATTTTAGAAAATAAATCGAGCTGTTTCTGGTAGAAAATTCTATTAATTTTGATAACGCCAATCCCGATATGACTCCTCCCATTCCTCCTATTAAACCGATAATCCCTGACTCAATTAAAAATATAGCTGTTATAGTAGAGTTTCTTGCTCCAACAGCTTTTAAAATTCCTATCTCCCTTGTTCTCTCATGGACTGAAGTATACATCGTGTTCATTATGCCTATACCTCCGACAATAATAGCTATACTGGCAAAACCCACAACTGCCACCTGGATCACGCCCATTACGTTCCCGACAATTGCAGAAACTTCTTCATTAGTCAAAACGGAAAAAGAACGCGTCGTATCCCCCACTCTTCTTTTACTAACTTTGGAAAGATTATCTTCTATATTTTTTGCAACCTCAACAGTAGAAAATCCGCTCATAACTTTAGCCACGGCTTCGGGCGCACCTTTTTTCTCGCCAGTAATCTGTTCATATAGATCTAATCCTAAAAAAACCATGGAATCATCTTGCCTACTCCCTCGAGACTTCAAAATCCCTACTATTTCAAATTGCATTCCCCCTATCTTAGCTTGAGTGCCTGTCTTTAGCCCGGGAAAAATGTCTTTTGGCACTAAACTACCTACTATAATCTCTCTTTTCCCGACAACAGGCCAATCGCCTTCTAACAAAGAAAAACCTAGATCTTCCTGTAAAATCTTCAAAGATTTTTTTATATCCACTCCATATATAATAACGTTCTTGCTTTCTCCCTGATATTTCATTAATTCACCTTTATAAACCATAGGTACAACTGCTTCTACTCCTTCGGTTTTTTCTATAGCTTTTAACTCTTCATCGGTCAATTTCATCCCGCCTAACATTGTAGTCATCATATCGTTAATATCACCGGGAATTATCATAAGAATATCTTTTCCTATCGTATTTAAGTGCTTAAGAACAGTCTGTTTCAAACCTTCGCTCAAAGAAAGCAAGGACATTATTAAAAAGATGCCGATAACAATGCCCAAAATTGTCAACCAGCTTCTCAAGCGTCTAGTCCTGAGATTTTTTGTTGCTATTTTGAAATATTCTTTTATCATACCCCCTACGAATTACGAATCACTACGAATATGCCCACTGTTCACACACAGCGAATAATTCGTTATTCGTTGATAACTATTTATCCCATAAAACTTTTTCAGTAGTTAGATGATTGGAGACTAATTGGCCATCTTTGATATTGATAATCTGCTCGCTATAATCCGCAATAGTGGGATCATGAGTAACAACTATCATCGTTTTTTGCTCTTTTTCGTGAAGGGTAATTAAGGTCTCCATAATTTTCTTCCCGGTTGTTGAATCTAAGTTGCCAGTCGGCTCATCAGCAACGATTACTTGTGGATTATTAGAAAGCGATCTTGCTATTGCGATTCTTTGTTGTTCGCCTCCGGATAGCTCAAACGGCCTGTGCGTCATCCTTTCTTTTAGTCCAACAGATTCCAAAAGAAACTCAGCCCTATTTTTTCTTTCTTTCTCTGATACCCCTTGAAAAACCATAGGTATCATTACGTTTTCAAGGGCGGTTAAATTTTGCAACAAATTAAACTGCTGAAAAATAAAACCGATTTTTTTACCCCTAATTTGAGCCACTTCATCCTCAGATAACAATGATGTGTCCTGATCTCTCAGAAACACTTTTCCTTCAGTCGGCGTGTCTAAGAGCCCAATAATATGCAAAAGAGTTGATTTGCCCGAACCCGACGGGCCCAGAATTACTACAAAATTACCTGGAGCAATCTCCAGGCTTATCCCTTTTAGAATTTCTAACTCCACTTTTCCTAATTGGTATATTTTCCAGACGTTTTCCAGTTTAATTAATGGTTGTTCTATCATACCCGGTAGTAGAAATTCGACTAAAATTAATTTATTTTGCTGCCCGGCAGCAGTCGAATTTTCACTACCGGGCATAATAGAAACTAAAACATCTTAGAAAAAAGTGCTACGAATTTAAAAAATAAGAAAAAAAGAAAAAAAACAAAAACTGCCTGGGCTAAAAAAGCAAGAAATGGACCAAAAGTGAGTAAAATTCCGATGGCTACTAAAACAATATAAATTATAGCTAAAGTTGGCATAAAATTTAATAACTTTTAATATCAGTCTTTTATGATTACCTCTTCTCCTTCGCTAAGGCCGGATATAACTTCTACCATATCGTCACTCCCTTTTAAACCAATTTCTATTTCTCTTTCTTCAAAATTCTTTCCTTTTGAAACTTGAACCATTGCTTTACCACCTTTTTGTTCTATGGCTGCTCCTGGAATAACTAGAACATCGTTTTTGGAGAAAGATTTAATGATAACATCGGCTGTCATTCCGGGCTTAATTCCTTGAGGGTAATCCTCAACCCATTCGATTTCACTCAGGGTTGATGTTGAGCTTGCCGAAACATCAAAATCAATAGTAGCTTCATAATAGACCACTCCTTCGACTAATTTTTCAGCCGGATCAATAAAAACTAACTTTCCTTTTAGAATTTTATCTGGAAAAGCGGTTAATGTAATGTCCACTTCATTACCAACGCTTAACTTAACAACGTCTTCCTCATAAATATCAACTTTTATTTGAAAGGGATTAGCCGATATTAAATAAATAAATTGTTCTGTTGCCTGGACTATTTCTCCCTCTTTCTTATTTATTTTTGTAATTTGTCCTTTCAAAGGACTGAATATTGCAGACTTTGCTATTTGATCTTTAATAAGCTCTATTTGCGCCTCGGCTTGTTTTATTTGAGCCTGATATAAGTCAATATCTTCTTGTCTCGGCTTTGCTATTAGTAAAGCAAGCTCGTCTTGATCTTTTTGAAGCTGTCCTTCGGCCGATTTTAAAGTTAGTTTCGTGGAAGAAATCAATTGATGAGAATTAGTAATATTAGTTAAGGCAGTGCTAATATTAGTCCTTTGGGTATCTATGGATGTTTTATCGGTAGAAGAAACAGAACTGTAATAAATTCCATCATCACAAACTGTCCGGAGAATGGCCAAGGAACTGGAAGTTATGTTGCAAGAATTTTTCATTTCCGAAAGCGCATTATCAACGTTTTCGTTTTTATTTTCTGTTTTAGCAATATCCAAATAATATTTCGCTCTACTCGCAGATGTCTCGATGATTATTTTATTTTCTTTAAACTTTATACTCTCCTGATCAGAACCCGTAAAGTATTTTTTATATATTATATCAACTGCGTTAAAAGCATTGAAAAGTTTTAAATATGAATCGTCCAAAATATTTAAAGCATCATCATAAGCCTGGATTAAATTTTCTTTAGCTGTTTCTAATGATATTTGGCTGTTCTGAATATCGGTCTGATATACCTTAATTTCCTCAGGACTAACGCCAACTAATAATTTATCTAAATTTGCCTGAGCTACTCCTAATGAAGCCTCTGCTTCCTTTAATTGAATAGAAAGCTGATTAGTGTTGAGTTCAGCCAACTTGGTGTTTGTTTCAACCTCATCTCCTATTTTCACATATATTTTTTCTATTTTGCCCGTATTCTCAAAAGCTAACTTTATCTCTTCTCCCTTTTCTACTGTCCCGGTTTCTGAAACTTCTTGAGAAATCGTTCCGCGCGAAACCTTAATTAAGGTAAAACCGGGTTTTTCTTTTTGTATGAAAACCTTATAAACTCCAAAAATTACCAAAATAACTATAACTATTATTGCTATAATTGTTTTTTTATTCATAGTATTAAAAAATTGGAAAGGGGTCGGGAAAACTGAGTGTTTTCCCGTGGTGGAAAGATTAAAACCGCAAGGTTTTAAGGAGCGGTGTTAGTCTGTATTATCCCAAATCTGCTTCACAAATTTGGGATAATACAGACGTGCCGCGACTTTTATTCATATTTTTAGGTCTTTTTATAATATTATATTAATTTTTTATGAAAAACAAGTCTTCTTTTGTGTCTAAGTATGAAGAAAAGTTTTCCACAACGGTCATTGAACAAGTTCAAAATGAATTATATAATAAGATAATATCCCCTTTTGGGTCGAAAGGGGCAACTAAAAACGTATTGAAAAATGACTGACTTTATTTATTATTTTACTACTTGGCAAATGCAGGTTATTGTAAGCTTGATTGCTATTGATGTTTTATTAGGTATCCTTGCCGCTTTATTTAAAAAAGATTTCGTTTTTAATAAGCTGGCTGATTTTGCTAAAGGAGCGGTACCCCACTTTGTTTTTGGTTTTGCAATTATTGAAATAGTTGGCGAAGCTTTTCCAAGTTTAGATTATATTGTAGGAATTTCTTTTGCGTTGATAGTGATAGTTATGGTAGCCTCAATTTTTAGAAATTTATCAAAATTAGGACTACCAGTACCTAACGGGCTAAAGAAATAGAATTTTGAAAAACAAAAACTTCTGAAAAAGAAGTTCAAAATTTCTGAAAATGCGCGCCCGCGGGCGCGCATTTTTTATCTTTTAATTAAAATTTTCTTCCAATCTTCGTCTAAGTAAAGATCTTGAATAATCAAGCCACCACAAATCCCAAAAAATAGTTGAGGCAAAAAAGGAAATAAATTATAGAAAGAAGCTAAAATCATAATTATCAGTGACGCTATCCAATGATGGATATGAACTCTGTATTTTCCAATATTTATGAAGATAGATTTGACTCTCTGATAACCGTCGTATTTACCGGCAAAAAATTTCCCGCAAAAATAACCAATAATTATTCCAAAATAAATCTCCAGCGAGATTAAAGCTATAGGAATTGCAAAAAAAGATTTTTTAGTTATCTTAAATTTCATACTATTTTATTATACCACGTTATTTAACATATTTCTCGGTTATTCAATAAAAAATGTTGTTGCGGGGACACTCTGATTCGAACAGAGATCAATGGTTTTGGAGACCATTATTCTACCGTTGAACTATGTCCCCAGATTTTGGGTGAGGATTAGAGACCGCAGTTTTGCCGTTAAACTATGCCCCTCTATACAAAGATTTCAAAAGAAATCTTTGTCGAGCCCGACGCAAACTCGTATGAGTTTGCGTATAGGGCCTACCTTTTTATTTCTTTACAAACTGAATCCATTATATATCTTGATTTTAAATTTATCAAGAAAAATAGATTAAAATAAAGACAAGAAGGTAGTTTTTTGATATAATAAATTAACATTAAATCATTTACCATATGATAAAGATATTTAAACATCAATTGATCTTTTTAACAATAATCGCCTTATTATTTATAATTGGCATTTTAATATCTACTACATATGCTCAAAATACTGTGAATTGTACTTCCCAAGATTGTACTCCTTGGAATACATTTTTCTGTAAAACTATGGGTGTAAAAGAAAGAACCTGCACTGGATTTCCTCCCGGTTGTTTAATTGATGTTAACCTGCTCCGAAAAACATGTATCCGCTGTACTGGTTATACTTATGGTGAGTGGAGTGAATGTATTAATTTTAACCAAACAAGGACCTATGTCAAAGAACCCCCAGATTGCGAATATTTCCCAAACGAAGAGTATTTGATGACAACCCAATTTTGTGATTCTTTTTGCAAGATATCTTTTAGTGCCTGGGGTCCTTGTATTTCAGGTCAACAAACAAGAACAATTCTATCAAGTGAATCAACAAACTGCGAACCAAGATCGCCAGAGGTAATTGCCCTCCTATTAAAACAATCCTGCGATTCAAATGAAGTCTTACAGCAAACATCCTGTACTTACACATACAATGATTGGAGTAATTGTAGCTCTGCTGGTATTCAAACCAGGACCTACACTAAAACCCCTGCAGGCTGCACTGAATCATCTTCTCCCATTACTCAACAAACTTGCACTTACATACCACCAACAACCAATCCTCAATCAGAAAATACCACACCAACACCTACGCCTATACCTACACCTAAATCAGTACCCCAAACAGAAACTTTTAGTCAATCAAATTTCAACGACAGAACAAGTAATGAATGGCAAAAATATCATTTCGGTTCAGAAGATTGTCAAGATGCCGATTATTGCGGCGGGATGGCAGACCCAGATAACGATGGTTTAAATAATAATGAAGAATATCGTTTCGGAACTGATCCAAAAAATTCCGATATTGATGATGATGGCAATCTTGACGGTGAGGAAATACTAAACAAAACTGATCCTTTAGTAGCGCCGTCTGATGCCAAAAGCGATGAAATGATTTTTGAAAATCCAATAGAGAAAGGAGAAACAAAAAAAGAATTGCTCCAGATCGATAACGTTGAAATGATCAAGGTTGAAGAAGAAAAGAAGGTAATAAAGATAAGCGGTAAATCTCTACCAAATACTTATATAGTACTTTATATTTACAGTGATCCTATTATTTTAACTATTAAAACTGATTCTGATGGAACCTGGTCGTATGTTCTTACTGACCCGTTAGAAGACGGCAAACACCTAACTTTCGTTGCCTTAACTGATAATACCGGAAAAATAACAGCTAAAAGCGCGCCAGTTTGGTTTATCAAAACTGCCGAAGCAGCAACAATTATACCCAATCAGGAAATTTCTCCTACCAAATCTTGGTTTATGGGAAATTATTTAATTTATATTGCCTTAGGAACAGGAGGAATTATTATCACTCTTATTTCTCTCGGCCTAATCATCAACAGTATTAAAAAGCAAAAAGAAGAAATAGAGACAGAAAATAAAAGTAATTAACTTTTATGCAGCCCATCTTTTCAAAAGCAGTTTCGTTCATAAAAGAGAATTTGATTATTCTTTATTCTATTTCTCTTTTTATTTTGATTCCCGCCGCTTTTTTTATTAATAATTATATAATTAATTCAAGTTATGAAAAAAATATAGACCTCATTACGCAAAGAAAAGCTGTATTAGCTGAAAATATAATAAAAAATATGGTCCAGAACCAAATCTCAAATACAGTAGCTCTTCAATCCTCAGTAAACCAGATTATGCAGGATAATAATGATATCATTTTATTATCAATTTTGAAACCGCAAAATGGAAAAGAGGAATTTGAAATAATTGCTTCTAGCGATTCAGACCTTATTAACCAAAAACCCAAAGATCAAATACAAAATCTACTTGCCTGGAATACGCCAGAAGGAATAGCTTTTTTGGATAAAAATAATGCTGGGAGATTTTGGAGAGTGACAAAATCTTTTT
>Ga0315293_10003209_pt1 | contig 15748 bp, 13 predicted proteins | sample YL17G13_20_MG_FD_203071 | JGI IMG/M metagenome (GOLD analysis project Ga0315293, IMG submission 203071) | Sediment microbial communities from Yellowstone Lake, YNP, Wyoming, USA - YL17G13_20 | ecosystem: Environmental > Aquatic > Freshwater > Lake > Sediment | place: USA: Wyoming | collected...
CCCTGTTCCTTTAAATAGGCTCACTTTTTGTCTCTTCTCCTAAGTCATTTTGCAAAAACGCGACTTACATCAATTCGCCCCGCGCCAAAATCGCGAAAAAAACTCAAAAAACCGATCAAAATCGATCAAAATCGATCTAAAACCGAAAAAAACGTGCAAAAACAGTACGTTTTTCCCTTGCCTATCTTAACATTTTGACCCCCAAACCTACCTGGCGCTACCGCCAGGGGCGTTTTGACCGTCAAAAACCGCCGTTTGGGGCCATTTTCGGCGCCGCGTTGAACGTAACTTTTCTTAATCTTGTGCGACTTACGCGCGACTTACGCGCAGCAGGTCAGCCGTACGGCCCGGCCCAGGCCGTTTTTCCATTGCGGTTGGATCAAATCAGCGATGTGAGGTTTTCCAACGGGCACAGGCGGGCCAGGGCGGTGTTTTCCGTCGGGATACCCGCTTCCTGGACGGCCGCCAGGGGATTCAGGCCGGCCGCCACGACGATTCCCACGCGGCCGTGATTGACGGGGATCTCGAGGAGCGGGCAACTCGGCTCGCCCACGAGAACCAGGCCGCCCAGCCCCGCCTCATCCATTTGCCGCACGACCTTCTCGACGCGGGGCAGGGCGGCCGCGGGCACTTCGCGGAAACTTGCTCCGATAAGGCCGCAGCCGGTCCGTGCCGCCGCCCCGACGCTCGTCATTTGGGCCTTGATGAAGACCTCGAGCGGATCCAGCGTCGTTCCGGCATAGTAGATAATGTGGGTGAACCGCAGGGGCTTCGAATCGCGGATTTCCAGAAGGCCGCCGAACTTCGAAACGACGGGTATCCCTTCCGCCCGAAGCAGCCCGTTCAGCGTCATGCTGCAGATGGTCCCGATGGCCGCCTGGCCCGCCGCGATCGCCAGTCCGGGCACGCCCTCGCCGGTTTTGGTGATCAGGCCGAAATGTCCCATCCCCAGCCTGGCCCGGATGACCGGCGCCATCTGCCGCCGCGCATCGTCGAGATAGGCCGCCGGGAGGGTCGAGACGTTGAGAATGACGGTTCCGCGGGAGCGTTTCAGGTCCAGCGTCATATTGTAGGCGAGTTCATCGCCGCGTGCGTCGATAAAACCGATCTTATCGACGACCCCGGCGGCGGCCAGTTCGCGGCGGCCGTGGTCCGTCAGTTGCCGCCCGCGGCGGCCGAGGTTGACGGTCAGGCCGGCGGTGTCCATGGCATCGAGGTAGTTGCGGACCATGCGTTGTTCGAGACGGATGCCGGCCCGGTGGAGGGCCCGGGCGATCTTGGCCCCGCCGAGCGGCCGACCGGCCTCGTCGAGAACGCGCAGGATGGCGGCGACCTTTCGCTGATTATCCGCGCTCATCGCTTCCGGCCTCCGAATCGAATGCTGCGGCCGTCCATTATGCGGGCCGGCGAGAAAAAACAAGGTTGCTTGCCCCGGCTTTTTCGGAGCAATCGACCCAGCGGATTTCGGAGGGTCGCCGGCGGACAGAACGTTTAGACAACTCCCTGGGCCATCATGGCCCGGGCGACCTTGAGGAACCCCGCGATGTTGGCGCCGACGACGAGGTTGCCTTTGGCCCCGTAGGTCTCGGCGGCCTTCTGGCACTGGTCGTAGATGTTGTTCATGATGAGTTTCAGGCGGGCATCGACCTCGTCGAAAGTCCAACTGAGTCGCATGGAGTTCTGGCACATTTCGAGGGCGCTGGTGGCCACGCCGCCGGCGTTGGCGGCCTTCGCCGGACCGAAACTGACGCCGCCGTCCAGGAACACCTCGATCGCCTCGGGCGTCGAGGGCATGTTGGCCCCTTCGCCGACGGCCAGGCACCCGTTCTTGACGAGCAGGCGGGCCGACTTTTCGTCGATTTCGTTTTCCGTGGCGCTCGGCAAGGCGATGGTGCAGGGAACCGACCAGATGCCGCGGCACCCTTCCGCATACGTGGCCGACGGATGGGCCTGGACGTACTCCTTGATGCGGCCGCGCTCGACCTCTTTAATGCGTTTGACGGTATCGAGGTTGATGCCCTTGGAATCGGCGATGTAGCCGCCCGAGTCGGACATGGCGACGATGCGGGCGCCGAGTTGCTGGGCCTTTTCGGCGGCGTAGATGGCAACGTTGCCGGAGCCGGAGACGACGACGTCGAGCCCTTTCCAACTTTTGCTGCGCGCCTCGAGCATTCGCGTGACGAAATACACCAGACCGTAGCCGGTCGCCTCGGTCCGCACCAGGGAACCACCGTATTCGAGGCCCTTGCCCGTGAGGACGCCGGTAAAGGTGTTCGTGAGTTTCTTGTACTGGCCGTAAAGGAACCCGATCTCGCGGCCGCCGACGCCGATGTCGCCGGCGGGGATGTCCGTATCGGGTCCGATGTGGCGGAAGAGTTCATTCATAAAGGCCTGGCAGAACCGCATGACCTCCGCATCGGACTTGCCCTTGGGATCGAAATCGCTGCCGCCCTTGGCGCCGCCGATCGGCGTGGTCGTCAGGGCGTTCTTAAAGACTTGCTCGAAACCGAGGAACTTGATGATGCCCAGGTACACGGAAGGGTGGAACCGCAGGCCGCCCTTGTAAGGTCCGATAGCGCTGGAAAACTGAACGCGGAACCCGCGGTTGACCTGGATCTCGCCTTTGTCGTCCGTCCACGGGACGCGGAAGATGATTTGCCGTTCCGGCTCGACCATCCGCTCGAAGATTTTCAGACGGGCGAGCGCGGGATTTTTCTCGATGACGACGGCAACCGATTCCGCCACTTCCTGAACGGCCTGGTGAAACTCGCGTTCGCCGGGGTTGCGTGCCGTTACGGTTTCCATGACTTTGTCCACGAATGCCTTCGACATGGTCCGATCTCCTTAGATGGCGCCGTCGTCGGCGCCGGTCCCTTTTTCGCATGGCATTCATAGGACACCAAAGGTAGGAATGCAAGTAAAATTTCCTTAAAAATATGCCGCGGCCGGGGTTAATACGGCACTCAAGTGCCGGTTTTGAGATTTGCCGCGCCAGGCAATAGCCCTCATGTTTGACTTCGTTTTTCGCTTGTGATACAACTCGCGACCCGTTGGTTGATTATTCCGGGTCGATCGAGATGTGCGAACGAATGATGTCGTGGTGGGGGTGTCGAGGAAGGAGCAGGGCAAACATGCTGCCGGGGACACGGGCCGGGTCATGCGTGGTGATGGCGGTGCTGCTTGCGGTCTTAGGCTCTGCAAGAGCCGAGGAAACAAAAGAGGGGATTAAGGTCGAGGGACCGGCGAGCCTTGTTACTTTGACGTTGATGCAGCCGACCGAGCGGGCGGTGTTTCAGCGGAGCCGGGAGAACCGCGCGGCGGTGCCGGTCGAAGGCACCTTCACGGGCACGGCCGGCCGGATCGAGGCTCGCGCGGTGGCGATGGGAGGTTCCCGAGGGCCAAAAACGAATTGGGAAGTGGTGGACGCAGCGCCCGCGGCCGGCGGGTTTGCCGGCCATCTGATGGCGCCGGCGGGCGGGTGGTATCGGATCGAGGTCCGGGCGCTCGACGGCGATAAGGAGGTCGGGCAGGTATCGGTGGAGCGGGTGGGGGTGGGCGAGGTGTTCATCACGGCGGGCCAGTCCAACGCGGCGAATTGGGGTAAGCCCCGCCAGACGGCCCAGGACGACCGGGTGTCGGCGGCGAACGTCGAGACGGGCCGATGGCAGGCGTGCGCGGACCCGCAGCCGGGGGCGGACGGCGGCGGCGGGTCGCCGTGGCCGGCGATGGGCGACCTTCTGGCTCAGAGGCGGGACGTGCCGATCGGCATCATCTCGACGGGCGTTGGTGCGACGTCGGTGGCCCAATGGCAGCCGGATGGGCTTTACGGGCGGATCCGCAGCGCGCTAAAATTCGTCGGGAAAAACGGCGCGCGGGCAATCTTGTGGCATCAGGGGGAATCGGACAACGTGTCGGGGACAACGGCGGAGGGGTATGCGCGATTGCTTGCAAACATTATCAAACAGTCGTGGGTCGATGCGGGCCGGGAGGTGCCGTGGGGCGTGGCGCTGGCGGCGTGGCACCCCGCGGGGAGGCCGGGAAAGCAGGCAGCGGTTATCGCCGGCCAACGGGCAGTCATTCAGAACGTTCGGGGGGTCTTCGCCGGCCCCGACACCGACGAGATGCAGGCGAAGGGGGCATTCTATCGTTGCGACGGCGTTCACTTTAACGAGCGCGGCCTGCGGGAGCACGGACGGCGGTGGGCGGAGGCGATCCTGGGGCGCGGCAGCGGACGACGCTGATGACGGCAATGGAGCGGCATGGGCGCGGGTATGAACGATATTAAGAGCAAACAGTTGCTGGGACCGGACATTGTGCGGATGACGGTTGAGGCGCTGAAACTCTCGCGCAAAGCCCGGCCCGGCCAGTTCGTCATTCTGCGGGTCCGGGAAGACGGCGAACGGTTTCCCCTGACGATCGCCGATGCGGACCCTGAGGCCGGAACCATCGACCTCATTTTCCAGGTGGTTGGGAAATCGACGATGCTCCTGGCGAGCCTTGCGGAGGGCGACTCGATCCTGGACATCGTGGGTCCGCTGGGCCGGCCGACGGAGATCGAGGCGTTCGGCCGCGTGCTCTCGGTCGGCGGCGGGATCGGCGTCGCGCCGCTGTACCCCATCACCAAGGCGCTGAAGAAGGCGGGGAACACGGTCACGACGGCGCTCGGGGCGCGGTCGAAGGACCTTGTGATTCTCGAAAAGGAATTCCGCGCGGTCTCGGACGAGGTTCACATCTCGACGGACGACGGGACGGACGGCCGCAAGGGGTTCGTGACGGACCTCGTGTCGGACCTGTTGGCAAAAGGGCGCTCGTTCGACAGGGCCTGGGCCATCGGCCCGGTGCCGATGATGCGGGTGGTGTGCGAGGTCACAGCGCGGGCGGGGATCCCGACGGTCGTGAGCCTTAATCCGATCATGGTGGATGGGACGGGGATGTGCGGCGGGTGCCGGGTGCTCGTCGGCGGGGAGGTCAAGTTTTCCTGCGTGGATGGGCCGGAGTTCGACGGGCACCAGGTGGATTTTGACTCGCTCGGGCGGCGGTTGAAGACTTATCGAGAGCGGGAGCGGCGGGATTACGAGGCGTGCAAGATAGGACTCGACAGAAAAAATGACGAATGACGAAGTCCGAATGACGAACCTGCCTGCCGCAGGCAGGTGAATGACGAAACAGCAATGACGAATGGGCCTTGACCATGCGGCTTCGCCGTCATTCGACATTCGTCATTGTCGATTTCAACAGGCTAAACGGGTGACAACGCGTGAACCATTTCAAGGACGAGAAGAAAATGGCTGCCCGCCGCGTTCCCATGCCGGAGCGTCCGGCGGCGGAGCGGCGGAAGGATTTTGATGAGGTGCCGCTGGGGTACACACCGGAGGAGGCCCAGCAAGAAGCGCAGCGGTGTCTTTTTTGTAAGAAACCGCAGTGCGTAGCGGGGTGCCTGGTGGGGATCGACATACCGGGGTTCGTGAAGTTGATTGCCGAGGGGAAGTTCGAGGAGGCGGCGGACCTGGTACTGGTTGCGAATGCGTTGCCGGCGGTCTGCGGTCGGGTGTGCCCGCAGGAGACACAGTGCGAGATCAAGTGCGTTCTCGGGAAGAAGGGCGACCCGCTGGCCATCGGGAACCTCGAGCGGTTTGCGGCGGACTGGAAGCGGGCGCACGGGACGTGTCCGCTTCCGCCGCGGCCCAGCCCGTCGGGTTTTCACGTGGCGGTGGTCGGATCGGGTCCGGCGGGGTTGACGTGCGCGGGGGAACTGGTGGCCCGCGGGCACGAGGTGGCGATCTTCGAGGCGTTTCACAAGACCGGCGGGGTGCTCGTGTACGGGATACCGGAATTCCGTCTGCCGAAAGCCATCGTCCGGGACGAGATCGGGCGGCTGGAATCGCGCGGCGTCCGGATTGTGACGAGCGAGGTGGTTGGGAAACTCGACACGGTCGATGAACTTCTTGAGGAGTTCGACGCGGTGTTTTTGGGGATCGGGGCGGGGGCGCCGATATTTCTGGGCGTGCCGGGCGAGGATTTTTTGGGCGTCTATAGCGCAAACGAGTACCTGACGCGGACGAATCTGATGCGGGCGTACGACCGCGAGCGGGCCGACACGCCGATCCTCCGGGCAAAGCGCGTGGCGGTCATCGGCGGCGGGAACGTCGCGATGGATGCCGCGCGGACGGCCCTCAGGCTGGGGGCCGACGAGGCGCACCTCATCTATCGGCGGAGCCGGGCGGAGATGCTGGCCCGCGCCGCCGAGATCCATCACGCGGAAGAGGAAGGGATTCGGTTCCATCTGTTGGCCAGCCCCACCCGAATTCTGGGCGACGAGAAAGGGTGGGTGACCGGCATCGAGTGCATCCGCCAGAAACTCGGCGAGCCGGACGACTCGGGCCGGCGGCGGCCCATCCCCATTCCGGGGAGCGAATTCGTCCTGGAAGTGGACGCAGTGGTCGTCGCCATCGGGAACCGCCCGAATCCGATCGTCCCTTCGACGACGCCGGACATGAAGACCAATAAGTGGGGCCTGATTGTAGCGGATGAGAAGACGGGCCGGACGACGAAAGAGCGCGTCTGGGCGGGCGGCGACATCGTGACAGGCGCCGCGACGGTCATTAGCGCGATGGGGGCCGGCCAGGCCGCCGCAAGGGACATCGAGGCGTATCTAGGGAACCCCGAGCCGCAAGCGTGGGGAGCGGCCGCGCCGACGGAGTGAGGAAATCGGACCACGTGGGTGCGAAGCACCCGCCCTCGCCTGGAGCGCAACAGCGGCATGTGGAGGGTCGCCGGTTTCCACTTGCGGAGCGTGGCCCTTTTGGGACGGCCACCTATTTCGGTGACGATTCCTCCGGCGGCACGATCCTTTCCAGTTCGGCGACGAGCGGCGGCAGGTCCTGCTGCACAATGGCCCAAAGAATATCGAAGCTCACCTCATCGTAACCGTGAATCAGGCGGTTCCGCAAGTCCACCACGTCCCTCCAGGGTATGCCCGGAAAACGCTCCCGTTCGTGGGGCAAAATCCTCGCAGCCGCCTCGCCGACAATCTCAAGCAGCCGCACCAAGGCCAAGTTCAGTTTGCGGTCCGCATCCAAGTCCTCGCGCCGGCGGCCACGCGCCATCTCGACGGCCTCTTGCGCATGGTCGAGCATGTGCCGCAACCGCACCATGATGTCATGCCGTGTCATACAACACCTCCGCCTCGGCGAGAACCTCGTTGCGGAAATAACGGCTCAAGCATTGCGGCGTGTTCAGGTCGGCTTTTCGGCCAAGTATTTCGGACAACTCCCGCTGCAGGGCAAAAAAAGCCAGCCCTGGCACATGCCCCAGCTCGAATTCCACCAGCACATCGACATCGCTATCAGGCCGGAAATCGTCGCTGAGGACGGAACCGAACAGGGCCAACTTGCGGATATGGTGGCGGCGGCAGAACTCGGTAATCTTTGGGCGGTCAATGGCGATCTTGGTGGTCATGATAAGCCCCTGCTGTCTCTGGCTCTTTGTGAACTTTAGCAACCCAGTGGCCCTCGCGTCAAGTGGGCCTTGGCCGCCGCCCTGGTTGTGTCGCGCGGCGGGCCCCGCTTAGGCGAGGTCTTCACTTCGCTCTCGACAAGACTTGCCGTGGCACACGTGTTACTGCCGGTCTCGCGGCGTCACATCCACGGTGAGGCCGTCATACGCCAACCGCACGCCTCCGGGCACTTCCGGAAGGTGCGGCAGGGCGGCCTCCGTTTCGGCGTGGTCGAGGTCGTGGGTCATGTGGATGAGGTAGGCAGCGCGCGGAGCGAGGCGGCGGATGGTTTCGACGGCATCGGCCACCGTGAAGTGCGAGGGGTGCGGCTCGTGGCGAAGGCCATCGAGGAAAAGCACATCCAGGCCGCCGAGGAGCGATTCGGAAGCGGCGGGGATGCCGCAACAGTCCGGACACCAGCCGAGCGATGAGCCGTCGGGGGCATCGAGGCGGAGGCCGGTGGCCATGTGGACGCCGTGTTCGAGCGGGATGGGCGTCAGGCGATGGCCCCAGAGGTCCACGGCCTCGGTGAGGGGGCGCCACTTGACGACGGGAATCCCGAAAAAGGCGTAGCGGTCGTCCGTCAGGGCGTAATCGAAGATGCGATGGAGGTCGGCGAGGGCCGACGGCGAGGCGTACACGGGGATGGCGCAGCGCGCGAGTTCGGCGAACCGGCGGAGTTCATCGAATCCCATGATGTGATCGGCGTGGCTGTGGGTGTAGGCGACGGCGTCGATGCGGTCCAGGCCGTGGGTGACGGCCTGAAGGCGGAGATCGGGCGTCGTATCGACGAGGAGGATGCGGCCGGCCAGGTCGATGGCGGCACTGGTGCGCGTGCGGCGGTTGCGCGGGTCCGCTGACGTGCAGACGGGGCACCGGCATCCGATGATCGGGACGCCATGGCTGGTGCCTGAACCGAGGACGAGAAGGCGCACGGTCAATCGCCTTCCGGCGCGTTTTCTGGGCCGTTGTTGAGAGCCAGATCGGGCGGAACGTCCTCGGTGTGTCGGCATTTCGGATAGGCCGAGCATCCGAGGAAGGGTCCGCGTCGTCCGTTGCGGATGACGAGCCCCGCGCCGCAGTCGGGACACGTGCGGTCGGTCGGCGTGGGCCGCGACCGCGGGGCGGAGGATCGGGGCTGCCGCGCGGCGGGCTTGTCGCCGGCGGCTTTTTTATCGCCCTTCAGGGGTTTGGCGTTGCGGCATTTCGGGTAGGCCGAGCAGGCGAGGAACGGGCCGCGGCGGCTGTTTTTGACAACCATCGGGGCGCCGCATTTTTCGCACACCTGGCCCGTGGGTTCGGGTTTCTGCGGGTTGCCCTCGGTGTCGCAGGGGAGGGTCGTTTTGCATTTCGGATACTTTTCGCAGCCGAGGAACGGTTCGCCGCGGCGGTTGTGCCGCAGGATCATCACCCCGCCGCATGCCGAGCAAACGTGTTCGGTCCGCTTGGGTTCGGGGCGCTGGACCTCCCCCTCAAGGGGGCGGGCGTACTTGCAGTCGGGGTACTTGGAGCATCCGAGGAAGGGACCGTGCTTTGAGAAACGCTTGACGAGCGGCGCGCCGCAGTCTGGGCAGGGCCCCGCTTCCTCGACGGCGTGATTTTTGGTGCTTTCCATTTCTTCTCCTGCTCGGTCCAGGGATTCTGAGAACGGTTGCCAAAACTCGCGGACGACGTTGAGCCACGGGAGTTTCGCTTCCTCGACCTGGTCGAGTTCATCCTCCATGTGGCTCGTAAAGTCGTAGTCCATGATCTTCTGAAAATGCCGGACGAGTTTGTCGGTGACGACTTCGCCGAGGTCGGTGGCGAAGAACCGGCGCTCCTTCTGTTGGACGTAGCCGCGCTCCTGGATCGTCGAGAGGATGGCGGCGTAGGTGCTGGGTCGGCCGATGCCGAGGCTTTCGAGTTTCCGGACGAGGGTGGCCTCGGAGTATCGCGGCGGGGGCTGGGTGAAATGCTGCGTCGGGTCGAGCGTCTTCAGGTCGAGCGGATCGCCTTCCTCGAGGGTGGGAAGTTGCTGCTCGTCCTTCGCGAGTCTCAGGCCCGTGACCTTGGTGTGCCCGTCGTACACGAGGACGCGGCCGCGAGCCTTGAGGAGGGCGCGGGTGGCGTCGGCCGCCGCTTCGACGTCGACGTCGGTGACGTCCCACTGGGCGGGCCGCATCTGGCTGGCGACGAAACGTTTCCAGATGAGTTCGTACAGGCGGGCGGCATCGCGGTCGAGGTAAGGGCGGACGGCGTCGGGCGTCCGGGCGACGTCGGTGGGGCGGATGGCTTCGTGGGCTTCCTGGGCGCGGTCCCGCGACTTATAGAAGAGCGGTTGGTCGGGAAGATAATCGGGGCCGAATTTTTCCTTGATGAGGTCGCGGACGGCAGCCAGCGCCGCGGGAGCGACGTGGTACGAGTCGGTTCGCATGTAGGTGATAAGGGCGACGGCGCCTTCGGGGCCTAAGTCCATGCCCTGGTACAGGTGCTGGGCGATGGTCATGGTTTTTTTGGCGCTGAACCCGAGGAGCGTCGAGGCCGTCTGCTGGAGTTGGCTGGTGATGAACGGGGGAGGGGCCTTGTCCTGGGCGCGGCGTCGGCGGATCGCGAGGACGCGGTACGCCGCGCGGCGGAGTCGCTCGACGGCGGCGGAGGCCGCCTCGCCCGTGGCGGGGCGGAACTTTTGGCCGTCAAGTTCCGCCAGGAGCGCCTTAAAGGTGCGATCGTCGCCGGGGCGGCTCAGTATCGCGGCGACGGTCCAGTATTCTTCGGGCTTAAAGGCGCGGATTTCGCGTTCGCGTTCGACCAGGAGACGCACCGCGACGCTCTGGACGCGGCCGGCCGACAGACCCTTGGCGACCTTTTTCCACAGCAGCGGGCTGAGTTTGTAGCCGACCAGGCGGTCGAGGATGCGGCGGGCTTCCTGGGCGGAGACCTTGTCCATGTTGATGCGGGCGGGATGGGCGAAGGCCTCCTGGATGGCCGACTTCGTGATCTCGTTGAAGGTGACGCGGTGGACCTCGGCGGGATCGAGACCGAGGGCTTCGCACAGGTGCCAGGCGATGGCTTCGCCCTCGCGGTCGAGGTCGGTGGCCATGTACACGGTCTTGGCTTTCTTGACGGCCTGGCGGAGGGACTTGATGACCTTCTGCTTGCTCCGCAACACGGTGTAGGTGGGCTGGAAGTCTTTGTCGATGTCAACGCCGAGTTCCTTCTGTGGGAGGTCGCGGACGTGCCCCATGGACGCCTCGACGTGAAAATCTTTGCCGAGATAACGGCCGATGGTCTTGGCCTTGGGAGGACTTTCGACGATGACGACGTTCTTGGCCACCCGATGCTCCTGGCTTGCCCCGCAGCCGTCCGTGGTTCGGCTTTGCTCACCACCCTGAGCCTGTCGAAGGGCGGGGCTTGCGGCCCGGGGTCAGGATGCCCTATACTTCTCGGCCGAGGGGTTTGTCAAGATTCAACGCAAATTGGCGGGGTCCGTGAAACGGCAGAATCGCGACGACGCGCCGGCAAGGAGGCGCCATGAACTTTGAAGAACTGATCGTGAGGAACCGGTCGTATCGGCGATTCGATTCGTCAAAGGCCGTGGATGAGGCGACGCTGCGGCATCTGGTGGATATTGCCCGGCGGACGGCGAGCGCGGCGAACCGTCAGCCCCTCAAGTATGTTTTGATCAACGACGAGGCGGGGTGCGGACGGCTGTTTCCGCACCTGGCGTGGGCGGCGGCGCTCAAGGACTGGCGGGGTCCGGCGGAGGGGGAGCGGCCGACGGCGTACCTTCTGATTCTTTGCGACAAGGAGATTTCATCGAGCGCAGGGTGCGACCACGGGATTGCGGCCCAGTCGATCCTCCTGGCGGCGACGGAGCGCGGGCTGGGGGGCTGCATGATCGGGTCGGTGGACCGGGCGGGGATTCGGCGGGACTTCGGGATTCCCGAGCGGTACGACCTCCTTTTAGTCGTGGCGCTGGGGGCGCCGGCGGAGGTGTGCATCCTTGAGGAGGCCGAGCCGGGGGGCGATCTTGCGTACTGGCGCGACTCTACAGGCGTGCACCACGTGCCGAAACGGCCGCTGAAGGAAGTCATCCTGAAACTCTGACACGCGCGACACGTTCCTACTTTGGAGATTGGGATGCGTCCCTGATTTTCAGGCAGGTTTCGAGGAGGGGTTCGAGGTCGCCGAGGGGGATGGAGTTGGGGCCGTCGGAGAGGGCCTTGTCGGGGTTGGGGTGGACTTCGAGGAAGAGGCCATCGGCGCCGGCGGCGACGGCGGCGCGGGCAAGGAGCGCCGCCATGTCGCGGCTGCCGCCCGTGGCCGCACCCAAACCGCCGGGCTCTTGGACGCTGTGGGTGGCATCGAAAACGACCGGCCGGCCGAGCGAGGCGAGAACGGGCAGGCCGGTGAAGTCGGCAATCAGGCGGTTATAGCCGAACGACGTGCCGCGCTCCGTCACGAGGATGTTCTTGGCGCCGGCGTCGGCGGCCTTGGCGACGACGTGTTTCATGTCCCAGGGGGCGAGGAACTGACCCTTCTTGAGGTTGATGGCTTTGCCGCAATGCGCCGCGGCCTCGATGAGATCGGTCTGGCGGCAGAGGAAGGCGGGAACCTGGAGGCAGTCGAGGACCTCACCGGCGGCCTCAGCCTCTTCGGGGGAGTGGACGTCCGCGAGGACGGGGACGTCGAACTCCTGGCGGATGGCCGCGAGGATCTTCAGGCCTTTCTCGAGGCCCGGTCCGCGGAAAGATGTGCCGGCGGTCCGGTTGGCCTTGTCGTAGGAAGCCTTGAAGACGTAAGGAATGTTCAGGCGGTCGGCGACCGAGCGGACGTGTTCGGCGACGCGGCGGCAGAGGTCTTCCGACTCGATGACGCAGGGGCCGGCAATGAGGAAGAGGCGGCGGCTGTCGATCTTCAGGTTTCCGACGGTGGCGGTTCGCAGGGTCATCAGTTTCTCCTCTCGTGCAGGGATTCCGGCACAAGCAATCGGACGGCGCCGGGGTGGATGGTGTACGAGACCGGCGTTTGGAGGACGGCATCGCCATCGAGTTGGACGGGAAGGTTTTGTTCGGCGGTGACCTCGATGCGGCGGCCGCGGGCCGTGGCGACGAGGGGATGGTCCAGGTGCGCAGCGCGGAGCGTCCGGGCGTAGAGCCCCAGGAGTTGCCAGCGGGAGCGCGCCCGGAAACAGACGACGTCCAGCAGGCCGTCGTCGGCGACGGCCTGCGGGGCGATCCGGAGGCGGCCGCCGTAGAGCGGCGTGTTGGCCACGAGGACGAAGCCCGCATCGTCGCACAGGGGCCGGCCGTCCACGGAGACGGTGAGCGGCGGAGCGGCGTATCGCCACCACGTCCGCAGGATGGGGCCGTAGTAGGCGGTCCGATGGATGCGGCCGTGGCGACGGGCGTGGACTTCCTGGGTCACGGCGGCATCGAATCCGACGCCGGAAAACAGGATGAACGGATGGTCGCCGGCCAGGCCGACGTCGAGTTCCAGAAAACGGCGGCGCTGGAGGACGTTCAGGGTTTCCCGGAGGGTTCCGACAAGGCCGAACGTTCGGGCGAGGACGTTTTCGGTGCCCGAAGGGACAATGCAGGCGGGGACAGGTCGGCCGACGAGTCCTGAAAAGACTTCGCGATGAGTCCCATCGCCGCCGAGACTGATGACGGCGTAGGCGTCGTCGGGCGTGGCGCGGGCGAGGTCGGCGGCGTGGCCGGGGTACTGGGTCGGCGAGATCTCGACCGTGAATCCGCGCAGCGTCGCGTGCCGGACAAGTTCGCGGAGGAACCGCTGGTCCTGGCCGGCGCCGGAAATCGGGTTGATGATGATTCGAATGAGCCTCTGGCCCATGGGGGGACGACACCTCCGGCGGACGATTTGCGCCCGCCTCGCCTGAATGATCCGGGAACGATTATAAGCAGGTGGCGGCGGGTCACCAAACCAAAAGCGTTTCGCAAAGACCGGCCGGATGGTAGAATGAGGATCGGACCGGATCGAGCAGCGGCTTGGCCGGACGCAAGAATGGCGGGTGAAGAAACAAACCAGCGAAATCGCGCCTGATGGAAACAGGCGGAGGCGGAGAGCTATGAAGCGATGGGTGATTGTGGGAGGCGTGCTGCTGGTGATAGGCGCCGGATGGTTTTCGGCGACGCGGGCCGGAAATCAGGAGGCCGCCGCGCCGTCGGCGACGGTGAAGCCGGAGTCGCCGGCGCCGACGGAGGAGCCGACGGTCACTCCGCCGCCGCCCATGGAGGACGTCGAGATCCCTCCGATTCCGGAAGTGGATAAGAATCCGTTTCAGCCCGGCCCGCCGCCCAGTCGCCCGAAACGGCCGGACGTAATCGAAGAAGGGAAGCGGCTGTTCGACCGCGAGGGCCGGTTGGAGATGGACCCGGTCGGCCGGTCGATATTCGTGTTTGACTCGGGCGAGAAGCCGATGCGGCTGCTGGAAAATTCGTGGCGGGAGTTCCTGGAGACGGTCACCGAACGCGGGCGAGAGAAGGCGCGGTGGCGTGTCTCCGGCGTCGTGACCGTTTACGAGGGGGCCAACTTTTTACTTCTGACGAAGGCTGTACGGATCATGCCGGAGGAAGAGAAACTCTGATGTGGTCAGTCCGTTCGCCGTGTCGCAAGGAGGCGCGGCGTGCAAGTCCACTAAAGCCCTAGTCGCAGGCGGCGTTATGGAATTTCTCTCTCCGTGGTCGCTGGTGGGCCTGGCGCTGGTGCCGGCGATTTTTTTGTGGGGCCTGTGGCGGCCGCGCGGCCGACCGGTGGTGGTGGGGTCCTTAATGCTGTGGCGACGGGCGCTCGGGAGCGGCCCGGCGGGGAAACCGTCGGCCCGCATCCGGCTTCGCGATCCGGTCCTCTGGCTCGATGCGTTGGCGGTGCTGCTTGGAGTCTTGGTGTGTGCCCGGCCGGCGGTTCGGTGGAATCAACCGACGGAACCCGTGGCGACCGTCGTGGCGGACCAGACCGCGAGCATGACCATCGCGTCGGAAGGCGGCGACCGCCGTCGGCGGGCGCTGGAAATGGCGAGGGAAGCGCTCGAGGCAATCGGCGAGGGGCCCGCGCGGCTGGTTTCCGTTCCGGGACCGGCGGGGCCGTATGCGGTGGAACTCATCAGGGGGTCAGCGGCGGAGGCCGTGAAGGCGCTCGAGACGCATCTGGCGGCGGCGGACATTTGGCCGGTCGTGTCGGCCGAGGCCGCCGGAGCCGGGGGCCGGCCCGTGCTGGTCATCACCGATGTGGTCCCCGCCGGACCTCTTCCGGAGAACGTGTATGTTTTTGCGCCGGGCGGCCGGTCGGCCAACGCCGGGCTGGAGCGAGTCGCCACGCGGATCGAGGCCGGGCGGTGGTGGGTCCTTGTGTCGGCGCGGGCGGCGGGGGCGGCCGGGCCTTGTGGGCTGCGTATCACGGACGCGGCGGGGAAAATACTTTATGAGACGAAGAGTTTCCTAAAGCCCGGCGGCCGGACGGAAAAGGTGATGGAGATGAGCGGTCCGCCGCCGGAGTCGCTGCAGGTCAGCCTGGTCGGACCGGCGGATGCTACTCTGCGAAGCGGCGCTTCGCTGCGAAGCACGAGCGGGTTTCCGGCGGACGATGAGGCGTTTCTGGTGCTGGAGCCCGCGCGGCGGTTGCGGGTCCTCCTGGTCGGAAAACCCAACCGTGCGCTCTCTCGTGCGCTCGGGGCGCGGCCGGACACGGTGGTGGTGGAGAGTGCCGAATCCTCGGCGACGGCGCCGCCGGCGGAGGACATCGACCTTGTGGTAGCCAACGAGGCGGCGATTCCGGCGGCGTGGGCGGGTCCGGCGGCGACGGTTCTGCCGAACGTGGCGGTCGGACCGGTTCATCCGACGGAGCGGGAGGCGGCCGGCGAGTGGCGCGTCCAGGCGGGGCATCCTCTGGCCGTGACGTTTTATCTGGAACCGCCGCGGATCGGGCGGGTGCAACGGTACGCACTCGATGCCTCGGCGCAACTTGTCCTGGGGACGCGCGAGACGCCGCTCATCGTGACGTGGAAAATAGAAGGCGTGCGGCGGATGGCCGTGCTGTTTTCGTTCGGCGAGACGACGACCGATTGGCCGCGACGGGCGGGGTTTCCGGTGTTCTGGTCGCGGGCGATGGATTGGCTCGCGGCGGAGGGTCATCGGGCGGGGGTGCATCGGACACAGTTGCCGCACGCGTGGATGGCCGACGAGCAGGGGTGGGGGCCGAGCGAGCCGGGGTTCCACGTGGCGGCAGGACGGTCCCGGCGCGCCGGGATCAGTTTCA
>Ga0315293_10003212_pt1 | contig 15744 bp, 10 predicted proteins | sample YL17G13_20_MG_FD_203071 | JGI IMG/M metagenome (GOLD analysis project Ga0315293, IMG submission 203071) | Sediment microbial communities from Yellowstone Lake, YNP, Wyoming, USA - YL17G13_20 | ecosystem: Environmental > Aquatic > Freshwater > Lake > Sediment | place: USA: Wyoming | collected...
GATCTTTGCCCACACCGGCACGGGCATCTCGAGATGCTCCATGCTCAAGGACGCGATCTCCCTGAGTTTCTGGAAATTCTCCGTGGAGAATATGCTCCGGTAGACCTCCCAGTATTCGGTAAACCCGCCCTTGAACCGCTGGTACAGTTTGTCCTTGTTCACTTCGACCGGGGGCGGCATCTCCGGTTCTTCTGTATCAAAACCGAATATGGCCGTCGGCTTGCTCCATTTCGTCGTGGCCCATTTGTCGTTATATGCCCCCATCAGGGCAAAGATGGTGCTGATCACCTGTCGGAAGGGAGGCCCCGGTTCGAGCATGTTATCTTTGGACTTGTGTATCTTCGGTCTCCCCAAAAAGGCCTGACAGATGGGGACCCCTTCATTCATGGCCAGGGTGGTCATCCAGATGTCGATGCCGAATTGGGCGACGTCCTCGTTCCACAAAGGGCTTTTCAGGAAATTATTGACCATGTTCCGGGAAAAACCGCATTCACCCCCACTGGGCTGCTTTACCCGTCTTCCATAAAGGCAGCGCGTTAAAGGATAGGTGATGGTGTTGTTTATTGTATCTTCATATTTATGCCGCATGTAAAGGGGAGCGACAAAGTCAAAGTCCTTGAAGAGCGGCTCTCCCAGGTTTTTTATCCACGTGGGGGTAATGCTCTTCAGGTCCGCATCAATCACGACAACCGCCTTCGCATCAAGTTCCAACACCTTCTTGAAGAGATTCCTGAGATTATTCCCCTTACCCCTGATGCCTTCAGGTGTTGCTATATACATCTTGGGTATGTCATCCGTATCGGCGTTCATGAAATTGTCACCGGTTCCATCCGTGCTGTTATTATCACAGTTGATGATCACCGCGTCAAACTGACCGAAATATCTCTTCAGACCGATGGCGGTCTGCTCGGTGGGATAGGCAATCGTAGCGGCCTCGTTGTGCGATGGGATACCGACGACAATATCGGCCTTTTTCATTCCACGCGGATTTTTCTCAAGCATCTTCATGAATAATCTCCCGAAAGTACGCGATCTAAACCCATTCTCCGATATTCAGGAATGAATATCAACAGGAATTTTCCCTCTCCATCCCTCTATGGCATAGGTCAAAATTCCTCGTGACCACCCACAAGTCGGCAGGTTAGCCGAACGGGATAAGTCGAAAGACCTGCCCGAAGGGCTCGGGCAAGGGGCGGCACGAGCCAAGTCTCAAGGGGGGGGAAGGAAATACAGTCGCTTATACATAGGAGTGCGACAAGCCATACACCCTGGGCGGGGTCTAGAGAATCCTTACCTTACAATAGAGGGTGCCCCACCAAAAATGACCATTGCCTTTTCTGTCTATCTGTGTGATCTTTTATAATTCTGATGAACGAAAGCGATAAACCTGTCATAGTACAGAGCGACGGAAGCATCCTCCTGGAGGTGATGTCCGATGTCTTCGAGGATGCCCGGGATGCGATCCTGCCCTTTGCCGAACTGGTCAAATCGCCCGAGTATGTCCACACCTACCGTGTGACGCCGCTGAGTATCTGGAATGCGGCATCCTTGGGTCTTTCGTGCGAAGCGATCATCGAGCGCCTCAGTCGGTACTCAAGGTATGATCTCCCGCCCGGGGTCACCTTCCGGATTCGGGATGCATTCGCACGCTGGGATGCGATCCGCCTCTACAAGGCGGACCGAAAACAGCTGCGGGTCGAGGTAAAAAGCCCTGCAGTACTCAATATGCTTCTGTCTCATTCAAAGATCAAGGAATACATCATCGATGTGTCCCCTCCAGATACATTTCTGATCCCTTCCGATATCCGTGGCCGGTTCAAGCATATGATCATCAAGATCGGGTTCCCGGTAAACGACCTCGTCGGGTATGAACCCGGCGAACCTCTTGACCTCGAACTGCGGAAGGAAACCCTCTCCGGCAGGCAGTTCATGCTCAGGCAATACCAGATGGAGGCGATCGATAATTTCTGGGCGGGCGGGAGCGCAAGAGGAGGGCAGGGCATTGTCGTGCTGCCCTGCGGTTCTGGAAAGACCATGGTCGGCATGGGCATCATGGCGAAGGCGCAAGCATGCACCCTGATACTCTGCACGAACGTGGCTGCCGTTCACCAGTGGATCAACGAGCTCATCGACAAGACATCGCTCATCCGTGAGGAGGTCGGGGAGTATACGGGATACAAAAAGGAGATCAAACCGGTTACTATAACCACCTACCAGATCCTCACCTACCGGAAATCGAAAACAGAACCGTTTCAACACATGCAGCTCATGATGGCCAGAAATTGGGGGCTGCTCATCTACGACGAGGTGCATGTACTCCCGGCCCCGGTATTCCGGGCCACAACGGAGATCCAGGCCAAACGGCGGCTCGGTCTCACCGCCACCCTCGTCCGTGAGGACGGCCTCGAGGAGGACACCTTTTCTCTCATCGGCCCGAAATGTTATGATGTACCCTGGAAGGAACTCGAGTTCAAGGGGTTCATTGCCGAGGCCATCTGTTACGAGATCCGACTCCCCCTGCCTCCGGAAAGAGAACGGGATTATACGCTGGAAGCGGAAAGAGCCCAATTCAGGATTGCATCGGAAAACCCGTACAAGGATCGTGTGGTGGAGTGGATCATACGCAAGCATGCAAATGAACCGGTTCTCATCATCGGTCAGTACATCAGCCAGCTCAAGCGGATCGCTTGGCACCTTAAGGCACCGATCATTACCGGTTCCACCTCGACCACGCGACGGGATAATCTCTATCAGGCGTTCAGGAGGGAGGAGCTTCCGGTGCTCGTGGTATCGAAAGTTGCCAACTACGCCATAGACCTTCCCGATGCATCGGTTGCCATTCAGGTATCTGGCACCTTCGGCTCACGACAGGAGGAGGCACAACGGCTCGGCAGAATCCTCAGGCCGAAAAAGCGGATATCCACTTTCTACAGCCTTGTCACCGCCAATACGGCCGAGGACATCTTCGCCCACAAACGGCAGGTCTTCCTTGCCGAGCAGGGCTATAAATACATGATCGAGGAATGGAACCACGATGACTTCCACCCGTGAGCTCATTGCCAGCATTCCCCCGTACATGGTGGGGATCATATCCAGCAAGATCATCGGACAAACGACCGATGCCATAACCTTGTCCGAATGGTTGAGTGACGCGCAGAGGTTGCAGCAGATCATCCTGTCCCTTAACGATCATGAGAAATCCATTCTCAGAGATCTCTTTGAGCTCGGCGGACAAATGGAATGGCGGGTCTTCCTCCGGACTTACCGACACGAGATCAATAAAGCACATACGACCCTCGAGAGACTGGGCATGCTCGGCCTTGTATTCCAGGACGGCCTAACCGGGAGGGACCCGGTCATCATGCTCCCATCGTTGATAACGGTGATGGAGGAAATGCTCAAGGCCGATTCCATCCCGGATGATACGGTTGTCTGGAAAGAGCCCCAAGAGATTAGTATCTGGTCGCACATTATCGTGCTGAACGCATTCCGCGCGGGGAAGATACGGTGCAGGCCAGGCATGGAACCGTTCAAGAAGGGATGGGAGAGCATTGAGGAGCGGATTGGAGAATCCGTTGATGTCAGGAGGATATACTGGGAGCTTGAGGTTCTGGGGTGTCTAAGGGATAGCAAAGGCACCATTATCGTATTACCGGGCCCATCCATGAGTTTGGCCATTGATGGGGAACTCAGGTACAGGATCTGGCGCTTCTTCCAATCATGCAAGCTTTACCAAGGCCTTGAAGGCAGAATCTTTAAGGTCTTAGGGGAAAAAGGGCACGCAAAAGAGACCTTGCAGAGAACCATCTTCTTCTATCTTATCCATGCCTTTCCCGAGATGGAAGATGTCGAGCAGATTCCCTCGGATCTCATCTCCCTCTGGCTTGAACTCGGCATACTCCAGGAGGATATATCCGGAAGATGGGTGCGTTTCTCGGACGAGGTCTTTAAGGCATTAAGAACAGGCAATATACGCGCTCCCCTGCCTAGCTATAAGGATGAGGTCATCATTCAACCCAATATGGAGATCCTAGTGTCAAAGGATTTTGATCCTGTGGATCATCTCAATATCGGCGAGGTTGCGGAACTGGTGCGAGCAGATGTAGTCAGCATCTACCGTATAACCCGCGCATCAGTATTCAGGGCTATCCGTGACGGATGGTCTGCAGAGAAGATCGGGAATTTCCTCGACCGCATATCCCGCCATACGGTTCCGGAAAATGTCTTGAAGACCATAAAGGGATGGGCAGCCTCGCTCTCTCAGGCACATATCATCCACGGGACATTCCTCGTCATCGAGAATTGCCGGGACAAGATCCCACATGGGCTCGATGAAGTATTACCCGGGATATACCGGATCCCCGAGCGATGCGAGGATGATGTGATCACTTTCCTCGACCGGAGGAGCGTCATCATTCAGCGCTCCGGATGCAACCATGAGGAAGAGGGCGAAATGGACTGGGGGAGGTCGATACCGCTGAAGATCCCTGAACATGGCGAAGACAAGGCCCTCCAGAAGGAAGGCATCTATCCCTTTGGCATGGTCAAACCCTTGCCCTATGGCCACAAGGGGATAGAGATCTTTGAAGAGGCCATCGCCCAGGAAAAATCACTCATCATATTCTATCCGAAATACGGGTATGGGGAGATCCAAGTATACAAGATAAGCCCGATCGACATCTTCACCAAGGGCGGGGGCTCTTTCATGGAGGCCTCGTGCGATGATTCAGGTGTGACCGAGGTGTTCGATATCAGCAAGATACGAGCATATCTAAAGCATACCTAATTCGATCGCTGTACCTTCTGAATCGTCTCCTTCATCTGTTTCATGGCCTCTGATAGGTCGGCACCGAGAGATTTCTCCTCCAGGGCCTTATTAATATGGAAGAGACTGGCCTTGTAGTTTTGCATGGAGAAGAAATACCGGGCAAAGGACACATGCGAAAGACCTGTATTGCCTTTCTTCTCGTAGAGTGTGCCGAGGGTATAGGCCGCACGGGGGTTATCCCGGTAGGGCAGGAGGGTGGTTATGGCCTCATCGATCTGCCCCTTGCCGGATAGGATCTCGGCTACAGCGATGCCGATCGCAGCATTCCTCTGGTATCCAAGGAGGTAGGGGTATGCCTTGTCCTTTTCCCCTATTCCATACAAGGCAAGCCCCTTCCATCCTTTTGCCAGGGGGAGATCAATCCCTTCGAGGAGGACGAGCCCCTCCTTGTTCTTTCCTGTGCGTACCTTGCTTATGCCCCAGGCCAGTTTGCCAAAGGGCTCAGGCATACTCTGGATGCGCGCCTGCACCTCCTCCTCGGGCAAGAGCTCACCCAAGATGGAGGCATACAGGGTCCAGAAGCGTGTCTCGGGATGGGGAGGTGTCGGCTCTTTCTCCACGGCTGCTATGCGATCCTGGGTATAGGGGTGGGTCAGGAGATACTGGGGGATGTTGGGGGAATCTGCATAGGTGCGCAGCCGCACAAGGAAGCGTGACATGGCGGCAGGGTCCATGCCAGAGGCCCCCATAAGGTTCCTCCCGAATTCATCCGCTTCCAGTTCCTGCTTTCTGGAATACTGGAGCTTCAGATTCTCCCCACCTCCCAACGATGAAAAAATCAAAGCGCTGCCGACCTCGGGACTGCTCGAGGAGAGAAGGATGCCGGCAAGGACACCCACCAGGGAGGCCGTCGTTATCCGCTTTTGGACTTCCATGGCCTCCGAAAAATGCCTCATCTGACAATGCCCCATCTCATGGCCGATCACCGAGGCAATCTCGTCCATATCCTTGCCTACCAAGACTGTGCCCAGGTTCAGAAAGATATTGCCGTCAGGGATGGCCATGGCATTGATCGACTTATCATTGATGAGATATATCTTGAAAGAGTACACCGGCTCCTTGATATGGTCAGCCATCAGGTCGGTGACTGACTGGAGCATCCAGATGACATCTGCATTGTGGATGATGAGCCCTCTGGCCTCGAGCAGTGAGATGAACTCCTGCGATACCTCCCGCTCCTTCTCATACCCCAGGGCATGAACAGGGGGGACAATAAGCACGAAAATGGCCATCAGGAAAAGCAATATCCTTTGCATGCCTTCCTCCATACATCCGAGGAAGGAGCATTTGCAAGTGGCAAAGCACCTCAGCAGGGATGCCTCAATTATGGGCGGGTATCTCTCCTGACCACCCATCCCACCTCGCTCCCTAAGAGGGCTGGACATCCCCAGGGGATCGGAAGGATTCAACTTTCAGGCCCCTCTCATCACGGAAGTGATTTTAGGCTCCACAATCACTGCTTGCTAAGCCGGGTAGGAATGGTATAATATTTTTCTGCCATGAATTCGATACAGGGGTATAAGATGAGATTGACAGATGGTATCCTCTATGGCCTTTTCGCGCTCTTGCTGATCATCTCTGGATGCGGGGACGATTCCCAGGAGGCGCAGCAGGCCGATTATGAAGAGGCCCTCTTTTTCTCGTATGCCACGACGAAAAGCGGAGAATATATGAACGATATCGCCATCAACGACATGATCGGGGTGGTAACCGTCCTCCAGTTGATGGTTACGCAATATTATATGGATAAGGGCAACCTCCCGACCAGCATCAACCTCAGCGACCCTGATATCATAGATTATGTCCCTCCCGGCATGACGGGAACCCTCAGCACAGATGGTACGTCCAAGGTAACCGCGCACCTGACGCTCGAGGCCTGTTTTCTCGATGTCAATAAGACGAAGGAGTATACCGGGACCTTCAATGCCGATGGAGTCTTCTCTATTGAAGCAGGGGGCTTCACCCTCCTGAACATCAACGCACCCTCCCTCACGATTGCATATACGGGCAAGAGCTATGCAAAGGCAGTATATTCGAGCTTGACCATCGGAATCGACAATACTACGGACTCCTATACGCTTACCGGCAGCATAATCGTCGATGACAAGGGGTACAGTTATGCCAGCCTTCTCTATAAGCAGACGAGCAGTACGGCCTTGACCGTGAGCGGCACATTCACCATCAGCGGGATGGAATTCGAGATCTCAGGGAGCCCGACCCTGGATCCCGCAGGGGTCTGGACCTCCGGCACCGTCACCCTCACGAATGCGGACGCCACGGCGACCGTGGCCTTGAACGGCACCACGGCGAGCTTCACCCTGGATGACGGCACGGAATGGGAGAAGGACGACTGGTACCTGGATAGGCTTGTGCCATAATTATAAGGGTATATAGGCTCTGAAACCCTCCCTCTGAGCGCAAGGAAAAGGATTTCCATCCGAGGGAATGTTTTATCCCTAATCGCATATATTTCCAATCTGAGCGTGCGTATTTTCATGCCCGGGGGAAAATGTGGATGGGGATGAACACCAGGATTAACCTTCAGATGCCCGGGGCGCAGGTAATGCATTCAATCCCGATGGGCATTTATACCGAGCATCTTCGCCGGCACTTGACATTGTGGTTTTTCACCTTAAATTTAAGATAGATTGTTTCTAGGATGTAATGAGGAGGAATCAGCATGAAGCACAGACCATCCTTTATCTTCTGGATCCTAATGGCAAGCTTGCTCCTGGCACAGTACGTTTACGCAGAGGTCCCGTTTCCGAAAGCGCCATCGGGCGTAGATGTCTATGCGTATCAACAGTACTGCAAGCTCAAGGATGAAAGCGGCAATATCCTCCCCTTCCCTGCGAACTACAACCGGAACAAGGGCGAGTACTGGAAGTATACCTCTGACCGCTCGGGCAACAGTTCCATCGATAACAAAGCGCAGGAACTCTACGGCGTCATGGGCATGAGCGTCGACAAGGCCTGGGAAATTACCACGGGCAGGCCCGATGTGATTATAGCCATCATCGACAGCGGCATCAAATGGGACGATAAGGGCACCCTTGTCATCAAGAATAAGTTCTCCCTGAATCGCGGCGAATTGCCCCTTCCCCAGGGGAGCATGGCCTACGATGCAAACTACGATGGTGTTTTCAACATGCTGGATTACATAAATGACACACGGGTGAGCGATTGGAACGGGAATGGATTCAAGGATCCCCAGGATCTCATCAAAGCCTTTTGGAACGGCGGGGATGACGACGGAAATGGATACGTTGACGACATCTGCGGCTGGGATATGGTGGACGATGACAACGACCCCTTCGACGACGTCCACTATGGTCACGGAACCGGCGAAGCGGAAGACTCTTGCGCCGAGGCGTATATCGACAGCACCGCTGGCTTTCCCGGCACCTGCCCGAACTGCATGATTTTGCCCATCCGCGTGGGCCTGAGCTTCGTAGCGAGCGATGTAGACTTCGGCCGCTCGGTGATCTTTGCCGTGGACAGCGGCGCATCCGTGATCCAGGAGGCATTGGGCACCATCAACGGCTCCGCCCTTTCCCAGGCCGCCATCAACTATGCCTATTCCAGGGATGTTCCCATCATCGCCTCAGCCGCGGATGAGGAAAGTTTTCACCAGAACCTGCCTGCCGCTCATGAGCATATGATCACCTTCAATTCGGTCACCAAGTATGAGGAAGATATGTATCCACAGTCTTACCTCTTCCTGAATGGCTGCACCAACTACGGCGGCAATATCGCCGCCTCGGTCTCATCCTCCTCGTGCTCGTCCGAGGCGGTCGGGAGGGGTGCCGGCATAACCGGGCTCATCCTATCCGCGGCAAAGAACAGGGGCATCCGGCTCACGGCGAACGAAATCAAGCAGATCATCACCATGAGCACCGACGATATCGATTTCAGCGGCAATTACTGGTGCTATATCCCGCTTACTCCGACCAAACGTTTCGAATCCGGCCCCGGCTGGGACCAGTACTTTGGCTACGGCAGGATGAATGCGCATAAGGCCGTCAAGATGGTGGAGGACGAAAAGATCCCGCCCGAGGCCGATATCGTGAGTCCCGCCTGGTTTGCGACCATCGACCCCGTCAAGACCCAGAAATTAGATATCATCGGCTCTGTAGCTGCGAACAGGGCTGAATCCTATACCTACTGGTTTGAGTACGCCCAGGGAATCGATCCCTGGAAGAAAGGCTGGCAGAGGATCCCTAATTCCATGCGTTCGGCAAGAGCGCCGCAATCCGGTATGCTGTACGCGTGGGATATCGGTGCTTTCCTGAACGATGAAGCCCCCGTTGGCCCCAACGACTTTACCTATTGCATCCGCATGGTGGTCAATGACAACCGAGGCAATCGGGCCGAGGCGCTGAAAACCATCTATATCCATCACGACCGAGACCTCAAGTCGGGCTTCCCCAAGGTAATCGGCAGCAGCGGCGAAGCCTCTGTCAGCATGGCCGATCTCGACGGGGACAATATCGACGAAATGATCATCCCCACCACGGACGGGATCATCCATGCCCTGAATGCCGACGGGAGCGAGGTCCCCGGCTGGCCGGTCACGACGGACCTCCTCGCATACCGGTATGTGGGCTCGAAGGCATTCACGACCAGCGCCATGAGCAGTATCATCTATGAAGCCATCGGCTACGGCGGGGTCGCCGTGGGCGACCTGGACAGGGACGGTGACCTCGAGGTCGTGGCAGCATCCTTGAACGGCAAGTTGTATGTATGGGAGCATGACGGGAGGATGAGAAACGGCTTTCCTGTTTCCCTGAACCCTGCCTATTCCCTGAACCCGAGATTCAACTCCAAGGGCTCTGAGCGTGACTTCCACAACCGCCGGCTCTTCGGCGTCGTCTCCTCGCCCGTGCTCGAGGACATGGACCTGGACGGACGTCTCGAGATCCTCTGCGCCGCCCTGGACAGCCATGTCTATGTCTGGAAGGATGGCGGCGATCTCATGCCCGGCTGGCCGGTCCTCGCCATCGATCATAGCCGATTCGATGTCCTCGACCTCATCACCGACAAGATCATTCCCAAGGACACGGAGATCTGCGAATACTACCTCGGCGAAATCGTCTCGACACCGGCCGTCGGCGACATCAATAGCGACGGCTACCCCGAGATCATCGTCGGCACCAATGAACAGTATAACGAACCCATGAACATTGCCCCAACCGAAGGGCTCCTCGGTTTCATCGCCCAGCTTAACCTCCTGGGAGGGAATGCGCGCCTGCATGCCTTCCATCATGACGGGAATGAGCATTCCGGCGGGCCGTTCGTCGAAGGCTGGCCGGTGAGTATCGCCCTCCTCATGCCCGAACAGCTCCCCTACATCGGCAGCGGACATCCCGGCTCCCCTGTCCTAGCCGACGTGAACCATGACCGGCGGCTGGAGATCGCCTCCTTCGCCGCCCAAGGCCCGATCTACCTCCTGAGAGGGGATGGCTCATCATACTATAACCGTCCCGGCGACAAGGGCCCCTACCGGGTCATGGATACGGGTTTTCTTGGCCAAGACGGGAAGGATATGCCTACCGTGCCTGCCATCGGTTCCGCCATATTCGCCGACATCAACCAGGACGGCAGGATCGAATGCGTGGCACCGTCCGCAGGCCTCAAGCAGGTTGCCGAACTCCAGTATGTCGAGGATCAGATCGGCAATGAGAACCACATCACTGCCTGGGATGCCCAGACGGGGAGAATCCTCCCCAACTTCCCCCTGTACATGGACGACTTCCAGTTCATCACCAGCCCGGCGGTTTGTGACCTCGATGCGGATGGACGGCCTGAGATCATCGAGGGCAGCGGTGGTTTCCTCCTCAGGGCCTACAATGCCTGGTCGGTAAATCAGAAAGACCAGCCGGAAGGTTGGCCGAAGTTCACCGGCAAGTGGATCCTATCATCGCCTGCCGTGGGGGATATCGACGGTGACGGCCTCATGGAAATCGCCGTCATGACCCGCTCCGGCGATCTCTACGTCTGGGAGACCAAGGGGAGAGCCTGCGAGGCCTGCAACCGGCAATGGAACACCTTTCACCATGACAGCTGGCATACCGGCCGCTCCGGTAGGGATGCCACCCCGCCGGCACGGCCGCTCGATTTCAAGGCCGCCGTCGAGGGCGGGAAACTCACCCTGAGTTTCAGCGGAGTCGGCAATGACGGCCAGTGCGGTATGGCCAAGGGCTATGAGATCCGCGGCGCAAACGGCAACTCCCCGGAATGGAACACGGCCGCCCCTATCCAGACCATCGGCCCGCTCTCAGGCTCGAAGGCTGTGTTCGAGATCGATGATCCCGGATTCGCTGCCTACGGGATCCAGGCCAAAGACAACGCCGGCAATGTTTCTATGGTCGTCTGGAAAAAACCAGGTTCGGGCACGGCAGGTCCAGAAGAGTTCCGCGCACCATCGGACAGCGACGGCAAGCACTGGTACCAGTGCTTCATCGCCACCGCCGCGCTGCAATAAACCTCATTCAATCCCCGGCCCCCTTTGATCTCAAGGGGGCCAAGGATCAGCCGGAACCGCTTTTCGCCAGCCATCCAGACCGGCGAGAAGCAGCTCCGGCAAATGTCAAGTGTCCCTGAAGATTTAAGGGGGATGGGGAAAGTATGAACAAAAACCTTCCTGCTTTATCCTGAGGGGGAGATATACGTGAATAATGCTTCCAGTCCTGTGATCGGATTCCACGATCAGGTAGTCATTGACAGAAATATCAATGTAGAATATGCGGAAGATCACATAAGGTTCCGAAGAGATACGGAACGTGAAAGGAAAGGATAAAAAAAGCGGATATACTCCTAAGGTACACCATGCAATGACGTACATGATGCCCTCGCGCATGCCATAGGCAGCAGAGATTCGGGAGGAGAGGAATGGAGCAGACCCAACCAGCATCGAACAACCATCGCAATAAGATCATTGTCCTGGGAGTCTTTTTTTTGGTTGCCTTCATAGGCGTATCAGGCATCTTTGCCTATATCCGGCATACGAAATACTATATCATGACGGATGATGCCTATGTGACCGGCAGGATCCATAGCATCGCATCAAAGGTGCCTGGAACTATCAAGTCCCTGTATGCAAAGGACAATCAGTATGTAAAAAAAGGCGATCTCCTCCTGGAGATCGACAGCACCGACTATGATGTCAGGGTGAAAGATGCCCAAGCCGTGCTCAATGCCGAGCGATCAAGGCTCAATGAGTTTTCCATTCGGATCGATGTGGCAGAGAAACAGCTTGCGGAAATACGGTTCCGGATAGATGCCGCGCAAGCCAATTTGAAACTCCAGCAGGCGAACCTGCATCAGGCTCTTCTGGATTTGAACAGGGCGCAGCGGCTCTTCCAAAAGGAGATCCTCCCTGAGGAGCGGCTGGAAAAGGCAAAAACCGGATATGATGTGGCCCTAGCCCAGGTGGATGCGGCACGGGAGCAGTTGAAGCAGGCGCAGGCGGCGCTTGAGACGCAAAAGGCCGCGGTGGTCCAGGCCAAGGCAACCTATAGCTCACAGGTGTTCACGATCGCACAGCGGCAGGAGATACTCAATGCCGAACAATTGAAACAGGGCTATACCAAGATCTATGCACCTACAGACGGGTATGTCACGAAAAGGGCGGTCGAGGTCGGGAATCAGGTGCAGGCAGGACAGCCCCTCATGGCCATCGTGCCCCTCAATGATGTCTGGGTGCTTGCAAACTATAAGGAAACCCAGCTTGAGCGGGTAAAGCCGGGGCAGAAAGCCAGGATCAAAGTGGACACCTATCCCGGCACAATATTCCGGGGCACCGTGGAGAGTATCATGGCCGGCACCGGGAACGTGTTTTCGCTCTTCCCCCCCGAGAACGCCACGGGCAACTACGTGAAAGTCGTGCAGCGCATTCCCGTAAAGATCGTGCTCGACAAAGGCACGGACCCCGATCACCTGCTGAGGGTTGGCATGTCGGTCATTCCGACAATTTCCATCCGGGAACGATAAACCCTCTCCAGACACCATGGCAGTCAAGGTGAACAAATGGCTGGTCGCATTGGCCGTGATGCTCCCCACGCTCATGGTCATCATCGATACCTCCGTGGTCAATGTCTCCCTCACCCATATCCGGGGCAGTCTGTCGGCCGGCATCGACGAGGCGACCTGGTCGATCACCTCCTATCTTGCAGCTAACGCCATCATCATCCCCATGACCGGCTGGCTCAGCAGGCTCATCGGCCGGAAGCGCTACCTTATCATCTCCGTCGCCCTTTTCACCCTGAGCTCCTTCTTCTGTGGCTTTGCCTGGAACATCCAAAGTCTGGTAATCTTCAGGGTCATGCAAGGCTTGGCCGGGGGATCATTGCAGCCCATATCCCAATCCATCCTCCTGGAGACCTTCCCTCCCCGCCAACACGGCATGGCCATGGCCATATTCGGCATCGGAATCATGTTCGGCCCTATCATCGGCCCGGTGCTCGGCGGCTGGATCACCGACAATCTTTCCTGGCATTGGATATTCTTCATCAATATCCCCATCGGGGTTGTCTCCATCCTCATGTCCCTCTTCTTCATCTTTGATCCGTCCTACATGCAACGCACGCGCATGCGGATCGATTATCTGGGCCTATCCCTACTCGCCCTCGGCGTGGGATGCCTCCAGATGATCCTCGACCGTGGGGAGCGGGAGGACTGGTTTGCATCGGATCTTATGCTCTCCCTCGGCATCATCTCCCTCATCGCGCTCGTCCTTTTCACGATCGTGGAATCCTTCGCCGAACATCCGATCATGGATTTCAAGGTCTTCAAGAACTCCTCCTTCTGCCTTGGTAACATTGCTATCTTCTTTTTCGTGATGAATCTCTTCGGCGGCCTGGTCATCCTGCCCATCTACATGCAGACGCTCATGGGGTATACGGCCACGCTGGCAGGCCTGGCCCTTGCGCCGGGTGGCATCGCCAATCTCCTGATCATGCCCGTGGTCGGCAAACTGGTGTCCCGCTTTCACCCCAAGGTCCTTATCATCTCCGGCATCCTGGTACTGGCCTATTCCACGTTCCTCATGTCCCGCTTCACCCTCGCGGTCGACTTCGATACCATCGTATGGCCCCGCGTCATCTTTGGGGTCGGCATGGGATTCATCTTCATCCCGCTCACTACCCTGACCCTGTCCGGCATCAGGAAAGAAGAGATGGCCAATGCCACATCCATATACAACTTTGTGCGCAACCTCGGCGGCAGCTTCGGTGTGGCCATCGTGACTACCATGCTCAACCGCAAGGCACAGTTCCATCAGGTCCGTCTCGTCGATCGCCTCACGCCCTACGACATGAACTACGCCCTGCATGCCCAGCAGAACGCCTCGATCCTTCAATACAGCGGCCTTGATCCCCTCCTAGCCAAACAGGCAGGCCTAGGCGTTATTTACCAGCGGATGTTGCAGGAGGCGTCCATGCTTTCGTTCAACGATGTCTTCTATTTCCTCACCGTCATGATCATCCTCCTCATACCGATCATCCTCCTCATGAAACGGCCCGCCCACCCCGCTCCCGAGCCCTCCTGACTTTGCCCAGGGGATCAGGGGGGGGTAATATTTACGATACGCTCGAAGGGCATAGGCATCGAAGGGCATAGGCATTGATATTTTTTCAAGTCTGGTTTAAGAAAGTGAGCAAAGGATTTAGAATGGACCAACAGAAACAAAAAGTAAGGGTAGCGCTGCTCTCGGTGATCTCGAACACCACCCTTGTCCTCCTGAAGCTCATCGTCGGTATAGTGATCGGATCGGTATCCATCATCTCCGAGGCCATCCATTCCGGTGTGGATCTCATAGCTGCCACGATCGCCCTGTTTTCGGTCCGGACCTCCGGGGTACCGGCAGACAAGAAGCACCCCTTCGGGCATGGAAAGATCGAGAATATCTCGGGCACCATCGAGGCCCTGCTCATATTCCTGGCAGCGGGATGGATCATCTACGAGGCGGTCAAAAAGTTCTCCAACCCCGCCATCCTTGAGTTTGCCGGCTGGGGTGCGGGGGTCATGTTCATCTCCGCTTCGACGAATATCATCGTCTCCCATATGCTCTTCAAGGTAGGCAAGGAGACGGATTCCGTGGCGCTGATGGCCGATGCATGGCACCTAAGGACGGATGTCTATACATCGGTCGGAGTCATGGTGGGCCTAGGCGCTATCTGGCTGAGCGCCTTTTTTGCGCCGGGTGTGGATCTGCGCTGGGTTGACCCGGCGGCCGCGATCCTCGTTGCCGTCATGATCATCAAGGCTGCCTACGAACTGGTGCGCGATTCGGCCCGTGATCTCCTCGATGCCGGGCTTCCCGCGGACGAGGAGAATTGGATCCGGGATCTCATCGTGAAGCACCGTCCTCAAATTCACGGCTTCCACCAGATGCGAACCCGCAAGGCGGGGAATTTCCGCTTCGTAGAGTTCCACCTCATAGTCGATCCGCACATGTCCGTCGAGGAGTCGCATACGATCACCGACGACCTCACCTCGCATATCGAAGAGCATTTTCCCAATACGAGCGTCATGATCCACATCGAGCCCTGCGATGGCAACTGCACGGATGTCTGCATCGAGGGATGCTTCCTCAACGAGCGCCAGCGGCAGGCAGTAAAATAATGGAACGCACATATACTGAACTCTGGGGTGAATTGCCCTTTTAAAAATCCGTGACGACCCGGTTGCGGCCGGAGGCCTTCCCCTGATAGAGGAGCTTATCCGCCCGTTCCAGGATCGATTCCATGGTATCGTCCGGCCTGGCAAGGGTGGCACCCAAAGTCATGGTAGCCCGGACTATCACCCCTTCCAGAGAGAGGCTGGACTCTTCCACCAGGGCCCTCAACTTGTTCGCCACAACCACGAGATACTCCTCTCTGAGGTGCTGGATCACTACAACGAACTCCTCCCCTCCC